>Ga0315901_10004449_pt1 | contig 17465 bp, 10 predicted proteins | sample LakEriMetagenome_10_FD_203761 | JGI IMG/M metagenome (GOLD analysis project Ga0315901, IMG submission 203761) | Freshwater fungal communities from buoy surface, Lake Erie, Ohio, United States - Buoy 2 MA116 | ecosystem: Environmental > Aquatic > Freshwater > Lake | place: USA: Lake Erie, Ohio...
TAACAAACGCTTCTGTAACGGCTGGAACCAACGCAGGGATCATCTATGACCGCGCTATCGAGCCGAATCAGCAATTGGCTGGGACGTTGAACATCCTATTTAATAATGCCTCGCAAATCTCGGATGGTCAGAAGATCGTATTGAGCGATGGCGTCACAACGATGACGCTGGAGTTCGAGGACATCACATTACCTTCGAATTCACCGAATCGAGGTGTACAACCTGGAAACTTGGCCATTCCGTACAACCCGATGATCAACGAATCGTCGTTCGTGATCGCATCTCGCGTCAGGGACTTGATCAACTCTCCATCGGTCCAAAACGTGCTTCGTATCGGAGCGGTTTCCATCGACGGAAGCTTGTCTGGCCAAAACACCCGAGAGATAACCTTGCTCGGCACCATCACCGCAACGGTACCGAACTCGGTCGGATTCATCGCGAATCGTTCGCCTGTGATCCGATTCTCCGGGTCTTCGCAAATCGTTGATGGACAGACGTTGGTTATCAATGACGGAAATCGAACGCTCGCATTAGAGTTTGATGACGTGAAGTCACCCGGTGTGACTCTCGGCAATGTGGCGGTTCCTTTCGATCCGACCGCAAACGAATCAGGGGCTGTTATCGCCGCTCGCGTTTTGCAAATCATCAACTCACCCGCCGTGCAATCGATATTGCAAGTCACCTGCTATCCACTTTCTGGATTGGGTGGTCAAAACTTCGATACGATCACCATCGGTGGTGCTGTTGCAGCAACCTTGCCTTCTTCGATCGGCGTGACTCTCGCTAACAATTTGTTCGGCGATCGCAACACTCCTCGCGATCAAGGCCAAGTGGTCATCGAGAACTCGAGGATTTCGAACTCCTCCGGATTCGGCATCTCTATTTCAGCGGATGCGAGAGACCCTGTTTCCGGCTCACCGAATCCAGGTTCCGTGCGAAACACCCTCACGATCAACAACCAACGGCTAATGCCTGGCGCTGTGATCATGAACAATGAACTTTTCGCCAACACAGCAGGTGGCATCAGCATCGCTGGAGAGGCAAACACCGCAGCGAACTTGGCACCCGCACCGGTTCCCTTCGCGAGAATCGTCAATAACTCGATCCTCGGAGGAACTGTAAACAACGTTTTGGTACCACCAGCGGCTACCATCCAAGGCGATTACTACGCGCTTGGGTCGATCTCCTTCGCAGATCGCGTGGACCGCTACGATCCACGTGCTGGTGGTGGACCAGTTCCAATCACTGGACTCCAAGTTCCATCCGCAGCGTTGGGTGCCCCTAACTACTCCGGAATCGGCGAACCGAAAGCCAACGAAGGGGCTGTATCGCTGGGCCGAGGGGGTGTGCTGGTTGTACGATTCGACAACAACATCCTGTCCGGATCCGACGATGCTCGTCCAGACTTGGCGGTTTACGAGGTCGGAACTTCGGAGCAAGTACGCGTAGAGGTCAGCTCCGACGGGGTCAAGTACACCTCGGTGGGGTCGGCATCGTTCAATAATCGCTACATCGACCTCGATGCTTACGGATTCAACTCCCTGAGCCAGTTGAGCTTCGTCCGCTTGACCGACGAACCAGGCGATGGTCCATCGACTGGAGACTCGGTAGGTGCCGACATCGATGCCGTCGGAGCGATCTCCGGTAAGCCAGGAGTGATTTACACTCCGTCCGGAACGGGCATCCGAGTTGGTGCAAACGCCAGCCCGACCTTGCTCAACAATATCGTCGTCAACAGCGCTGTTGGTGCGAGCGTCGATGCGACCAGTTCCTCGACCGTCATCGGTGGCATGCTGTACCAAGGCAACACACGGGACACGAACGGAGCTACGTCTGGTCAGTTCGCGATCACGGCGAGCTCCTTCTCGCCGCTGTTCACCGATCCAACTACGGGCAACCTCTATCCGGTCGCGGGTGCTCCCTCGATCGATGCCTCGATCGATTCCTTGCTGGATCGATCTGCATTGCTTGCCGTGAAGCAACCGCTCGGTCTGGCACCGTCACCAATCATCGCACCTGCAACCGACATCACTGGGGCACTCCGAGTCGATGATCCAAACGTCATCGCTCCTCCAGGGCTCGGCGAAGGTGTCTTCAAGGACCGTGGAGCATCCGACCGATCGGACTTCTTGGGACCGACCGTTGTCGCAATCAATCCTCAGGACAACGATTCGCTCGGCAAGGACTCGAACCCGACGACCGGGGTCGTGGAACTCGTCAGCTCCGCACTGAATTATTTCGACATCCAAGTCCGCGATGTTGGTGCTTTGAACGGCGTGGCTCAAGGAACGGGAGTCAACCCAGCAACCGTCTCACCAAACTCAGTTTTGGTGTACAAGAACGGCAAGATTCTCGTCGAGGGAATCGACTACCGGTTTGGCTATGAGTCCACCAGCAACATCATTCGACTCACATCGCTTTCAGGCCTGTGGGAAAGTGGTGCTGCATACACCATTCGATTCATCAATACGAATGAATACCTCATTCAAGCTGTTGCACCGAATGCGCTGATCGATGGCACCACCTACAGCGTTCTGGATGCAACTGGAACACCAAACTATTTTGAAATCGATACCGGCCTGAAGCTCCGCGTCCCAGCCTCCATCGATGGATTCACCAATACCGTTGTCGACGGAACGATCTTCCGACTCGACGATGGATTCCGACGAGTTACCTTCGAGTTCGATAGCGACGACAAGGTTCGCACCGGAAACGTTGCAGTGAAGTTCTCCAACCAAGAGCCACCTGAGGCTTTGGCAGAACGCATCGCGAATGTCGTTGCCTCGGTCAACCTCAAGCTTGCAATCCAGTCAATTGGTTCCGGCAGCATGCAGATCACGGGAAGCAACCTGATCCGTTTCGTTGCCGAAGACAGTCGGGTTACTTCTTCGGGTGCGACGGGAATCACTCCTGTTTATGGGCTCCGTATCCCAACCAACAATGGACTACCTGAAAACCTCCGCGATGGTCAACGATTCTCGATCCAACGCGGCGACAAGACGGTTGTCTTCGAACTCGATTCCGATGGTGTTGTAACCCTTGGAAACACCTTGGTCCCGCTCAATACCAACTCGGTGGATCAACAAGCTGGACTGATCGTCGCTGCGATGAATGCCGCCGGTCTCGGACTCACCGCTAGCTTCACTTCGGGTGGCTATATCGCTGTTGGAACTGAAGCGGATATCCGCATCCAAGCCACCAGCACGGTTCTCGAAGTGGTCGGAGTTCCAGGACGCGTGACGACCAATCCGATCGCAATCGACTTGAGTGCGGTCAAAGACACCACCCAAGTTGCCGAAGCGATCGCTGATGCGTTGGTTGCAGCCAATGTGACAGGCGTCGATACGACTCTGCTCGGCAATCGAGTCTTCATTGAGGGCTCCCAAGGTATCTCTGGCGTTGGTGCGGAGTCGGTATCCGGCATCCGTGACAAGGCTGGTAACGCGATGCGAGCCTCCGAGCTTAATGGCGAAACCTTGATCAATATCTTCCTTGGCGAAGGTTTCGATTACGGTGATGCTCCAGACCCTGCGTACGCTAGCAAGCGTGACAACAATGGACCTCGCCACAAGATCGCCGATGGATTCTCACTCGGTGCGACCGTCACCGCAGATCCCGACGCTCGGGTTCCAGATGGTGACCTCGACGACGGTGTCACGTTTGGCTCGGTCATCGCTGGGTTCACTGGAACCATGCAACTGACCGTTCAAGGCATCTCGGTAGCTCGACCTGGATACGCAAGTGCTTGGGTGGACTTCAATGGAAACGGCGTGTTCGATTCGAGCGAACGGCTTAACATCCCTGGACGAATTGTAAACGGCGTCAACACTCCAATTACCTTCAATGTTCCATCCGGAAGCAAGACGGGAACTCCGATCGCCGCCCGAATCCGACTCAGCAGCGATTTGGCTGCGGTCAACTCACCAATCGGCGAAGCTCCCGACGGCGAAGTCGAAGACTACATGATCACCATCAGCAACAACCCGTACACCAATCCGAACAATCGGTATGACGTGAATGCAGATGGATTCGTATCGCCGATCGACGTTCTCCAGATCGTCAACTACGTCAACTCTGGATTGCCAAGCCGTCCGCCGTTGCCACCGACATCGGTACCACCATACCTCGATGTCGACAGCGATGGATTCATCGGACCTTTGGACGTCCTCGCAGTGATCAACTTCATCAACTCCGGTGGAAAGTCCGGAAATGGTGAAGGTGAAGGGGAAGGCGAAAGTGCCGGAGACGATCTTTGGATCGCCGCATCGAGCACTCCAGCCCCAACCAACGGGTCGTCGAACTCCAGCGGAACTATCCAACGGTCCATGGCCGCCGCAACCAGCGGTGTTACCAAGGCTCAATCACTCGATAGCGCATTGGCTCGACTTGGAAACGACTTCGGACCAGCACTGCCAGACACATGGTTCGACTGGTCTGCAGCCAACTCGCGGGATGAATCGAAGGAAAACGATGCAGAGTTCTCCACAGCCCTCGACGAGATCTTGGAGGAGTTGTTCTAGACACTCTCGGAAGGAAATTCCCACTGAGTTAAACCCTCAGTAGGGCATCAAAAGCAAAAGAGCTATCCTCAGTTGGGATAGCTCTTTGCATTTTCATACCCCACCAACTTCTACTACATTGGGGAGGCCTCAAGGGCAGACGAACTATTTCGGCTTGTTGAGGAGGTCGGATGAGTTGTCTTCATGGATCATTCGAAGCGTCGGCGAATCATCTCGCGACTCAAACGTATCTCGCTCGTTCGCATCCGGCCCCGAGCGCCCCAGGTCCCCTTGGGCTTGGGCAAGCCTTCGCGTTGAAGAAACCTCCTGCGAACCAGTTGGCAGGTTGGAAGAAAGATTTTTCGATGCCCGCAAAGCAACTGCTATCGACGTCTTTATGAACTGCTCTCGTACTTTCGGGGAAACCTTGTGCAATTGTTGTGCGACCTGCTCTAGTCCTTGGGGGTTCGTACGAGCCGTTTGCGAGATCTGCGAAAAGAATCCAGCGCACTCGACAAAATTGTGATCGGCGGTCTTCGCCACCAAAGGCCCTAAAGTCTTTACAACCAAATCGGCTCCTACGTTATCCAGCTTCATGAAGGCGTCCATCCAAGCCATCATGCCGGGCCGACCATCCGGCAACCGTACCGGCCGATTGTGCAACACCACCACGCAACGGCCCTTGAGTTCCCTAGCCCAAAGGTTTCCTTGATAGCCGCCATTGGATTGATACACATGGAGCGTATCACTGCCGTACACCAAGTCCATCTTGCACTTGGTCCCTGCTCCGTCATCTCCACTTAACTGGTACTCACCGATGCGATCCAACGTGACACGAGTTATCCCCATCACATCCCAAATATTGACCACTACCTCTGGATGACGCACTAAAAACGTGTACATCTCCGGATCGCACTCGACCGTTTGAGTAGGCATTCGCCGGAAATAACTCGCATCTTCCGCGATTCCGCGCAACCGCTGGGATGCTTCGGGCGTCAATTGATCAAAGGGTATCGCACGTATAGCAGCAATCTTCGCTTCTCGGCTGCTCGTACCCTCGGACCCTTCATTGCGGGAAGAGTTCAGACCAGATTCAACACTTTGAGCACGGAGATCTGTTCCGCACAGGGACAAGACAACTCCGGTCGAAACCCCCAAAACGGCGAAGAAACGCCAGCTCATCAAGCGATAGCCCCCGCGTGGTCGCATTTTGACGCTATCGACGAGTCTCATGGAATATCCGAGCTCATGGGAGTTGTCATTCCAAGGTTGCTCGTGGCCTCAGTCCACGGCTGCCGCCTCCAACGAAACCTGCGGTTTTCAGAGAGCACACCTTATGTCCTGGTTTCGGCATTCCTGCCAACAAACACCAGCCGAAGATTCATTTTTGCCAACGCTAGCAAACTCGCGTCCACTCTGAGGCAACTGCAACACTAAGAACGAACGCACAAAGGTGGCTGCATCCGCTGAGCGAATCCCTTTATAATCCGCATTGCCTCGCGGTGGGTACCAACGGCTCTCAGAGACTCCCTCGCGAAATCCCAGCATTTGCCAACGCAATTCTGCCCCCCTAACGCTTACCCTATGCCAATGATGCCCACTCCCCACAAAGTAAACCGATGGATCTGGGGCGCTTTATTCTCCGGAATTAGCTTGCTATCCGGCTGTAACAAAAGCGATTCCAATGCAGTGAATGACGATGCCAACGGACAGCGCGTCGCGGGCCGCAACCCTTTAGATTCCATTGGCACTCAGAAGCCACCCATCGGTGCACCAACCGCAGGGGAGCCTGAGAACGCGAAACAACTTTTGGAGGAGTCCCTTCGAGTCTATAGAGATGCAAACAAGTACTCGGACCAAGCCCAGCTCACGATTTCGGTGCCTGGCTCGGCCCCATTTTCATCGCCGTTCCGAGTGGCCTTCGAACGACCGAACCGTCTTGCAATCTCTGCCCATGGAGCTCGTGGCTGCTGGACCAGCACCCATTGGGAGGCAATTTGTTCGGGGCCCACAAACCCATTCCCCAACCAAAGACTAGTACGCCCCTTACCCGAAACCATTGATCTCGATTGGCTTCAACAAGACAACCTCGGTGGCCTCTTCGCCGATCCTGTTGGCATGCCCATCCAAATCGAGTTGTTGCTTTCTCGAAGCTCACTCAGCGAATTGACAGGAGCGGATACCTCAATAACGCTTTTAAAGCCGGAAACCATCGATGGACGAGTTTGCGACCGAGTTCAAATCGACAAGTCCAATCTTCGATGGATTCTTGGAATCGATCGGGACGTGAAAACCTTGCGAAGCATGGATCTCCCTCCCCAATTTTTTTATCCGGGCCAATCGGCAGAGGAACTTAAAGGCGTCCGATGCACCATCGATATCGTTTCGCCGAAAATCGATCAACCGATCGACTGGAGCGAATGGCAGGTTCCAACTAGAAACGAAGACATTTCAGTGCGTCGATTCGTAATGCCTCCACCGATAGCCTCCACAAAAATCTTGGGCGAAGTCATCCCGCCTTTCGACTTGAACGATTCGCGCGGCGAACGGCTATTGGATTCAGCCGAGCCCAAACGTCCTATTAGCATTCTTTGCTGGATCGGCGAAGACCCATCGAGCGAGGCGTTTACCAAAGACCTCTTGAAAATCCAAAAGGTTTTGGTCGACCAGGAACTCGCACCTCAATGCCAAATCTTTCTCATTGGAAAGGAAACCGCCAAGTCGTTGCCCGACGCAATAAAGAAATGGAACTGTGATCTCCCGCTTGCGGTGGACCGTACTGGGATCTCCGATTCACTCTTCAAAATACCAAGCGAACCTAGCATCGTCGTGATGGATCGAAATCGACGAGTTCAAGTATCAGAGTATGTGATCACGCCTGCAACAGTTTCAGCGATCCCTAGCTTAGTAAGAAAATTGATCGCCGATGAAGATCTTGCAAGCCGACAGTTGCAACAGGACGCTGATAACCAAGCTCGCTACATCGGCGCCCTTCATCGTGTCGCAATCGATAAAGAGCAATCGGCAAAGCTACCTGCTATCCGCGAATTCCAGTTTTCGCTCCATGGAATGCGGCGAGATTGGAAAGCGGAGTTTGCCGACCCGATTTTGAGCGCGGGAGGAATCTGGTACCCCGAGAACGCATCCGCATCTGGAAGCTCCGAACGAAAGATTCCATTCCAAGGTCAATCCAATCTGCCGGTGATGTCAGTGCTCGACAATACCGGCAAACTCCATGTCGTTGACGAGTTCGGTAGACGGCACACGATCGCTGCGATTGAATCCGAACAAGCCGATGGGGCGAAACGAATCCACACGAGCATCGACCCGTGGAGCCATTCTTGGGTCGCCGTCATTCCCGAAGGCTTGCCCCGATTTTGGATCGCACCGATTCCGTTGCCATTGCCTGCAACGGTCCCCTCGGCAAACGCAACTCCATCATCCAATGTCGCAACAACCTACAACACACAAGCTGGCGAATCCCCGAACGCTTTCGTCTGGACGTCACTTGCTAAGGAATCCAGTTTAGTATTGGCCACCGACCAATCTAGATTGCTGGTGATCAACCCAAAGAGTGAGCAGCGAAAGGATGGGATCTTGAACGAGCCGTTGGTATCGATCGCACCAGGATTGGATGGGAATGGCCAAGTCGCTGAATGGAATGCTGTCGGACCCAAAGGGCTCTTAAAACGGATCGGAAACCTTGCAAATTCCGCAAGTGGGTCCCTCAACGATCAACCTATCGAAGCTCGGCTAAATCAACTTCCAATACGACCGGAACCTGGTGCATGGTTTTGGGGGAAACATGGTAGCCAACCTATCACTATTTCCCTGGCTCGCTTGCTCACTGGAGAAACTGGCATTCAGATTTCCAACCCTGCCTACCAACCGATCATTCACCGTCCACTGACTGTTCGACCCGAGCAAGCGAGATTATTGGGAGCCACAAGGCTGGCGGATGGAAATCTCTATGGGATCGCGACCGGGCCGAATCGAATCCTGCATCTGTTCACCGGGGATCTACGAATTGTCGACCAAGTCTCCTTCGATTCGCGAATCCTTGCCGCAACGATTGTTCCATTCCAACAAGACTTAAGACTGATTGTCGCTTTGGAAAATGAAGTGAGTTGCTGGACAATCGATGTGCCAGACGCTCGAAGTACCACACCACCGGCGGCAATCAACGAGACGCCCAGCCCATCGGATTCTAAAGCCGCGGCTGGCGGAACATGACATCGCGTAGCTCCAACAAATCCATCCTCATCCTCGGCGCTAGCTGCCGTGCGGCAGCCCAACGGGCGGCGATTGCAGGCTTCCAATCGCATGCGTTCGACCAATTCGTCGATCGCGATCTGATCGATTGTTCACAAACCGGACAACTCGACACGTTGGATGGTACCGAAACCCAGTGGCGAAAACCGCACTGGAACGGAACGACCATGCTTCTCGCTGGCGGTATGGAACACCGCCCCGAACTTGTCGATCGCCTCCGCACGCACGGTCTTCGATGTGGTGTCACTGGATGGATGCTGAGAGAACTACGAGATGTCAATCATTGGCAATCGTGGGCACGCTGCTCCGGAATCGGATTTCCCGAAACACGTTTTTCGATTCCTAAAGGAACAAATCCCTCCAACCATCCTCCCGACTCAAGCGATACTGGATGGCTCCGAAAAAGGAGAAATGGAGCGGGTGGCATAGGGGTCACCGTTGAATCGTTCTCGAGCAATGCCGATGCCACCGATGAGCCACAGTATTACTGGCAACGCCGCTTGGACGGAATCTGCATCGGCGTTTCCTTCCTCAGCGACGCGGTCCGCAATCACACATTGGGCTCGGTCGTGAGCTTGACCCAGGAGGATATTTGGGGACCTGAGCCCTTCAGTTATCGCGGCAGCATCAGCTCGACACCCCTGCCTCCGGTAATCCAGCAACAACTCGATCGGTTTGGAGACATTGTCCGTCGCGAGGTCGGACATCGCGGGCTCTGGCAAGCAGACTTTATCGTTTCCGAGGATCGCTTGTCACTCCTCGAAATTAATCCGAGGTGGTCTTCAAGCATGGAATTGCTCGATGCCTTAGGTCAAATGGCAATCCCAGGACGTGACGTAAGCGAACCGCAGAACAGTTTTGTGGAATGGCATGTCCGTTCTCTGGGAGATTCCCCAGTATCCATAGTCCAAGAGGAATTGAGTAACGATGCCAAAACAAAGTGTTGCATCGGCAAATGCATCGTCTATGCGCAGCACGACCAACACATCGACGATGAACTGCTGGAATCGTGGTGGAAGAATCGGTGGCATGGTTCCGTGCAGGAACTGGTTGCAGGCGTTCGCTATGCGGACATCCCACCCATCCCATTCACGATTGAACGCGGGTATCCGATCCTCTCTTGCTTCGCATTAGGCAATTCAGCGGGAGCGATCGTGAAGCAACTCCGCGATGCCGCGAGCAACATCTCCAAGCCGCATTAAGCTGCACTTAGGCGTCTCTAGGACGACTCATTCCCCCCCCGTACTCACCGCGCTGCTAATTGCTCGACGAAAAAACCCGCCGGCTTGCGACCGACGGGTTTTAGGCATTTGATCTGGTGTCTAGGACACTGGTCGACTTCGGTTATTCCGGTTCGTCGATGTGCTCTCGCTCGGCTGCGATTCTGAGTTTATCGAGCGCCCGCATTTCCAGTTGTCGGATTCGCTCTTTCGTAACGCCCAGTTCCTCGCCAACCTCTTTCAGCGTTCGTGCTTCTCGATCGCGATCGAGTCCAAATCGCCGAACGATGATTTGCCGTTCGCGTTCGTCGAGCACGTGTAGAATCTTGCCCAGTTGCTGCTCTCGCATTTCCTGGTGGATCTCTTGCAACACGTTGTCCGCGCGCTGGTCTTGATGGGTTGTGAAGACCTCGTCGGAACTCGTTCGGAATCGTTCGCGATGCTTGAACTCATCGGGAATAGACCGAGCAAAGTTCTTCATGATGGCCCACGTAGCGTAGGTGCTGAACTTAAATCCACGCGAGTAGTCGAACTTTTCGACTGCGCGAATCAAGGACATATTTCCATCGCTGATCAAGCCGAAGAAATCGTCAGAAGGCCCAGAATGTCGCTTGGCGATGGACACCACCAATCTCAAGTTGGATTGAACAATCTTGTTCTTCACCACTTGGGCTTCTTCGTGCAATTTTTCGACTTGGTCCATCAAATTGACCAAAGGAGCGGATCGGTCCAATTGATCCCGAAGCTTGCAAGCTTTGAACTTCAAGTAATTCATCTTTCGGAACAGATGGTACTCTTGTTCGCGGTTCAGCAACGGGACTTCGTACAAGGAGGCCAAGTACGGAGGCAGTCCGCTCGGAGCACGAACCTTGCGAGTGGCCTCGGCCGGCTTTGGCATTTCCGCCATGATCATTTCGACGTTTGCATCATTTTCGAAGTCGGCATTCGGGATATAGTCGAGTGCCAGTTCGAAAACTTTGGATGCCCGTTGCTCGTTGAGAAGACGGACGATGCTACCTCGCGCACGCTTGTAACGCTTCGCCAGAACGACGGTGGAAACGCCCCGCATATGCTGCTGGTACATCGCCCGCTTGTCCTCTTCGGTGAGCACTTCTTTCTGCTCTGGGAAGACGGCCATGTTCGGATACTTTGCATCGAAATTCTTGATCGTGTATCGGATCGTTTCGACGCTGCGTTGCACTTCCTCTGCCACCGTGCGAGCTACCTCTGAGAGATTTGCTCCCGTGGCTGCAATGCGTCGTGCGCGGTCGATGATGTCATCCCGTTGGGTATCCGTCATTTGGCTAAACCGTTCACCCCGTTGAACACGGCTGCGATTCAACTTGACGAATCGCTCCACGCTGGAGTGAAGGAAACCAACACGCTTTCGCCCTTCGGAAACAAACCGACGCGACACGAGACCTTGGTCTCTCCAACGCGATATAGTCTTCGTCGAAACATTGAACATCTTGCTCAAATCTTCCACCGTATGGACAGGCTCTTTTGCTTCCTCCAAACGTAGATTCATCGAGTCGGTAATGTCCTCAACGAACAAACGCAAGTCGTGCAGGGCGTCGTCCCCTTTGATCAAACGAGGACCGCTGGCATCAGGCCGCACAGCGGTGACTCGAAAGAACAAAAAGTCGTACGGATACTCTTTCGAGGGCTCCAGTTCCGACAATAGCTTCTCCGCCCGATCCGCTTGTTCGCTACGTTTTGCTCGAGGAGCAAAACGCACCTGCTGATCACGTAGTTCTCGGATAAGTGCAATTCGATAGTCGCTATTCATTCTTTCCTCGCTTCCTGCCTAACACGCCAACCCAGCGATCCTTGCGGTTTTCACCGCCGCACATGGTATGACCTAAAGGAACACGCTCCATTCGTTGGAGCCCTCCAACTTGAATTGGCGTTGGATGCCATTCAGTTCCCGTTGGCCCACGCGTCTGCTTAACCAGCAAACCACTTTAGCCAACAGCCCTGACTCGTTCGGTCAATCGATCTTCATTTTCGACGATGGGAACCAACGATTGGTTCACATCTTCTTGTTGAAGTCGACGAAATAGTGAAGAGCAACTTCCGGACCAGAACTCCGAACATTTTTGGCACCGGAATTTTTTGAAGAGAATTTCGCGATTCGGCGTGCTTTTGGGACCAGTCCTGAACTTTTTTGATCCACTTCAGTTCCCTCCCTGGAAGTTCTCGCTACAAACCGGGTAAATTCTTGTTACAAAATTGGGCCAGGGGTTCTGCCCCTAGCCTTTTTCGCTGTCAATTTGTCAGACTCGCTGCGTCTCGTTTCGAGACACCTTGTAACCATTCTGATTTTTTCACGTTTCGCTCCAGAAGTCAAATTGAAATTCATGAAACCAATCGTTGGGATCATCGATTACCAGATGGGAAATCTTCGAAGCGTTGAGAAAGCCATTGAACGCGTGGGTGGACAGCCTGTGGTCAGCGGCGATCCGGAATCGTTTTCCCGCGCGTCCCACTTGATTCTGCCCGGCGTAGGCGCATTCCGGGACGCGATCGCCGAACTCGAACGTAGACACTTGGTCCCCCTGGTTCGGGATTGGACCAACAGCGGCAAGCCGTTCCTCGGAATATGCTTGGGACTCCAAATGCTGTTCGATACCAGTCACGAAGGTGGTCAGCATCGGGGGCTTGGGATCATCCCTGGAGAGGTCGTGCGGTTTCCGTTCTCGACATCCAACAATCACCTCAAAGTTCCCCATATGGGATGGAACCGGGTGCATTCTACCCAATCGGATGACCCGCTTTTGTCCGATATCCCAGCGGACCCTTACTTCTACTTTGTCCACAGCTATTACGCAGCCCCAAGGAATCCGGAAGATGTTTGGCTGGAAAGTGACTACGGTCAACCGTTTTGTGCGGCGATCCGGCGCAACAATGTCTACGCGACCCAATTCCACCCGGAAAAAAGCCAAAGCAACGGCTTGAAGCTCCTGCAAAACTTCCTCGAATTATCCTAGAAACGAGGATTCGAGAAAACTCGGATCCTACTCCCCTTAAGATTCCAGCCAAACCTGAGAAAACATCATGCATCGACGGGAATTTCATCGACGTAGCTTTCATCAATGGCTCGCATCGTCCGCCGCCATCGCGTCGGTCCACGGAGCAGCAACATTCTCCCCATCGAGCGCCGCGGCATTTACTCCCCAAACCGATGCAAAATCTGGTGCCCGTATCTCGCCACCCATCGGGATATCCACGTACTCCCTCTGGCGATTTAAAAACGACGAATTCAAAGATGTCGGTAAGTGCATCGATTTCGCAAGTGAAACCGGATTCGATGGGGTCGAGATCCTGCTTTACCAAATCTCTCAAACCGAAATGCTCAGCAATGCTGCCTGCCAAGCCATCAAGCGCCGCGCATTGCTCGCTGGACTGCCTCTCTACGGCATGTCCACCCATCAAGGCTTCGTATCGCCGGACGCTGAAGTTCGGCGGATGAACATCGAACTCACGATCGGGCAAATCGAACTTTGCTACAAACTCGGGATCCCGACGATGCGAGTGAACACTGGACGCTGGGGCACCAGCAAGAACTTTGATGAGCTCATGGCCAATCGTGGGATCGAGCCACCGTTGCCCGGCTACACCGAAGAAGACGGGTTCCCTTGGGTGATCGATGCCCTCGAACGCTGCCTCCCTACCGCCGAAAAATGCGGCGTTGTCTTGGGACTTGAAAACCACTGGGGATTAGGCCTGACCCCTGAAGGCGTTCTTCGAATCGTCGACGCTGTCGATTCGCCTTGGCTCCAAGTCACCTTGGACACGGGGAACTTTTTGGAAAACCCTTATGAGAAATTAGAGAAACTCGCACCGAAAGCGGCGTTGGTCCAAGCCAAAACCTATTACGGTGGAGGCGAATGGTATGAACTCGATCTCGACTACCAACGGATCGCAAGCATGCTCCGCAAGCACAACTATCGCGGCTGGATCTCGCTCGAATTCGAAGGCAAAGAAGACTACCGCACCGCTATTCCAAAGAGCTTGAAATTGCTTCGAGATGCATTTCGTTTCACCTGAGAACCGAGCCAGCCAAACCTCTTAAGCTTGATTACGAAGTGATCATGTCTGGGCTCAAATGCTGGTGCGAGTTCCAGAAATCCAGTTTCCATCCGGCCCCTGATCGCGATAGGCGAGTGATCGATGTGTTGACCACCTCGCCTAAATGCGATTCTAAATCCTGGCGATCGAGCATCGCCTCGAGCAATCTCATCTTAAAGTCGGCGTGAATAACCATGGCAACGCGTTCCTGCCGGCACCAATCGGTCGATTCAAACCAACGTACCACCCCCCTCGCTCTCGCCAACGCTTCCGCACGGCCTTCGTATCGATCAAGTTGATTCCAACCAGTCTCAGCTATAGAAGGATCCACGTGCCACCCCGGACAAAGCGATTGCAATTCCGATCGCCCCATCCCTTTCTCCGGCATTCGCTCCCCCGGGGCGTACCCTCGATAACAACCTCCTTGCTCAAAAATATCTCGATGGATGTGAGGCACTAAACCGGTTCGCTGAGCCGCCCAGCGGGTTGTCTCGATAGAACGAAGGAACGGACTGGTTACTAAGATCGACAATCGCAAGTCTGCGAGGGCTTCCGCCAAACGTTCGGACTGGGCATGGCCAAGTTTCGTGATCGACGGGTCAGGGATGCGATACCGCTCGTCTTGCGCGTTGTTCGCCGATTGTGCGTGCCGGACCAAAAACAAACATGGTTCCATCGTCTTTCCCCAAAAGGTACCCTGAAAAAAAGCACCCCGATTCCGAAGAAGGTTCAATCCGCAAAGTGCTTGCCTGAGTTGTGCGACCGGCACATGTCGGCAACAATGATCGTCACCTCCATGTAGAATCGTCGGTGGTCCATCCCCATGGAGCGATCCCCCATCGCAAGATCCCCCAATCGAGCGATCCCATAGAGGCACTGCGTTCGCTACCGAAGTTCGCCACCGAACGCATTCGAGGATTCTGACGAAGAATGGATAGAACAACAATGCCACACACCATGGTGATTTTCGGTGCATCGGGCGATTTGACCAGTCGCAAACTGATTCCCGCTTTATACCGCCAATTCCAACGTGGACGTTTACCGAAACCAACGCGGATAGTCGGGGTCTCCCGGAGCCCGTTTTCGTCCGAAGACTGGCGGAACCAACTGACGGACTCCACGGCCAAATACGTCAAGGGAGAGTTCGACAACGAATCCTGGAAGGCGTTCTCAAGCGAGATTTACTACCATCCCGGTGACATCGGAAACGAGGAAGACTTTCACAAGCTGGCCGCTTTTTTGACGGAGATCGAAAAGTCCCAGACCACCGACCGAACGTACTACCTTTCCACCATGCCCCAGCTTTACGCGACGGCAGTCGAACAACTGGGTAAAGCCGGCCTAAATATTGACACCCACGGCCATCGACGGGTGGTTATTGAAAAACCGTTCGGCACCGATCTCGCCAGCGCCCAAGCACTCAATGCATCGATCCATCAAACGTTCCGTGAAGATCAGATCTACCGCATCGATCATTACCTCGGCAAAGAAACCGTCCAAAACATTTTGGTACTTCGTTTCGGGAATACCATCTTCGAACCCCTTTGGAACAGGAACTACGTCGATCACGTCCAAATCACGGTCGCCGAAGAAGTCACCGTCGGACGCCGCGGAGACTACTACGACAAATCGGGCGTTCTGCGGGACATGTTTCAAAACCACATCTTCCAGTTGATGATGGTTACCGCGATGGAAGCCCCCGTTCGGTACACCGGCGAATTCGTCCGCGACGAAAAAGTCAAAGTGCTCCAGGCGGTCAGACCCTACCGCGGGAGCGATTTCTCTGAGTTCGGTATCCGCGGACAATACAACGGATATGCCCAAGAGGAAGGTGTTCCCGAAGGTAGCCAAACGGAGACGTTTGCAGCTCTCAAACTCTACATCGACAACTGGAGATGGCGAGGCGTTCCGTTCTACCTGCGAAGCGGAAAAGGCATGAGCTGCCGCTCGACCCAAATCGTAATCCAGTTCCGAGAACCCCCCCACATGCTTTTCGGAGAGCAAAAATCGTATCGCCCGGAAGCCAATCGACTGGTAATCCAAATCCAACCGGCAGAAGGCGTACAACTCTTTTTCCAATCCAAGGTACCCGACTCGGACATGCGACTCCGGCTCAGCGAACTCGATTTTCGCTTTGACTCCAGCGGAAAAGAACTGCCAGATGCCTACCAGCGATTGTTGCTCGATGCCATGGCAGGCGATCCAGGGCTTTTCGCGAGAAGCGACGAAGTCGAACAGGCGTGGCGGATCATCGATCCAATTATCGCGGCTTGGAAGAGTCCTGCGGCACCCACTCTCTATAGCTATGAAGCAGGAGTGTGGGGGCCAACCCAATGCACTGAATGGATGGAGCAGCAAGGCCGAACATGGTTCGACGTTTGCCCAGTGCTTCTTTAATGCCGCCGCTTCACCCCATAAAGGCGAGGCCCATGACGGCGAGGCCCAAGCAAACCGAGCTCAGCATCTAGAAGAGCCTCACGCTACCCGCGACCTTGATTCGATGCAGCTGCCGGGTTTGGGATGCGCGAGACGAGTTCCTAAAAGACCTTGCTAAGAGACCTAAAAGAATGGTCGAGGTCGAGATTACCGGGCCTGCGCACGGGTTGCGAAGCGACTGGAAACAGCCCAAGCCACCATTACGAATGCAACTCCGAATACCAAATCGCTTGAGAGCGACGACCGCCAGAATGGAATCCCCATCCAGTAGCAATTCATCAAACCGCCAACCGAAGTTTCGTAGCCCATTCTCGGATCGAGCCACGCTCCGAAGTTGCTGATCAGAAAGAACAACGCCGAGCCAGCGAGGACACTCGCTGGGAGCGTCGCAAACGCGAGTTGGCTCGAAACTTTACGTCGTTTCCAAATCCAACCGGTAACGGCACCCACGGAGCCAAACGCAGCCATGCCTGCATAGTTCAGTAGCATCGAAGGGATGTGATAGAATCCCATCCCCGGAATGCCGAGAAAGTGTCCGATGCAGTCCGCGACGAACAGCGCAACCGCGGGTACAACCCATCGCGATGGTCCTCGCAACATCAGCCCGCAAAAGTAGGCGAACGCACCGAAGGTTGCAAAGTTCTCAGGAAGCGGGGCGAACCTCAACACCAGCGAAATCGCGGCGTACACAAGTACAAACGCCCAGATGTGCGAGCCGGTGATTCGAACAAGGCTGTTGTTGCCGTTTTCCGCATTGCTAGTCGAAGTTGGATTCGGAAGATTTGTCGGCATAGATCGGGTGCCCTGGGGGTAGAACCGTGCGTGAAAAGTCTCGAAATATCTCGTCGATCTGTCGGATTTCATCGATCGAGGGCATTGTAGGCTAATGGCAATTGAGCTCCCTTGCAAGCTCACTCGATTTTCTCCTCGATTTTTCCTTCCGCTCGATTTTTCCCTGAGCCGAATT
>Ga0315901_10004452_pt1 | contig 17458 bp, 33 predicted proteins | sample LakEriMetagenome_10_FD_203761 | JGI IMG/M metagenome (GOLD analysis project Ga0315901, IMG submission 203761) | Freshwater fungal communities from buoy surface, Lake Erie, Ohio, United States - Buoy 2 MA116 | ecosystem: Environmental > Aquatic > Freshwater > Lake | place: USA: Lake Erie, Ohio...
ACGCGACCAAATCCTATTTCTGGTGCTGGCCGCAGTTTCTTAGGCGCATCGCCGCCGCTGCTGCACATCATGCCGAGGCGCATTTCATTCTGGCAACGGATGAATCGGACGAGGCCAAGAAAGCCGTAGAAGCCGCCCGCCACGAACTTCCCGAAGGCTGGAAGATCGCGGCCATCACGCTCCCGCTGGATGACGGCGGCACAGAAGGCAAGGACTACAAAGAACCCGCCCAAATGCGGATTGCAGCCCTACAGGGGGCGGCTTTCGCGCTGGCAAGGAAGATCCGGGCAACCGCGCTCTGGTCGGTCGAGGCCGACAACCTTGTGCCGCCCGATGCTTTGCGGGTCGCGGAATGGGCCTTGCAGATGCCATGCGAAGACGGCTCGCCTTACTACTCGGTCGCGGCGGTTTCATACCCTAATGGCTTATTCTTGGGGGGTAACGGGACGCCTCAAAATCCGATCTGCGAAGATTTCAACGAGGCCGAGCGCAAGCTACAGCCCCGCCTCGTCCGCGCTTTGGAGGTCTGCCGAGAGCGGCTGAAAGATTGCAAGGACAAGGACATTGGCGAGCGCGAAAGCAAGCGCCTTGGCCGACTCTATGAGCGGGTAAAAAAATGCCCGCCCGATGGCAACATTTGGGAGGTCACCGCCAAGCACGGCTGGAGGCGGCGCGGGTGGATGGACTTCGCTTACCCCGGTATTGGCAGGGGCGCAATTCTCCCATCCGATTGGTGCGGCCTTGGTTGCACGCTCCTATCGGCGCGGGCTTTGGCTTTGGCAACTTTTGAAGGCTACGACGGGCGCGGGACGCAGGATCTTTTCCTCTGCTGGCATCGCTGGCACCCCAACGGCCTGCGGATTGCGGCCATTCCGCACACAATTTGCGACCATGTAAAGCGAGACGCGAAAGGTGAGATCATCCACCACCGAGCGTTTCACGAAACCGAAGGAGAATACCGGGGCCACTTGCGCCAGCGCCAGCAGCCTTGGATGCCATGTTAGCCGAGCTTCGCCAACTTACCGCCCACCTCGATGAGCGCGGGAGACTCACGGAGATATTCCGCGCAACGGATGACGCGCACGGCTTCGGCCAAGCCTACATCACCACGGCGGCGGCAGGCGTCATTAAGGCATGGCACCGCCACCGGGAGCAGTGGGATCGGTGGTATTGCGTGGCAGGCGCGGCCAAGGTCGGGCTATTCGATGCGACCACAGGCGAGTCGCAGACCGTGATCCTTGCCGCAGACCGTCCGCAGCTTTTGACCATCCCGCCCGGAATCTATCACGGATTCACGCCATGCCACGGCCACCGCGAGGCGGCAATTCTCAATATGCCGTCGCGTCCCTACGATGCCGACAACCCCGACGAGGAACGGGTTGGCCCGCACCACTTTCCGTTTCGGTGGGAAATTGAGTCGCGGTAAGGGCCACGTTGAGCCTTTGACACAGAGGCGAGGGGCAGGAGTCAAGGCCCGTGCGCGTCTATATTAATCTCGACACAAACGAATTTGTAGTCAGCCCTGTGCTGACTCAGCGCGTTTCAACCCTGTATTTCGTGCGCCGCGATACGGTTCCCGTTGAGGTGCAGTTCGTGCGCCAAGGCAGCGTGGTGGAGTTGGGAGCCGGGGCCACGGGTGTTATTGGCCTGAAAACCACTTTTGCCGGGAGCTTTTTGGCTACCGACAGCGCGTGGACAAAAACCGGGACGGGCGCGACAACGATTTACACTTTCGACCTTAACCTCAACACCTCCGCGATGGACGCGCAGTTTTCGCCAGACAACGACACGGCCAGCATCAACGCCAAGATTGAGGTTTCGTGGACAGTCAGCAGCACGACAAGCAGCACGCTCCCGACCACGGCCACGGTTTACAACGACGTTATCCGAGGCGGCGAAGGTGTGCCGACCACTACCGCAGCCGCCTTTGCTTTGCTTCAGGCTCCCGGCGGAACGATTTACCGCTTGTCCGTCGATAATGACGGCGTTGTGACAACTGTTCCTAACTAACCACCATGCGCCACCTCCTCACCATCCTCGCCGCCCTGCTTTTCTGTGCGCCCGCCTTCGGCCAGACGGTAAAGGCGCTATCCTACAACACAAACGGCGTTGTCATTTATTCGTCAACAAACACGCTGACATTCACGAACGCCTTCAAACTTGGCGACGATCTTCTGTTGAGCAACAACATATTCCACTGGGGAACCAATGCGCGCTGGTCGCCAGAGGACAATGTGTTTTCCACTGAGATACAATTCGACTCCACCAACATTGCCGCCGCCACCCGCACCAACCTCGCCCTCGGCGCAACATGGCTCACCAACACCAACGTCACGAATTTTCGGACGGCGATTGGGTTGGGGGCGACGAATGATGTTAATTTTAGCCGTATTGTATTCAATAACGAGTGGCACCTTGCCTCATCTCCAGATGGGGGAGGAATTGAGTTGCGTTGGCCTTTAGGAAATAGCTCAACGGCAATTTCATTTGGAGACAATGCTGTTGGAAAAGGAATTGCTCTTGGAGGATTGACCACAAATGAGATAAATCATTTTTCTTATGGATTTGCGTCATTTAATACAACAGGAGCAGCAAAATCTCGCACCAACTTCGGCCTTGGCGCGACATGGCTCACCAACACCAACGTCACCAACTTTCGCAGCGCGATTGGGGCAGGAACAGTAAATGAAGGGGGAGAGCCAACTTTTCAAAGTATTACACTCAGCGACTCACCAGACACTTTGTATCTGAATGCAAATGCAGCCACCACCCGCTCCAACCTAGGATTAGGCGGGAACAACATCGTCACTTTCGCTGGCCTGACCAACAACGGCGACATAACGATCAACCAGACCACCGCGACCAACGGCCTCCTCTTCATCCGCCGCACGAACAACGAACCCTTCCTCGGCCTTGCGAACCTCATCGCCAGCAACAACACGACGATTAGCAACGAAACACTGTTCCGAGTCGGTGTAGCCGAAGCGACCAACAAGGCCGCACAATTCGGCTTCCGCGCCACCAACACCAACGGCAACGGCGTTGCAGTGTTCTCGGTGTTTGGGTTTAACGCATTGATGATGGTCGGCGCGGACGCCTCGACCAATGCCGTGATCTACAGCGGCGGCGGAACAAACAACCAGGTGATGACTCTCATCCGCGACGGTGCCACGGAGTTTGCGCGGCCCCTGCGCTTTTCTACCAACGCCTCAACACGCCCTGCCACCAACGCCCCGGCAAACACGACCAACGTAGCCGCATGGGTCGAAATGCGGATCGGCACGAACAGCTACCGAGTCCCGCTTTACCAATGATCCACGAGCTTTCAGACTTTTTCACCCGCCCAACCGTGGCCCTTGCTTCGTCCATCGGCTCAGTGGTCGTTTCGCTTTTGCCGCACCTTGAGAGCGGTATGCGCCTCGGAACCCTTGGCGCAGGGCTTTGCATCGCGCTGCTTGCGCTGCGGAAAGCGTGGAGGGACAGACACAAGTGAGCGCATCCTGCGATTGCTGCAACACCGCCGACCTTTGCATTGCACAGGGGGCTACATTTTCGCGCGTCATCCGCTGGAAGGCAGACGGCGACGAGGTGAATCTGACGGGCTACACGGCGCGGATGCAGCTGCGCCCCACCGCAGCCAGCGCCACGACGACCCTTGCGCTCACAACGGAGAATGGCCGCATCACCCTCGGTGGCACGGCTGGCACGATCACGTTGTCGATTTCCGCGACAGACACCGCCGCGATCACGGCAGGCCGCTACGTTTACGATCTGGAATTAGTATCCGCAGGCGGCATCGTCACACGCTTGTTGCAGGGCATTGTGACCGTATCCGCCAACGTCACCCGATAACGCTATGGCCGACGAGATCATCATCGAAACGACCAGCGTCGAAGTCATCGAAGTTGGCGTCCCCGGCCCCCAAGGCCCAGCGGGCGCGGCTGGCACAGGGCTGGAAACGCTGACCACGCAAGGCGACACGCTTTACCGTGGCGCTTCCACAGGCGAGCGGTTGCCCATCGGCACGACGGGACAAGTCCTAAAGGTCTCGGCGCAGGGCATTCCTGCTTGGGCCAACGAGTCGGGCGCGGTCACCTCGGTCAATGGCGAGACAGGAGCAGTCACGCTGGACGCCGCCGATGTCGGAGCCGCAGCAACCAATCACTCGCACCAGCCGGGGGCCATCTATTGCGATGCCGTCGATGTCGCAGACACAACTCTGAGCAGCGGCGAGCCGAACGGAATCTATTTCCGCAACGGCAGCGACAACGGCAAGGCGATTTACAAATCCGCGCAGGGCTATGCGATTTGGTGGGATGACGGCGAAGAAGAGTGGGTGCTTGGCAACGGGCCGCAAACGGCAAAATACTACATCGGAACGGGCGACACGACCTATCCGTGGGAGGCCACAAGTTGGGCGCTTGGGCCGCAAGGCAGCGGCGAAACTCCTGTGGTCGATCAGGCGCTTTTGTCGAACTTCCAGCGCAACGCCGCGCAGGACGCCGTTTCTACGCGCACGCCGAAAACTGGCAACGCTTCTTCGACTGAGGTTGTGCTTGGGTCGGACACTCGTTTGACCAACGCCAGAACACCTACGGCGCACACTCACACCGTTTCGGACATTACGAATTTCCCCGCCATCCCCACCGCCTCCACCGCCACCCCCTCCGCCCTCGGAGTAGCCGCCGCAGGCACAGCCACTGCCTACGCACGGGAAGACCACGTTCACGCCATGCCGTCAGCCTCGGACGTAGGTGCTGCGCCCGCCACAAACATCGAACAAACCGCAATCAACAGCGAACTTGGCAACAACGATTTATCCGAAGACATTGACTACATCAACGGCATCGTTTCTGGCCTCGGCACCGCCGCCACCTCCGACACCACAGACTTCGCCGCCGCGACTCACGCGGCCAGCCATGCGGCTTCGGGCAGTGATCCTGTTTTTAATCAGGACCTTAATACTTCGGACAACGTGACCTTCAACGAGGTGACCACCGACAACAATCTTATTGTTGGAGGCGATTTGACCATTAATAACGCGCTCGTTGTAGGAACTAATGGCGTTTTGTTTCAAAGCACCACAAGCAATACAACACTAACAACTTTGGCTACGGCGCAAAGGGTGGTAAGTCTGCCAGACGCCTCTGGCACCATTGCCCTTGCAGGAGACGCCCCAGCCTCCCACGCCCACGGCAACCTAACCGCCGACGGCAAAGTCGGCTCCACTTCTGGCCTCCCCGTAGTCACCACCACCGCAGGCGCAGTCACGACTCTCGCGCTCGGCACGGCAGGGCAGATTCTTCGCACCAAGTCGGATCTTTCGGGCGTCGAGTTTGCTGATCCCGCAGCCAGCGGCGTCACAGGCGCAGCGACCTCGGCCTCGGATGTCCTCGGCGTCAGCGGGGCGAACATCACGGGCGTGGATGCCAATGCGGATCGCATTGTGTTCTGGGACGATTCGGCTTCGGCGCTTAAGTATCTGGAAGCGGGCAGCGGGCTTTCGATTAGCGGGACAACGATGACTGTCACCGCGACAGGAGGGGCGACGAACCTCTGGATTCCCGCCTCGGCCCTCGTCCCGCGCACAACCAACGGCTGCGGCGTGGACTCAGTTGAGATCGGATCGACCAATAGGGTCAACCTCGACCAAGCACTTTTCGACACCGGGGCAGAGGAATTTGCACAGGCGTTGGTCGTTATGCCATCGAACTATAACAACTCGACCGTCAGCGCCCGATTCTACTGGAGTGCATCTTCGGGATCGGGCGGGGTCGCGTGGGGCATCAGTGGCCGTGCATACGGCGACGATGACCCGATCGACGCGGCCAGCGGCACACGGGTTGTCGTGGCAGATACATTTATCGCGGCCAACGATGTCCATGTTACGAGCGCAACGAGCGCCGTGACCATTGCTGGAACACCCGCAGCCAACAAAGCGGTCAACTTTCAGATCGTGCGCGAGGTTGGCAATGCCTCCGACACCCTCGGCGTGGACGCCCGGCTCCTGGGCGTGGAGATCATCTTCAACTAATGAGAGCGCGGCACAGACATTTCAATGCGCGAGACGCTGGGGCAACTGGTGTCTATGACAGTCGCTATATCTCTGGCCTTGCAGACGGCGCAGGCGTCGATACTTGGACTTCGCGCACGGGAAGCAACAACATCAGTCAAAGCAACTCTTCCAATCGCCCGACCTACGAAACCAACGAAATCAACGGCAATCCATCGGTGTATTGGGACGGAGGGGCCAACGACGAACTGACCTTTGCTTCGGAACTGTCCTACTCCAACACCAGCATTGTCACTGTGTATAAAAACGAGGACGCAACCAATGGTTCAATTGTGTTTGCCCGCAATAACAGTGCGAACGATTACTTTTATTTCACCACAAACACAGTGCAATTTCAAAACAGCGTTACGTCAACGCGGACGCACAATTTGGGCAATGTGTTTTTGATTGGCAGTGGAATCGACATCGGCAACTCAAGTCTAACGGCATTTGCCAACGGGACTGCTGGAACAACAACTACCAGTAACGGCCTATTCATCTACACGGGTATTGGTAAATACGGCGCCAGCACTGCGGCCAATACTCAAGGTCATCTCGGCTTGGCGATTATAGCGAATGTCGCTTGGGATGCTCCGCTGCGGCGGCGCATTGAACACGCCGCCGCCTTCTCCTTCAAAATCGCTTGCAATTAAGCCATGACCACTTACCTCATCCTCGACGGCCAACTCCGCGCCGAAACTGACGAAGCCGCGATTGCCAACCTTCGGCGCAAGGGCTGGGTAGATGCGCCCGCGAAGCCGAGCGATGATGCACAATGGCAAGACGGCGCGTGGATCGTGCCGCCCGCGCCGACCTACTCGCCCGAAGCATGGACAAGCCAGCACTTCACGGCCATGCAAGTTTCCGCCCTCCAGCGTTTTGAATTTGCCTTACTCCAAGCAGGGAAGCCGCTTGGCCCATTGATGACCGCGCTGAAAGCGTGGATGGAGGGGATGCTTGTTGCCAGCGTTGACCCGACACCGCGCACGTTTCCCGCGCCACCGTGCAGCTACGAGGCTGCGAGCGCGGAGGCTGTGGCCGCATTGCAATCTTAATTCCCTCCCGGCGCTTCGGCTATGGGACGCAGGGCCGCTCCTCACCGGGCGGCTCTCGCATTTTCTGACCGCGAATAGCGAACAGGGCAGGCTTTGACACCCCGCCGGGGGCATGAACTGGAAGACATCGGCAACGGGCGTCCTTGGCGCACTCATTTCAATTCTCACGATTGCCAAGGCAGTGCTATCGGGCCAGCCGTTCGACCCTGCGCTTGTGACCGGGGTTATCACGGGCCTCGGTCTAATCTTCGCCGCTGACGCCAAGAAGTAATGCGCCTCGTCCTAATGGCGCTGGCGTTGCTGCTCACGGGCTGCGAGGGGATGAAGCTGGGCGCGGGCTACAACTTCGACGCGAAGCAGTTGTTTATTAACATCGAGAAGCCGCTTGAGAGCGGCCTCAAAAAGTGAACTTGCTGCAATGGTTGAAAGTCTCATTCGCGGCATTAAGTCATGGCCGCAAGCCGACCTCCGCGCCGTCGCCCTTGCCCTCGTCAAGCGCCTCGACATCTCTGACCTTGCCGAAGTCCTTGCCGCCGCGCACCAGCGCATCCACAGCGAAGCCGAAAAGCGCAAAAAAGTATCCCGAAAAGATACTAAATAGCCCGAACGTCACGAAAGGCAGGCGCATCACGCCAAAGGCCATCGTCCTGCATCACACCGCAGGCTCCTACGCTGGCTCAGTCGCATGGTGCGCCGATCCCGCCTCTCGCGTTTCGTATCACTGCATCGTGGCGAAGGACGGACGCCGCACCGTCTTGGCCGATCCCGACGAACGTGCTTGGCACGCTGGCAAATCGTCCTGGCGCGGCAGGCGTGACCTTAACTCATGGAGCGTCGGCGCGGCCTTCGAGGGCGACACATACGAGCGCGAGTTAGGCGAGGCCGAGATGGCGAGCATGGCCGACTATTTGCTGCCGATCATGCAACGCTACGGCCTCACGCTGGCTGATGTGACCGACCACCGCACCGTCTCACCGGGGCGGAAGGACGATCTTGCGCCGAGAGAATTGGCGCGGTTCAAGGCGTATCTGGCGCAGCGGTTGGCTTAATAAAGGCAAGGGGCGAAAACTTTAATATGAAAGGAGGACAACCATGCACCGATCAAGCGACAGCGGCCTTGTTTATGGGCCTTACGGCGCGGTTGGCTACGTCGAGCGAGGCGGCGCGAGGCAGTCTGCGGACTACTTCACGCGGTTTCGTTCATTCGTGCGCCGCGTCATGTCTATTTTTCTTTAGAATTTAGACACGTTGGCGGCGATGTGTTTAGCGCATCGACATATCCCGTCACAGTGACGGGATTAGCGCAACGCCGCCCACATGAACCCGCCATTCGCGCAGGCATAGAACAGGAACGCCACGGCCAGCGGGCCGTTGCCTTGCTGCCAGAATCCGAAAGCAACCCACAGATAACAGACTGTGGTGATGGCGAGAGGGATGAGGGTCATGCCGCCTTGTGCCTGCCAATGCTGATCTTGCCGTTGTTATACTTCGCCGCCCACCTCGTCACGACAGACACAATGCGTTCGTGGTCGCGGATGTGCGTTTCGTCCACGCAAGGCATGGTTACATGGGCGATTTCGTGGGCGACGATGCCGAGCAGATTGGACTTAATCGCCGCAGGGTGAAGGAACACGGTCTTGCGCTTGTAGTGCGCCATCCCTTCACAAAGCTCTTTGTCGGGTGGCCGCTGAATCCGCACCGTCCACCAAACGCCATCGACCTTGAAGCGCATCAAGGGTGGCCGCTTCTTGCGCCGAGGTTGGGCCTTGGCGCGCTTTTTCATTTCAAGCGGTAGTGCTTATGCGGCAACACGCGACTGCCGCGCTGAACCCGATAGCTGGCCGTCTCGCAGCGTCCTTCGCGTGCGGCGGCGGCAAGCAGTTTGAATGTGTGCGATTCCGATTTTCCAAGGAGCTTGGCTACTTCATCCATCCGCAGCCATCCGGGCGGCACTTCGTCGGCGGTGGCGCTGGTGGCGAGGGCCGCGCACCAGCGGGCGAGGTCGGGGTCGGACTTGGTGGTAGTGCGCTTCATAGCGGAAGGCGGTAGTGGGGGGAAAGCGTCACAAGATTGACCACGCAGGCGTTATCGCTTGCCTCGCCGTAAGCGAACCCGTGCGCCCATCCGAGCGTTTGCCGCCGTCCTTTTGCGTAGCCAACGGAAAGATCAATGCCGCAGCCAATGTTGTAGCCGACTACGGGCCGCTGGCAGCGCCCTTGCTCCTGCGCGACTCGGTGCGTATGCCCGAACACGCAAGACATTCCGAGGGCTTCGGCGTGATCGCGAGCCGCGCTGACGTTGTAAAGTGTGCCGTGCAGAAACAGCGTATCGCCAAGTTGCGTGCAAGCCTCCGGGCGCAATCCCGCATACGGAACGACCTTGGCTTTCATTTCCTTTGCGGCGTCATCAATCCGCGCAAGGACTTGTCCCGCTGCGTAGCTGACTACGGCGTTGCCGCTATGCGCGAGGCCGCAAAGCCTGTCCTCATGGTTGCCCAAGTGGATCGTGGTCGGCTCCAACTCGCGCAGGAATGAAAGGCCCGCGAGAAGGTCATCTGCCATCGACTCGGCGCGGTCGGGATCGTCGGCGTCCCGTCTTGCTCCTGCCCGGAGCGCAGCCATATCTACAAAGTCGCCAAGGTGCAGGACGATTTGCGGAGCGTATGCCTTACGAAACGCAAGCATTGCCTTTGTCGCTCTCGGATCGGCAAGATGCCCGTGAGTGCAACTGACCGCCATCCAGCGTTTCCAGCGTCTTGTGATTGTCGCCACGCAAGGGCGGCGGGAGTGTCAAAGCCTATGACAAATCGTAACCCAAAAGTAACCACTTCCCGTTTGCTCAATATGGAAGCGCGTTAATCATTTTCCTCTGTCCGCGACGGACTCAAAATCCGTTTCCCGCAAGGGAGTGTGGGTTCGACCCCCTCCGCCGGCAGATTTTAACCCCCTGATTTTCAGGGGGTTAAGTTTTTAGGAGGGCGTAAAGTAACCAGTTTGAAACCACGCCCCTTGGGGCAAAAGTTGTCAATCTTTGCTAAATGTGATACCCTTTCCCTGCTCATTACCAATGCTATGAACTACCGAAAACCGGACGGAGAAAAGGCCGTGCCGACAGGGATTTCCCTGCCGCGCGATCTCATTGAAGATGCCAAGGCTCACGCCAAGGCGGGGGGTTACGGCGGGTTAAGCGGCTTAACGCGCCACCTACTTACCCGTTACTTGGCACAGGCAGCAAAGTCTGCGGAGGGCGCAAGCAAGAAGGCCAAAACCAAAGGCCAGAAGGAGGTAAAGCGAGGCTTTAAGAAAGCAACCGGACGCCACTAACAAAGGAAGCGCATTTTTCATGTTCGTCATTCATGGGGTTTTACTTGGCGGCGTAGGACATCCGCTGTTCTACCCCCCCCCCCCGCAAGCAACAATGAATAAAAAATGAATAGCGAGACGGTCAGAGTTGGCGGTATGTCCTGCCGCCTCTGGCAATCCTCGGATGGTCGATGGAAATGGCACTCGCGCAGGGGCGGCAGGCGGGTTCTCAATGCAGCGGCGGATTTGACCAAGGCCAAGGCTAAGGCCAAGCAACAACTTGCCCTGCTGCGGGACGGGCGCAGCCAGTTAGGCAATCTCGATCCCGCTCTCCTTTCCGAGTTCCTTGCGTGGCGCGGCCAGCGAAGCGATAGCCCGCCGATTGCGGAGGCTGCGCGGAAATACTTGGCGCACCAGACCGAGCGGGAAATTCAGACCCGGATTATCAAAGCGGACATCGCGCACTTCGCGGCCAAGCATCCGGGGCCGATTGCCGATGTGACGGCGGAATCAGTCAAGCTGCACCTTGACTCATTGGGTGTCGGGCCAAGGCGGCACAACAACGTCCGTCAAACGCTCGTTTCGTTTTTTATATGGGCGAGGAAGCAGGGTTACTTGCCCGACACGATGACCGCTCCGCAGCGCACTCATGCCTTGCCCGTCCCGAAAAAGCGTCCGCCGATTTACACGCCTGCCGAGTTCCGCGCCCTACTTGCCGCCGTTGCCCCGGAATGGCGTCTCCCGTTGGCGATTTGCGGTTTGGCGGGGCTACGCACCTGCGAGGCGGAAAGGCTGATGTGGCGCGAGGTGAAGCTCGGCAAGAAACTAATTGAGGTTTTACCGGAAAACGCGAAAAACACGGGACGCCGCAGGCTCGTCCCGATCCATCCCGCGCTGATGACTTGGCTTCGCGAAACCGACTTTGCCCCGGACGATCACGTTTGCCCGCAGGGGGTTCGGATCGACAACTTGGCGAAGCGGGTCAAGCGCGGCGGGGTCAAATGGGTAAAAAACGGCTTGAGGCACAGCTACGGAAGTTATCGCTGCGCCGTGGTCAAATCCGCAGCGCAAGTCGCCTTGGAGATGGGAAATTCTGAAGGAACCGTGCGCTCAAATTACTTGGAATATGTCGAGCGAAAAGCGGCGTCAGAGTGGTTCAAAAAAAAGTAGGGAAACCCCCTATTTTTTTCTTTTCAAACATTATTAAGGTGTAATAAGATGCGGCCATCTTAGATATGGCCCATCCCAAAATCCCACCGCACAAACGCGCCAAAGGCGCGGGTATTTCGCTTCCTCCCGGCATTATTCGTGAGGCTCGCAAACACGCTGATCGAAGCGGACTAACGCTCTCGGCGTTCGTGCGAATGTTGCTCATTCAGCACCTCAACGGGCAACGGCCCGCATGACTTTCCCGTAACCGGAAACAAGAAAGAAAAAACACAGAACCAAATGGAACCTACCACCATCATCATCGCAACGCTGGCGGCAATCAGCGTTGTCGGTCTGGCTTGGCTCGGCGGCTATCGCCTCGGCCTCGCCAGCGGAGTCAGCGCCGAACGCGAGTTAGCGGATCGTCGCATACAGGGGCTGCTCGCCAGCGAGAACAAACGCAAACCGAAATCGCAAAAGGCCAAGCGCAAGGCAACGCGCAAGGCGGCATTGGTATGAGCATCAATCCTCGCCTTCGCTATGCGGACAATCGCGGGGCTTGCCCGTGTTTGCCCCCGCTTGTCCTCGGTCAATACCTCAACCGGATTAGCGGACAACCCGCGCAAGACCTTCGCTCTCGCGTGGTGCAAGCGTTGCAAAACTTGAGGCGCAAACTGGCGAACTAACCATGCAAAGCGACCCTCCAGAACACGCAATCGCGGCAATGGCAATCCTTACGGCAATCGCAGTCGGATTGGTTTGGATCACGGAAACCCTTGCGAATTGGCTTCGATGAAATTCCGCCTTAACAAACCCCGCCCGAAGGGCTGGAAGACAACGACAAATCCCAAGCGCGAGCGGGTGCAATTCAAAACCGGATTTGCACGCACAGCGCCCGGAGAGCGCGAGCTTGTCGCGGAGATGGTTCCGCCGCCTGTCAGGCGAGGGGAATACCTTTATGCAAACTGTGTGGTGCTTGCCGCCGCCGTGTTCGGCCCGTCATCGCAACAGTGGGCGGAAGACCTTTTGCCAGCGGCGCGGCTGTTGGATTGGAGGCGCACACAATGAGCGGCATCGTCATGGAGTCGGAGGATTTTATCGCGCAGAAAAACGCCGAGATTGCGGCGCTGCAGGAAGAAATTACCTTCTTGCGCGTGCGGGTTGAACGCGCCGAGCGACAAGCTGCCGAACGCGCTGAGTGGAAAGAACGGGCGCAGCGCTTGCTTGTCGCGCTCGATGAATCGCTGGCCCGCGAAAGGGCGCGAAACCAAGCAAGGCGGCAAGAGCAGGAGGCTTTGGAACTATGAATTTGCCAAACGGCAAGCGGCGTCTCGTAGGGGGACAACAACAAAACGCCGGGGCGGGAAGCTTTGGGGGCTTCGATACCGCCCCGGCAACCCTGCGCGAGCTTTACGATGAGGCACAGGCGCAAATCGCGGTTTACGAGGCCGAGCGTGCGATTCTGGAAAAATATATGCGGCAACTCCGCGAGCAAATTGCGGACATGAGCAACGAGCGGGACTTCTACAAAGCGGCAGCAAGCAAATTGATGTCGACCGGGAGGCGAGCGCAATGAGCCGCGCACAACGCGAGAAGGGTAAGCGCGGCGAAAGGCTCTGGCGTGACGAGCTTCGCGCATACGGATTCACCGCTGAGCGTGCTGGCTACAAGCAAGCGCACCTTGGCGCTGGCGGGGCGGATGTGGAGGACAATAGCGGATGGTGGCCCGAGGTTAAATTTGTCGAGTTGCTTAACGTCCGAAAGGCCTACGAGCAAGCCGAGAAAGCTTGCCCGATAGGCGTCCCGCCCTACGTGGCGCACAAGACTTCCGCGAAGCCTTGGCTTGCGACCCTCGCTGGATCGGACTTCCTGCGCGTCTTGGCCGAACTGCGCGACTTGCGCGAAAAACTTTTGCAGTTGGAGAAACGACTAAAGGAGGTCGCGGACTCGACTGCTTAACCCAAACAAAGACGCGCCGGGGCGGCAACCCCGACGCGCAATTAGCACATGAACACAGAACCAACTATGAACACGGTGCAGCCCGTAGGCAAGGGTATCTCGGCGGCACTTGTCAAGGCGCAAATGGCTTTCGGGCCTGCGCTGAAGACATCACAAAACCCGCACTTCAAAAGCAGATACGCCGACTTGGCGGCTTGCGTTGAAGCGGTCATCGAAGCCCTCAACAGCAACGGCATCGCGCTTATTCAGCGCACCTTGCCTTGCGAGAGCGGCGTCACGGTCGAAACAGTCTTTCTGCATACGAGCGGCGAGACATTGAGCAGCGGCCCGCTGCACGTTCCCGCAAGCAAGAATGATCCGCAGGGCTACGGCTCCGCGCTCACCTACGCGAGGCGCTATTCGCTCATGGCCGCTTGCGGAATCGCACCGGAGGACGATGACGGACACGCCGCATCGAAGCCCGTGGCCTACGCAAAACCCGCGCAGCCCGCTCCGCGCATGACGGACGAGGCTCCCAAAAAATCTAACGGCCAACGCTCGGCAAAAGCAGTGGTCGCAGACGAGGCAGACGAGGCTCTGCCTTGGTAACAGCAACAACAACCAAACGAACACAGAACCATGATTAGTCTCAGCATCAAAACTGAAAAAATAGATAAGCAGCACCTCATCGAAGGCAAAAACGGCAAGATTCTTTCCGTTGTCCTCTTTGAGAACAAAGACGGGCAAGGCAAATACGGCGACGATGGATTCGCCGTGCAAGGCGTAAGCAAAGAAGCCCGTGAGTCGGGAACTCGCGGCCCGATCATCGGCAACTGGCGTCACATCGGCCAAGGGGCCACGGGCGGCAACAGCAAACCCAAGCAGGAGGACTCGGAAGAAATTCCGTTTTGACCTATGGGCTACATTCATTGGCACGGCCCACGGCGCGAAGGCGATAAGTGGGTGACTTGCTCGGAATGTAACAGCGCGGGAGTTGACCACTCCCGCGACTGCCAGCCTACAGACCGAGCGCACTTATGCGGCGACACGCCAGACATGGCCTATCGCGGCTATCTACCGACAAACCTCTGCCCCGCTTGCGAGGGGGCAGGAGGATATTGGCGACCTCAGAGACGGCCTGCGCGTAATCATCGGCGCTGGCCGAGTGAGGCAGACCGCAAGCGGAACGACAACTGCATTTCAGAAATTCAATTCTGGCATGACGATAAGGGGCGCTGGTTGCCAGCCATCACGCAAGAAATGCGAGCGGGATATGTCTGCGAGTTTGCGGATGACGTAACCGCGCCAGAACAGGAGGTCGCACAATGACGGCTAATCAACGTCGAGCCTGTGAGGGCTTGCTACCGGATGACGCGCCCATTGCCGACAGCATGGAATGGATGCGCGAACACTGCGAGCGATTGGCTTGGGAGTTGGAATCCACCAGCCGATCGCTGACTGAGGCAATCGAAAAGCTGCGCAAAATGGAGGGCGAACAATGACTTGGCAACCGGAACTAATGTTTGCGGAGCCTTCAACGCATCGCCGCCCAACGCAAGCAGGCCGCATCTTGGCCTATTTACGGGAGGGCAATCGCCTAACCGCGCTGGAGGCACTGGAGAGATTCCAGTGCTTCCGGTTGGCGGCGCGAATCCACGAACTGCGCCGGGAGGGCTGGCAGATTGACGAAAAGACAGTCGAGACGCCGAGCGGCAAGCGAATCGCGCAATACAGCTTGGAGGGCGAGCGATGATCTACTTGAACATCAAAACGATCACGCTCCGCGCCCCGGAATATGTCGGGTGCGACCCGACCCAAAGGGCAACGTGGCTCAACCTCTTGGCGCATTGCTGCGAGCAGGAGAACGGCGGCAGGATCGAGGGCTGCGGCGAGTGGAAAGATCGTCAATGGCAGCAGACCCTTGGCATCACGTTGGAGGAGGTAAAGCAATCCTGCGCCCTTTGGCGATGGGATGGCGACTCGGTAGAAGTTGCCTTTTATCCGCTCGATCAGCAGCAACTGGTGAGGGCCAAGAGGGAGGGCGGCAAAAGAGGCGGAAAGGCACGAAGCGAAGCTAAAACCCAAGCAGCGCGGACGAATGGAGCCAAGCACAACCCAAGCAGCAACCCAAGCACAACCCAAGGACAACCCAAGCTGGAACCCAACGAAAAGAAAAGAAAAGGAATAGAAAAGAAAAGTAATACTAAACAAGACATTGGGAAACCCGTTGCGGCGGTTGCCGCAACCAGCGACGAGGATTGGTTAGCCGAATTGCAAAAGAATCCCGCCTATGCGGGCCTTAACGTCCATGTCGAGGCCAACAAAATGCGGGCATGGTGCAGCGCCAACGGCAAGATGCCGACTCGCAAGCGGTTCATCAACTGGCTCAACCGCGCAGATCGCCCCATTGCTGCGGCTATACGCCCCGCAGAGGCGCGAAAGCCGCTCTCGGCATGGGAGATTCGCCAAGCCATCGAAGCGGCTGAAAAGGAGATCAGTCGGTTAAAGGGCAATCCGGGCAACACCGAACCGATCAATGCCGAAACGCCTTGGGAAAGGCGCATGAAACCGGAGGTCGCTGCGCGGATGCAGGAACTCAAGGCAAGAGCGCAAGAGTTGAACGGCAAACTTGCGCTTTTGGGGAGGGAAGCAGCGTGACGGACATTCACGGCAAACGCTTAACCGAGGGCGACATTGTGCTTGTCTATCCGCAACGATATCAGCGCCAGCGCGAAGCGGGCGGGGTTTGGGTAGTCGATCAAACCAAACCCCTGCCCGTGGCCGATGTGCCTGCGGCAAAGGGCCGAGTTGCTTGGGATGAGGATTTGCTCGCGTGGATCGTCCGCTACGAATGGGTTTGCGCCGAGTGGAAGGGCAAGGCAGCGGCGCAAATGGGCGGCGGCGAGTATGCCTTTGAACGAATCGAGAGGGGGGCAGAATGAGCCAAGACCTACACGGCATCGACAGCACGGAGAACAAGGCCGCTTACTGCGAGCTTGGGGAAAAGACGGAGCGGCAGTTCTTGGTCAATTCCTTGAGCGAGGGCATCGGCTTTACGAATAACCCGTCCAAGGCCGAAAACAAATACACGCACGACTTGTTTGCGCTATTGCCCTGCGACCTTAAAACGCAGTTCACGCCCTTCCGCACGGCGGATCGCTACGGCATCGACTCGGACTATGCGGTGACGATTAACGAGAAAGACTTGATTCGCTACGGCAAGCTCTACCCGCACATCGTCATTGTCCTCGACATTCAGTTTCCTCATTACCGAGCGACACATTACGCCCCGCTCTTTGTCCTGCGGCAGATTGTAAAGAACGGCAAGGCGAAGCGGCACGAATACGAGAAGCGGGTCAATGACACGCAGGGCAACGCCAAGGCCAGCTACGTCTTCGATCTGCGGTGGTTCCCGCGCATAGGCGAGGCGACTACGAGCGAGCGTAAGCGAGGAGGGGAGTATGTCTGGTGAGTAAGACCCTTATGCACTGGATCGCAGCCAACAACCTTGACCCGCGCCTTGTGATGAATGCGTTGCAGGAGCATGGCCAATGCTCCGACCTGTGCGTAGGGGTCGAGGACGTAGGCAATGGGGGCGAGTGCTTGCGGTGGTTGTTGGAGCAGGACGCGAGGCAATATCGGAGGGCTGGCAAATGAGCGGCGAGGCATACAAGACTGCTGGCCCCGGACACATTTACCGGGGCAGGAGTTGCGGCAGAGGGTCGCGGCAAAGGTCAAAGGTGCTGAAGGCGCTGAAGGGTATTGCATCGCTGGCCTTGATTGATGAGGTAATGCGCGAAGATGCCCGCAAGAGACGGGAGAAGGAGCGGGAGGCTATGGTATCATGCTGACGGAGGGAAAACGCCTTACAAGGGCATTTAGGCGTGAGGAAATGGGGTTTTGGCCTACCCCCCCGGTAAGGAATCTTTTAGGATCGTGGAAGGGACGGGGTTTAGGCCTCA
>Ga0315901_10004456_pt1 | contig 17453 bp, 14 predicted proteins | sample LakEriMetagenome_10_FD_203761 | JGI IMG/M metagenome (GOLD analysis project Ga0315901, IMG submission 203761) | Freshwater fungal communities from buoy surface, Lake Erie, Ohio, United States - Buoy 2 MA116 | ecosystem: Environmental > Aquatic > Freshwater > Lake | place: USA: Lake Erie, Ohio...
AAGAAAAAATACACCGGTCACACATACGCTAGCTGTGTACAGAAAAAAAGAATACTGCTGATCTGAATCCAGTCCAGCTCTGATTGCTGCCAGCACCGAAGCAATTGCAATCAATATCGAACCCTCCATAGGATCAAGGGTCCCGATAACAAGTAATACTATTGTGGCTCGTTTAAGCCATTTTATTTTTTGACTCTTATCCAATCCTGATGTTAAATTGATTTACCAGGAAAGAAATACCTTTCCGCCTTTCATCACGAAAGCAGGTTTTTCAAGTAAACGAATGTTTTTCAATGGATCACCGGGCACCGCAACGATGTCGGCCAACTTTCCTCTTTCAATGCTGCCAATTTCGTTTTCGGCGCCAATAAGTTTTGCAGCATTTATTGTTCCGATGGTAATGGCTTCTAGTGGGGTAGCGCCGAGAATTTCAGTCATGTAAGCAAACTCCTCACCGTTCCTGCCATGAATATCACTTGTGGCGTCTGTTCCAAGAGCAAACAAGACTCCGGCTTTGAAGGCGGTCTTAAGCCTGACACGGCGCTCTGCAGCAATGGCTCTGGCTTTTTCCAAAGCATAAGCAGGCACGCCTTTCTTTTCCCCGTCCTTTACAATCTCCTCAAGTATGATTAAGGTAGGTACAAGATATGTTCCGCGTGCTTTCATTTCCTCCACAGCCCGGTCATCTACCAGACTTCCATGGTCTATGGAGGCAACGCCTGCTTTTACGGCAGCAAGCAGTCCATCACCGGCATGTGCATGTGCCATCACTTTTCTTCCAAGACGCTTAGCCTCACTCACTGCTGCTTCTAACTCCTCTTCTGTCATCTGAGGTGCACCGACTGCATCACCAACAGACAATATTCCTCCGGTAGCTACAATTTTAATGTGGTCGGCACCGAATTTTACATTCAGTCTGACCTGCCTACGAACCTCGTCTTCACCATCAACGATTGCTCCTGTTCCCGGCAGATCAAGAAAAGGACTCCAGCCGTTCACATCTGCATGTCCGCCGGTAGTTCCCAAAGCGGGTCCGGAGGCATAGATGCGAGGTCCCGGAATCAATCCCCTGTTTATGGATTCTCGCAATGCAACATCCACATAGCCCAAAGACCCTGCTTCCCGCACGGTGGTGAAACCGGCTTCGAGGGTCTTTTTTGCGTTTATTGTTCCATAGATGGCTCCGTGAGCCGGCGTTTCTTTTAATGCTGCCAGATCTCCACCGTCATTATCAATGGAGGCGAGGTGCGTGTGTGTATCAATGAACCCTGGTAAAAGAGTGTGCCCTTTTAGATCAATAACTTTCGCATTTGAAGGAATTTTTATTTGAGCAGCCTTTCCTGCCGATACAATCTTATCTCCTTCGATGATTACCGTTACAGATCCATCCATCACAGACCCCGTACCAGTAATCAGGGCATCTGCCTTTATGGCTGTAACTTCCTTTATCTGAGCAAATGAATGATGAGATAAAACAAAATAAAGGACAATAAGTACAATCCCTGAAGGGGAAGGATTCCTGAAATTCATCATGACCAATTTTTTAAGGTTGTACCTTGAAATTCCAGGTCAGAGTCGGATGTGATGCAGGAGCATTCACTGCATTCATGACCTCAAAAGCCAACTTTCCTTCTGTGATTCGCTGTCTGGTTTTAACTTCAAGAATATTTCCTTCTCCCGGTTTGATGACCACTACATCATTGATGTTATGGAAATTATATACGGACTTATTGCGAAGAATAAATTCATTGTTCGTCTTATTTTCCAACTCTACAGTGAGCACATTGGATTTATCGGAATAAAATGCCCGCTTTATGACCAATGATGCCTGGATCAGTGGTTGCAGAAATTCATTTCTGCCGATGAGCAGGTTTTTGAAATAAACAACTGTACGGCGGTTTATCAGACCATCCTTGATTCCTTCCTCATTTTTTTCTTTTGCAAAAACCAGGGTGACAGGTCGGTGACTGACTTTAGGTCCTGTGAAATCCCAGTCGATTAGTCCGTGAACATCACTCGTACCCATAATGGTCAGGTTATTATCCAAAGCGATTTGAAGCGCTTCATCTGAATAAGTCTGATCATTCACCACTTCAATGCCGTGAAGCATTTTTTCGCGAATGAGATTGCGATGCATATCTGTCAGCTGAGCAACACCGTCCTTACGCTGCCAGGTCCAGTTCGGGTGATTCCAAAAGACAAATGCATTTTGTCTTTTGGCCTCCCGGAATGATTCAACAGAGTCTTTTAGCAGGAGCTTATTGGCGTCAGAAATGAAAATGGCGTTGTTATGACCGGGAGGCATGGCTCTGGTAATTTCTGAACCGCGGATGATGATCAAATCATGATTTTTTGCCTCGGCAAGTGCAATTTCATGGGCCCTGTTACGATCGGGGTGCGGAATATCCGCCTTGTGGGGCTGATATTCAATGTGTTCAGTCAGTGAAATTGCATCCAGTCCATCCATAAGTGCCTCCTGTACACGGATGGTCGGCCAGACATTTCCGTCTGAAAAAACACTGTGCATGTGGAAGTCTGTCTTGATGGTTTTATATCCTTCTATATCAGGGAATTTTATCACCCTTCCCAGGGTGTGAGAATGATTTGTCTGCGCAAAAGTCAGAACCGGCATTAATAGCGTAAGGACTATGATAAACTTTTTCATAGGCTGTAGGTTGTGGTATTTAAGGTAATATCCTCAGAAAGAACGAATAAAATCCGGCCTGAATCAAGGTATTTTATTTCAATTAAATGTTAAGGCAATAAAAAATCCCGACGCCGGAAGGCAGACGGGATTTAGAAGTAGTGGTTTGAGACGATTTTCAGTCCAGCAGGAAACTGATTTTTGCAGTTACACGATATGCTTTGATAGTCCCGTTATCAACCATGGCGCTGTGGTCCTTTATGTACACAGATCTGATGTTGTGAATGGTTTTGGATGCTTTGGTTACCGCTTGTTTTGCGGCATCCTCCCAGCTCAATTGCGATTCAGAGAGGACTTCAATGACTTTGATGACTGACATATTTCGAATTTTTCCGAAACATAGCCTTTAGTCATACTTTGCAAAATGATTTAAATGGGTTGTCGGGTGACAATGATCACAATGGCCGGCTGTAATTATTCTTTAACCATTTCCTGAAGCTTTTTCAGGCTTAGTGGTTTGCTGTGAAAACCTTTGACATACGGATAAGAATATGCTTTGGAGATAACATTCTCATCCAGCGATGAAGTGAGTAGATGGATTTTATAAGCGTGAAGCAGGAATTACCCCGAGCGAATCAAAAACTCAACGATCGGGATGAAGTTTCACTAATCATTATCCTGATTGAAGAGACTTATGTTCTCGATTTCATGATTTTCGTCATATTTGTTAAATCAATAAGCTGCAGGTTTAAATTCCTTAAACTATCTGAAACATGGGCATCCTTGGAGTTCATCATATAGCAATCATATGCAGTGATTTTGAAAAATCCCGTCAATTTTATTGCGATGTCCTTGGATTAAAAATTCTCAGGGAGGTATACCGTGAGCAACGGAAGTCTTATAAACTGGACCTCTCCCTTAATGATCAATATATTATTGAATTATTTTCTTTTCCTGATCCGCCTCCCAGAGTGTCCCAACCTGAGGCATGCGGACTCAGGCATCTTGCCTTTGCAGTAGATGATCTTGATGCTGAGGTTTCCCGAATCCGTGCATTGGGAGTAAATACCGAAGAGATCAGAACAGATGAATTTACGGGCAAGAAATTTACTTTTTTCTCTGATCCCGATGGTCTTCCTCTGGAGTTGTATCAGAAATAGGAAAGATTTTTGATATGCGTTTAGCTTACTTCTCGGCACTAAGCATTTTTTTATTTTTGAGTATTACTTTTTTAAAATGCTTCCTGAAAAAACGGTATCAGAAGTGAAAATTCGACTTAAATGTTAAGAAAGCTATTGATTGAAAAATCCGGTTTTCGGGATAACCGATATGTATGATGGTAGTATTTCTGAGCACTATGTTATTAATGAAAGGACATTGTTAAGAATTTGCATCCATTGCTGATTTTTAATTTTCTGTTTATGAAAAAAATTGAAATATTTCTGGTCCTGATATTTTTAATAATTAACCTGCCCGGTATTGGGCAATCTGTAGGTTACCGGATTGACTCAATTACAAATGGATATATTGACCGCGGAGATATTGCCGGTGCCGTTATTCAGATTATTCACCGGGGTCAGGTTGTTCACTCCGGTTCATATGGTTACGCCCGGATTTTTGATGGTCCCGGAATAAGGATGATGACTCCTGATAAAATGACTGAGGCGCATCTTTTTGATATCGCATCACTTACTAAAGTTATCGGTACCACAACGGGCATTATGCTTCTTTATGATAGAGGACTTATTGATATTGAGGCCCCCGTTTCAAAATATATTCATGGATTCGGAGGTGCTGAAAAGGAAAAGGTTACAATCCGGCATCTTTTGCAACACACTGCAGGGTTATATGAATGGTACCCCATGTACTACAAAGCAAAAAACCGGCGGGAGGTTTATCATCTGATAAATAAATTACCACTTCCATATACTGTTGGAGCGAAACGCAGGTATAGTGATCTTGGATTTACATTACTCGGACAATTGATAGAGGTGGTCGGTAAGATGCCTCTTGAAGATTTCCTGCGAAAGAATGTTTTTGATCCTCTGGGAATGAAGAATACTTTTTTCTTGCCGACGGGTTCAAATATTCCCTTACCGGTTGCTGCGACCTCCATTGGAAATCCCTATGAAAAGAGAATGGTTCATGATCCGGCTTTGGGTTTTCAGTTTTCTGAAATTGATCCTGACTCCTGGAACTCATGGCGCACCACTGTTCTGGCAGGTCAGGTAAATGATGGGAATGCCTGGTATGCAGGCCGCGGAGTTTCCGGTGCCGCCGGATTATTTTCAACAGCAGATGATCTCAGTAAATTTCTGAATATGTTTATTTCCGGAGGTTCAGGACCTGATGGAACCTTTTTATCCCGGAAAACACTGGATGAATTTTTGAAGAAGGACAAATTTTTAAATGGTCTTGGCTGGGTTATGGATCCGGAGTCTTCTTTTATGCGCGGAGCACCTGAAGGCAGTTTTGGGCACACAGGATTTACCGGGACAAGTGTGGTGGTTGTTCCTTCTTCACAGCTTGCTGTAATTATTCTTACCAACAGGCAGCAAACAGGTCTAAAAGATGATCTAACATACAGCAATATCAACCCGCTTCGGCAGGCTATTTTTGAGCTTGCCCTTAAGTTGAAATAAGCGGTTGTAGAAAATCCCACTGCACTTTGATATTGCTCATGGTCTGTCCCATAGTTCAGATACTATGTTTGTATCACGATGATGCAGCAGTGATCGGTTCAGTAAAAAGTTAAGACATAGCGGTCTAAATGACCGTAAACTTATCTTCATCAAAACGACAGAAAAGTTGTTTCCTGAACCAGGGTTATGCCGGTGTTATCAAGATTATGGCAGAATAACAATCGTAAAAGATCCTAAACTGCCATGGTTGACTCTAATTCGGGCCCTCACGGGCCCGAATTATTTTTAAGCTTTCCTGACTATATCTAAGTCAGATAATCAAAGCTTTCCTTCAGTTTTTCAAACACATCGCCTTCAGTTTTGTCCATCTCTACAACAAGCCGGCAATTATTTTCAGCGGCTGCTTTCAAAATAGATGGCATGTCCTGAGCTCCTTTTCCAACTGAAGTCATAGGATCCGGGTTGTCCAGTTCAAGAGATTCATGCCATCTGGCAGGCCCGTCTTTTATATGCAGGAATTCAGCCCTTCGGCCAAATTTTCTGATCACCTCAGCAGGATCCAGTCCCGCCACTTTAATCCAGTAGGTATCCAGTTCAAAAAATATTTCTTCATCAAGTTCTTCCAGCAAAATCTCAAATGGTCTTTTTCCGCCGACATCATTTCTGAATTCCCACCAGTGATTGTGTAACCCAAATGAAAGTCCGTTGTCTTTGGCAAACGCCGCTGCTTCGTTGTAGATGCCGGCCAGTTCACGGGTACCCTCCGGAGTGCTGTAGCGGGGATCTTCAGGCCATCCGTGCCAGATCATTTTTTTACAACGGAATGCTTCAGCAGTTTCCAGAAAAGCTTTTTTCCGGTCGCCGGCAGGAATTTCAATGTGTGCGGAGGATACTGTGAAGCCAAAATCCTGAAGCATTGTCGCTACCTGCTTAAGTGAAATATGTGCAGGCCAGAATGCTGTTTCTACTGATTTGAATCCGATTTCTGCTAGTTTTTTTAATGCATCGAATGCGTCTTTTTCAATGGCATCCCGAATCGTATATAGCTGAACGGATAACATGGAAGAAAGGGATTCCCTACTTGTTGAGCAGCTCATAAGATTAAAGGGTTGTAAAATTGAACCGGATAGTCCGATTCCGGCTAATTTCAGAATATCTCGTCGGGATTTCATATGAATGTTATTTTTACCTGACAACGGGCGAGTCTAATAATCGTTAATTTGGTTTAATAAATATCTTGTTTTTTTATGAAGATAGAACATGTTGCAATCTGGACCTCGCGCCTGGAAATCTTAAGAGATTTTTATTGCCGGTTTTTCAATGGCATTTCCAACGAGCGGTACAATAACCCCGCTAAAAATTTCAACAGTTATTTCATTTCTTTTGAACAAGGGGCGAGGTTGGAAATTATGTCCAGACCTGATATCCCGGAAAATCTGAATGATCCGGTCAGCCAGTATAAAGGGGTTATACATTTTGCCTTTGAGGTAAGAACGATGGAGGAGGTTGACAAGCTTGCGCATAAATTTATTGAGGCAGGAGTCCCGTTATTGAGTGGTCCCAGGAAAACCGGGGATGGCTACTATGAATTTGAAATTTTTGATCCTGATCGGAACAGAATAGAAGTAGGTACGATTTACCGGGCAGGTTGATTACAATTCAATTTTCATCCCCTTAAAAGCAATATTAAATCCTGCATTTTTAAGATGCTTCAGTTCCTTGCTTTCCTGCTGAAGTAAAGGATTGGTGTGATTCAGATGTATGAAATAAATTTTCTTCTTATCAGCGGGATCCAGGTCTTTGAATTTCTCCATACTTTCTGAAACGAGGGGATGCGGGATTGCGGAGACATCCCTATACCCGATTTCTGCATTACTGAAAAAAGTGCCATCAACCAATGCGATGTCTGCAGCATGAATCATGTCACGGATATCTTTATTCCATTTCTCCCATTTGTCAATATCAGGAATGAACAAAACCTTTTTAGAAGGTCCCTGTATTATGAAGCCGACTGTCTCTGAAAATTCATCCCTGTGTGGCACAGGAACAGGAGTTACTTTCAGATTTTTACTAAGTTCTACAGGTACTTCCGCTGACATTTGAATCACAGAAATATTTTTTTGAGTTACAAGCTGACTCCATGGTGCATTTTGATTGAGAAACCCTGCCATCCGGGGCATCGCATAAACATTTACAGATGCAGCACCAAGCGCTTCTTTGCCCAGAAACATTAAACCGCTGTAATGTCCGATATGTGCGTGGGTGAGAAAAATCCCGTCTGTTCCAGAGGGATGACTGCTTTGTATCAACTTATTCTGTGCTCTTAGCTGTGATGGTAAATCAGGGGTCGCTTCAATCAGCCAGTGCTTGCCCGATGAAAAATCCATGATTCCAAGCGACACAACTTTTTTATCTTCATCCTGCACCTTGCAACAATCTTTATTGCATCCAATGTGAGGTGACCCGCCATCCTGTATGGTTCCAAGCACCACCAGCGAAACCTGAGTTGATTGTGGGAATGCCGGATTAAGATTGCTTAGAGCAAAATAAAAGGCTGTAAAACAAACTTTAAGTTTCATTGTATTTGATCTATTCCGCTTTGTTGAGATTTTGAAAGTAAGAATTAATGCTCGCTATTTTAACCTGAGATTAGTAGCTTCATCCTTAATTATGACAAAAGTTTATTTCACAGGTCTGATCATTTTGTTTTCAGCGATTCTTCTGAATCTGATTTCAGGAAAGCTTGGAATTACAGGCTGGTATGATTTTTTGAACGGACTGGCAAATAGTGGTAGAAAAATTTTTGATTCCCTGTCCGTCATGGATTATATCTGGCTTTTTGTTTTATATCCTTTTCTGCTTGGTTGCTCAGTATTTCTTGCTGAAAAATTATTCAGATTGTTTTTTCCATAGCCGGCTGCCGGCTTACTGAGAAAGCCCAAAATATCAGCAATGGGTGAATCACGAGCAATCTGATCCAGGCCATGGTCGGGGAAACCTGCAGAGGGCCGACTGATGTAATATCTGCCGTTATGAAATAGACATGGCTTGGGATAAATGCAATCAGCATCAGAATAATTCCAAAGCCGGCAATTTTTCTTGTCTTCACAGGTATAAGCAGGACTGCAAGCGTAATCTCAGCCAATCCTGAAATGATATTGATTTGCAACTTCAGATCCGAGAGGTAGTCAGGTATTAACGGATAGTAAAATTCGGGTTTTATAAAGTGATTTACTCCTGCAAAAAGGTAAAATGAAATTTGAATGATAAGTGAGATGGTTTTCATCAGTTTTACTGTTTGCATAATAAAATTTTAATTTTTCGGATGTAGGCAGAAAAAACTCAGGATTCTGCTGATTTTTCTTCGTTCACTTTTTTATTCCAGTAAATCCAGAATGGAATGCCTGTTGCCATAAGGCCCAGGCCGAGCAAGGCTTCACGCGGTTTTGTCATGCAGGTCACTGTAATTAAGACCAGACAAAAAAGAATAAAGATTGCCGGTACAACAGGATAACCCCAGGCTTTATAGGGCCGCTCTACATCAGGCATCTTATATCTCAGAATAAAAACACCAAGTGTCGTTGCACCATAAAAAATAAAGGACGCAAACACCAGCATATCTGTCAGCTGATCAAAGCTCCCTGAAAGAACGAGCAACGAGGCCCATAATGCCTGAAGCACCAGTGCTTTGGAGGGGGTGCGGTAAACAGGATGTACATAGGATGCGAGCCTGAAGAAAAATCCATCCCTGGCCATAGCATAATAAAGCCGGGGAGGTGGTAACACTGTACTATTGGTGGCACCAAAAGTTGTGAAAAGAATCAGCAGGGACATGAATAATGCACCCTGACTTCCTAGAAAACTTTTCACTACTGCGATGGCAGCAATGGTATTCTGAGATTGATGTGCGTCAATTATCTGATTTACCGGTAGTATATACAGGTATGTAAAATTTATCAGTACATAAATGATGATGATAAAAATTACTCCTGACACCAGGGCCAACGGAAGATTTCTGTTTGCATTTTTGATTTCAGATCCCAGATATCCTGTACTGCTCCATCCCTCATAAGCCCAGAATGCCGCAAGCATGGCAGCAAAAAAATGTTGAATAAATTCCAGACTGTACCAGGCCCCTGGATTGTGTGAAGCGGAAGATTCCATGAAATTTGAAAAACTACCGCCACCGGTGGTAAGTCCAAGAATGATGACGAGAAGCATACTCGCAACAACAGCCAGTAAAACATATCTGCTTAAACTTTCGCCTGTCTTTAATCCGAAAATGTTAAAAACCGTCAGGGCTCCAATCAAAAATATTGTAAGCAGCTTGACTCCGAAATTATCAAATGGCGTAAAAATTCCAAACCACTCAATGGATGCAATATGATCAGGAAGGGTGGGAAGAGGCAGGATGTTATTAAACGACTGGGAAAAAACATATGCTATGGATGCAAGTGCCGATGAGCGAATTACAGTGAAGCATGACCAGCCAAACAGGAATGCAAAAAATCGGTTATAGATTTTTTTGAAATACACATATTCACCTCCGGCGTCTGCCATTAGACTTGCAACTTCTGCATTGCTTAACGCACCGAACAGTGTAATAAGTCCCGCGACCACCCAGCCAATAAGTACCAGTGTAGGTGAGCCCAGTTCGGCAGCCATAGGAGCCACCTTTTTATAAACACCCGAGCCAATAACGGCACTCACGGTTACTATAAAAGTTGCGAATAGCCCAAGGGTTCGGACTAGCTGGGGTGAATTTTCCTTTTGCATAATGCATGATACCTGATTGATTTTGAATTGTCAAATTTGTGACCCCGGAATCAGGCTGATAATGTTTAACTTTACAGGATGACGATTGTTTTAAAACAGAATTTTTCAGTAATGGCCCTTCTTCGTGCAGCCATTTTCTATCTATTCATAATTCCATTTTCAGTTTCAGGCCAGGCTGAAAACAGTATCCCTAAGAACTGGCATTTGCTGGATCCTGCGGCTGATCAGGTTCAGGGTCTAAGCGTTGAGCGCACCTATCAGACAATTCTGAAGGGGAAAACTTCCCGCACAGTGATTGTTGCTGTGATTGACTCAGGAATTGATTTTGAACACGAAGATTTAAAGCCTGTCATGTGGGTTAACAAAGGGGAAATTGCCGGAAATGGAAAGGATGATGATGGCAACGGATATGCTGACGATATCCATGGCTGGAGTTTTATAGGAGGAAGGGAAGGAAATGTCAATGAGGATACCTATGAACTTACCAGGGAGCTTGTGCGACTTTCAAAAAAAATTGAGCGTCCGGGTTATAAACCGGTTTCTAAAAAGGACAGGGAAGAGCTTAAATATTTCAACCGAATTAAATCATCTTATGAAGAAAAACTTGCTGAAGATGACCGTCAATATAATATGTATAGCCGGCTCTACCGGAATCTAAAATTTGGACTTGATACACTTAAGTTCGTTTTGGGTGAAGGACCATACAATCCAGAGCAGATTGAATCCATAAAATCTGACAATCCTGCCATATTATTTGCAAAAAGTGTTCTGGTTAACCTTATGAAAAATGCTCCGGGAACAGACCCGCAGAATCTGTTAGCGGAAATCAGGGATGCCTATGAGTACTTTGCCCGCATTGTTCAATACGGACTGAATAAAGATTTTGACCCCCGCCCTGTGGTTGGGGATAATTACTCGGATAAAAAAGAAAGGTTTTATGGAAACGCAGATGTAAAGGGTCCTGATGCGGAACACGGAACACATGTTGCAGGTATTATCGGAGCGGACAGGACTAACGGTATTGGTGTCATGGGCATAGCAGATAATGTCAGGATCATGGCTATACGCGCAGTTCCAAACGGAGACGAACGGGATAAGGATGTTGCAAATGCAATTTATTATGCGGTAAATAATGGAGCCCAAATCATCAATATGAGTTTTGGAAAAGATTATTCGCCTGATAAAAACCTTGTTGATGAAGCAGTTCGTTACGCGGAAAAGAAGGGAGTTTTGCTTATTCATGCGGCCGGTAACGATGGACAGAACACAGATGTGGAAAGCAATTTTCCTTCGCCAAAATTTGCTTCAGGAAAATCATCCGGTCTATGGCTTGAAATCGGCGCCTCTTCTGCTGGTAAAAATCAATCTGACCTCGTCGCTGATTTTTCCAATTATGGTAAAAAAACTGTTACATTCTTTTCGCCGGGTGTGGATATTTATTCAACGATCCCCGGAAATGGTTACAAAAATAACAGTGGAACAAGCATGGCATCTCCCGCAGCCTCCGGCGTGGCAGCGATGCTTATGAGTTATTTTCCGGATCTTCCGGCTCAAACCATCCGCGATATATTAATAAAGTCCACGAGGAAGTTTGATGGACTTAAGGTTACTGCTCCGGGTGGGGAAGGAGAAGTTTCGCTGTCAGATTTGTGTAACACAGGCGGTGTGGTAAATGCCTATGAAGCCGTTTCGCTTGCCATGAAACTAAGTTCAAACCCGGGGAGTGCTTCAGGAGTTAAGTCTGATTCCCGTAAAAGATAATCATTAACTGCGCGGGTGAAATTCCCTTATTACCTGCCTTAGGTAATCGCGATCAAGGTGAGTATAAATCTCGGTGGTCGTGATGCTTTCGTGTCCAAGCATTTCCTGGACTGCCCTTAAATCGGCACCACCCTCAATCAGGTGTGTGGCGAAACTATGCCTGAATGTATGCGGGCTTACAGATTTTCGGATACCTGCCCGGGCAACCATTTCCTTGATAACCATAAATACCATTACTCTGCTGAGCGGCTTCCCCCGTCTGTTCAGAAAAACATAGGCATCAAAGCCATCCTGAATTTTTTGAGCAGGTCGGATGTCATTTAAATAAATCTGCAGGTACTTGAGCGCTTCCTTACCAATGGGAACCAGTCTTTCCTTGTTGCCTTTTCCTATAACCCTGAGGAATCCAATATCAGCATAAATGCCGGCGCGTTTCAGGTTGACCAGCTCAGACACCCTGAGGCCGGAGCTGTACAGTATTTCAAGCATCGCACGATTTCTTGCGCCTTCCGGGGTGGACAAATCGATCACAGATAAAATTTTTTCTATCTCATGGTAATCGAGGGTATCAGGAAGCTTCCTGCCAAGTCTAGGGCCTTCAAGAAGCTCTGCAGGATCGGATGAAATTAAATCCTCTCCCAGTAAATAATTAAAAAATCCCCGAAGGCCCGAAATGATTCTTGCCTGACTGTAGGCACTAAGTCCGAGTTCATTCAGGTATTTGAGAAAATCCTTTAGGTCTTTAATTGTTACTGCAGCAGGCGGGATAATCTTATTCTTGAGCTTCAGATATTGCTCAAGCTTCACCACATCTCTGATATATGCCTGAACTGAGTTATCGGAGAGTGAACGCTCCATCCTCAGATAGTTTTTGAATCCCCGTATGTAGGTGTCCCAGCTCAATGCAACATTAAATCGTCTGTGCCAAATTATATCTTTTTATCCCGCCAACCTTTACCTTTGAGGTAACCTTTTTTCTCTTTTATGAAAATTCAGATAATTAATGGTCCAAACCTCAATATGCTTGGCATCCGTGAACCTGCTGTTTATGGCACGGGCTCATTTGAGGACTTTCTTGAAAAACTCAAAGTTGAATTTACCGACATCGGGATATCTTATTATCAGTCTAACATTGAGGGAGAGCTTGTAGGAAAACTTCAGCAATGCAGGGGAACTGTGGATGCCGTAATTCTGAATGCAGGAGGCTATACACATACTTCCGTGGCCATTCATGATGCTATTGCAGCTGCAGAAATCCCGGTTCTGGAAGTTCATATTTCCAACATCCATGCACGGGAAACATTCAGGCACCAAAATGTGATTTCCTCCAATTGCATTGGTATGATCACAGGTCTTGGACTCGAAGGATACAGGTTAGGAGTCATTTATTTCAAAAAAAAAATTACCACTTCCAAAGCCTGAAAAGTCAGTTTTCCGGGCATTAGGACTTCTAATGTTGGAGATAACGATTTTTAATTTTGATTATTTAGGCGAGCTCATCACCTTTGGTGTGTGAAAAAGAGGTGCTTCTCACAATTTCTGACACTATTATTTCTGTTTACCTTTTCCTTTGAGGTAATAACAGGATTAACGATTAACCCGGGCTCTGAATCTCACGGGTTCCTCCTTTCATCAAAGAGTACTTCCCTTCATTTTTCAGATTTTCTTTGGGAAGAATTTAATGAAAGTGAAGAGGAAACCGGAGATATCAATCATGCCATAGCCAACCATTCTGCAGGGTTTAATTTAATTCGTTTTTTCTTTTTTGATTTTACAAAGTTATTCAGTCAGTATCATGCTGAATTACTAAGGTCCAGGTGCACGATACCTATTTATCGTCTTGCACATATCTGGTTGATCTGATTCAGTTGTAAGCTTTTACTTCTGAGGAGAAATCATTTCTGATGATTTCCAATTCTTTTCAATATTTAATCGAATAAAATGAATCAAATCAATATACCGGCTGATGGTCTGGCCGGACTTAAGCAAAACTGGAGAGCAGACATGCTTTCCGGATTTCTGGTTTTTCTTCTTGCGCTTCCACTCAGTCTGGGTATAGCCCGTGCCAGCGAATTCCCGCCGGCTATGGGTGTTCTGACGGCTATGATTGGAGGCTTACTGGTAACATTCTTTGCGGGATCCAAGCTAACCATAAAAGGACCTGCTGCGGGACTTATTACAATTGCAGCCGGTGCTGTTACGGAAATGGGAGGGGGGACTGAAGGCTGGAAACTGGCACTTGGCGCTATTGTGGTGGCATCTTTACTTCAGGTACTGTTTGGAATCCTAAAGTTTGGGTCACTCAGTGATTTATTTCCTCATTCGGCTGTGCACGGAATGCTTGCAGCCATCGGTCTTATTATCTTTTCTAAACAGATTCATGTTTTGCTTGGTATAGATCCTGCCACCTTAAAGGGGCTTGAACCGCTTGAATTGTTTAAAATGATTCCGGATAGCATCCGACATGAAGACCCTCGTGTCACCATGCTTGGGCTGATCAGTCTGGTAATCATCTTCGGTCTTCCTTTTGTGAAGTCCAGGCTGATCAGAAAGATTCCTGCACCGATGTATGTTCTTGCTGTGACCATCCCCCTTGCCTGGATGATGGACTTTGAACATACTGAGCCTGCATTTGATTTGGTTAAGATCGGAGACTTTTGGGCAGGTATCGGACTTATGCAGATTTTTCCGGATTTGGCACTTTTGTTTTCTGGAAATATGTCCTGATGTTTCTTTTTGTCTCCAGCCTTGAGTCGCTCCTGACTGTAAAGGCTATCGACAGCCTGGACCCCTGGCACCGTCCTTCTCAGCCGAATAAAGATCTGATAGCGATTGGTATTGGAAATACCGTCTCAGGTTTGTTTGGTGGTCTGCCGATGATATCAGAAGTTGCCCGCAGTTCAGCAAATGTGAACTTCGGTGGAAGAACCCGATGGGCTAATTTTTTCCACGGAATGTTTTTGCTTATTGCCATGTTGCTCTTTATCCCGGTTATTGAAATGATTCCCAATACTGCACTGGCAGCTTTACTTATTGCAGTAGGGTACAGGCTGGCAAGCCCTAATGAATTTTTCAAAGTTTATAAAATTGGTTCTGAACAGCTGGTAATCTTTGTGATTACAATTATCGTTACCCTGGCCACTGATTTGCTTTTAGGAGTTGGTGCCGGTATTCTGACCAAATTATTTTTTCACATCATAAATGGTGTGCCACTCAGAAGTTTATTCAAATCGCACTTTCAGGTTATAACACACGAAAGTCAAGTGACAGTCAGGATTTATCAGGCAGCTATATTCTCCAATTTACTTGCCTTCAAAAAGCTTTTTGAATCATTGAAAGCGTATCGTAAAGTTACGCTTGACTTTCAGGAGGCTGTTATGATTGATCATTCCTTTATGGAATTGATGCACCATTTTCAGGATTCTTTTGAACAAAACGGTGGACAGTTCAATATTACAGGCTTTGAGCGCTTTAAACCATCCAGCAACCATCCGCTGGCTTCCAGAAAATATGAACCGGATTATGCGAATCGTTTTGATTTTCGTTTGAGCGACCGTCAGGTAACACTCCGGGATTTTGCAGCTGCAGAAGGATTTCTTTTCAATCCCCAGCGTTTCAGGAATATTCTGAAATTCAGGGGTTTCCCTTTTAACTCGGGGCGGAAAATTCTGTTTGAAGAAAATTTATTGATATCCCATTTTGAATGGGGCAGGGTTGAGGTTTCAGATGTAGGCTTACAGGATGGTCAGGAGACTGTTTCCATGACCATACTTGAAGTTGCAGAGACTGACTTTACGATTCCTGACTTTTCTCTTGAGCCTGAAAGCTTGTGGTCAAAATTTTCTGAACTTACTTTTGGAAAGGATATTGATTTCGCTGACAATCCCGAGTTTTCAAAGAAATATTACCTGAGGGGAGTTGAAGAAACTGATGTACGATCTTTTTTTAAGCCGAGACTTCTTGAATTCTTACAGCACCGGGAAGGCCTTCACCTGGAAGTGAAAAAAAGCAGGATTCTGTTGTTCCGTGATTACAGGGAGCTATCTGTGGCCGAGATCAATGAACTTATTCTTTTTGTAAGGGATTTTCTTCAGGCTTAAAGATTAACAGTGAAGAACATGCATGAGCATCATAATCCGGTTGAAGGCTTTGACCGGGTGGTGCGCAAGCTGAAACATTTTCTTCCTGCGCAGGCCTCACTGAAAGATTTTATCCATCATAACACACTTCACTCTTTCCAGTCTGAAGTTTTCTTTGATGGGATTCGTCGGGCTTCGGCCACCTTTGGCTACAAAGTTTCTCTCTCCATTTCTGAATACAGAGATCTGTATACCAAGGGCAGAATATCACCCGAGGCAATCCGTAGTGTCTTAAATGAATATGAGTCATTAACTGCCGAGGAAGTTCTTGAAAAAATGCTTTCAGGTAACTTCAATTCTGCGCCGCCTTCAAGAATAGGTCAGTTGCGTTCTAACTGGAAAAAGGTTTACCATATTGACCTGGATTCGCTTGTACATCCGGTCCTCTTCCGATTGTTATGTTCTTTTCTGGATCAAGGAATTTCAATATGGAATTTTCCGCTCAGTCATTTAAGTTTCCTTAATGCAGTCAGAGAACTGGAGAGGTTAAGTAAAACCAGTTTTTTCAGAACTACTCAGGCCAGGACACTGCTTATGAATGAGCATGTTCAAATTGAACAACTCCTTGAGCTGGTTGTAGGTGATCCTGAATTATATGAGCAGTACATCTTTGATCAGCAATTTACACATCCCGGCTGGTCTGGAATGATTTCAGTAATTGAGAATCAGCCTGAAACGCTGCTTGACCGCCGAAATATCTCCCTGAAGGAATTGATCTGCCTGGAACTTATGCTTGAGCTCGATGCATTATGGTTTATACATGGGAATTCATGGCAACCAATTGCGTCTGTAATGACCGTGCAGCCTGAAGGACTTTTTAGTGACAGGGCCGAATCGGAGCTGAATAAAATTCTTGAATACTGGCAGCGCTCTTTTGAGCGCACCTATCATGATCAGGTATTAAGAGGAATTCGGGAAGTGATTCCGGTGCGAAGGGTCACGGGCTCCTGTACCATGCAAGGTTTATTTTGTATCGATGACCGCGAATGTTCTTTCAGGAGATATATAGAGGAGGTTGATCCAAATTCACAGACTTTCGGAACTCCCGGCTTTTTTGGAGTTGAATTTTATTTCCAGCCACAGGGAGGTAAATTTTTCACTAAACTTTGCCCGGCCCCTGTCACACCTAAGTATCTGATTCGCGAGGAGCATGCAACTATTAAGCGCTTACCGGAACTTCATTTCAAAAAGAATACCCACGGGTTGTTCAGGGCGTGGCTGATCACACAGACACTCGGATTCTGGACGGCCGTAAAGTTGTTTCTGAATATTTTCCGACCAACGATGAGTCCAGCGACTGCGTCTTCTTTCAGACACATGGATAAAAATGCGGACCTCACCATCGAATGTACAAATCCGGAAGAGACTGTAAGCGGTTTGCAGGTTGGATTTACAAAGTCTGAGATGGTTACAAGGCTTGATGCACTTTTGAAAAGCGTCGGTCTTGTAAAGGATTTTGCCCCTATTGTTTATGTGATTGGACACGGATCC
>Ga0315901_10004459_pt1 | contig 17450 bp, 13 predicted proteins | sample LakEriMetagenome_10_FD_203761 | JGI IMG/M metagenome (GOLD analysis project Ga0315901, IMG submission 203761) | Freshwater fungal communities from buoy surface, Lake Erie, Ohio, United States - Buoy 2 MA116 | ecosystem: Environmental > Aquatic > Freshwater > Lake | place: USA: Lake Erie, Ohio...
AAGAACCGCAAACTTCTTCTAAGCAAGAACACTCAAAACTCACAGGCTCAGTAGCCGCTCCTTCAGAGGTTTTTGGGTATTGGCGGGTAGCCATCAAAAGTGAAATCACATTCATGCCTTCTTCGTAGGGCACTTCAAAATTATCGTAATGAGATTTTGACTCAGGGTCTGCCTGTCTTTTGACTTTAAATTTAACTGTTTTTTGCGCCAAATTTTTCTCCATATATATGTTTATACCACTTTTCCCCAAAAAAGTCGCACTCGCGGGCTAGCTCAAGTCTTATATACTTATTACTATGGGTCGCGCCAAAAAACAAATAGCGAAGAAAAAAAAAGCTATTGAGCTTAAGGAGTCCGGCACCAAATCTGGCTCTGCCACCGTTGCGCGCAATAAAAAAGCGAGTTTTGATTATCATTTAGGTAAGGATATAATCGCAGGGCTCGTCTTGACCGGTCCTGAAGTAAAATCAGTTAGGTTAGGTAATATTCAGCTAAAAGGCTGTTTTGCCAAAATCATAGACGGTGAGGCTTGGCTTTTTAATTGCCTGATTTCAGAATACAAAAACGCAAAACATGTAAAGCATGATAGTGAAAGACCAAAAAAACTTTTGCTTAATCGTTACGAAATCGATAGGCTCACCCTAGAACTTCAAAAATCCAATTCTACAATTATTTGCTCTAAGGTTTTTTTTAAACAAAACCGCGCCAAAGCTCTTCTGCACCTTGCTCAAGGTAAACAAAAAGGTGATAAGCGAGCAGACCTCAAGCGCAAACAACAGAACCTTGATATTAAGCGGGCTTTGAAGAATTATTAGACTTCCACAAAATCGCTCGGAACTCGCATTTTTCAGTGGGTCCTATAGTATCCTTTAGATATGTCAGATACAATCACTCAAGAAAAAGGAATTACTAGCATGTCAAAAGCTTTAACGGGAAAAATTGCGCTTATCACTGGCGGAACCAGGGGTATAGGTAAGGCGATAGCTGAGCGCTATGCCGAGCAAGGAGCTACGGTCATTATCACCGGCAGATCAGAATTTAATCAAACAGCAGAATTGATTAATAGGAACCTTGACTCTAAAAATGGTGATGGCACTGTTGAGTACATGCAATGCTCTCTGACAGAGGATTCTAAAGTAAACACTCAGGGCATTAGCCAACTTATCGAAAACATTCTTCAAAAATATCAGCGAATTGATGTCTTGGTCAATAACGCCGGCATCACCCGCGATATGCTTTTTGTGCGGATGAAGGAAGAAGATTGGCACGAAGTCATAAACACCAATCTCAATGCGCTTTTCTACCTTACTCAGCCTGTTATAAAAGCGATGTCTAAACAAAAATCAGGTTCGATCATAAACATGTCGAGCGTGGTAGGTCTTCACGGCAATCCGGCCCAAGTCAATTATTCCACTACTAAAGCAGGTTTGATCGGGTTTACTAAGTCGCTTGCTAAGGAATACGGGCGCCGCGGAATTCGCGTAAATGTCATTGCACCGGGCTTTATTCGCACCGAAATGACCGATCAATTGCCCTTAGAAAGCCAAAATAAATATAAAGAAAACATACCCCTTGGGGAGTTCGGAGAGGCAAAAGATATTGCAGATACGGCATTATTTCTCGCTGGCAGTGGAGCCTATATTACAGGACAGGTAATACAGGTTGATGGTGGGCTATTTATGTAGTATTCTTTTTCACCATGAACTTTTGCTGATAATTTAGCAAGTTTGCATTAGTCATAAAAGGAAAAAAAAGGAATGACAACAACTATGAATCGTGATGAGATTTTAAGTAAAATCAAAAAAGTGGTAGCATCTCAGCTAAGTATCGGCGAAGATGAAGTGAAAGAAGCTTCTAGCTTTACTACTGATCTTGGTGCTGACTCTTTGGACACTGTTGAATTAGTAATGGCTCTTGAAGATGAGTTCGGAGTTGAGATTCCTGATGAAGAAGCTGAAAAAATCACTACCGTGCAAGCGGCTGTTGACTATGTCGAGCGCAAATCAAAAGAAGGTTAATCCTAATTTTTAAAAATTCTCGGGGCGCGCCATCTGGTGCGCCTTTTTTTTGGCTATTATTAGCTTATGACCCAAACCCAGACTAATTCTAGAAAAAAATCAGCCGAGCTTTTTCAAACAGCTCAGCGATTAATGCCTGGCGGTGTCAACTCCCCAGTAAGAGCTTTTAAGTCAATCCAGAGCGAGCCATTTTTTGTAAAACGCGCACAGGGCGCTTATCTCTGGGATGTCGATGATAATCGCTATGTGGATTTTGTGGGCTCGTGGGGACCGATGATTTTGGGGCACGCTGATCCAGATATCGAATCAGCCATTATCGCCGCTGCCAAAAACGGTACGAGCTACGGCGCGCCCACAGAGCTTGAAAACCTGATGGCAAGCGAGGTTATTAAGCTTGTCCCTTCTATCGAGATGGTCCGTTTCGTCAATTCCGGCACTGAAGCTGTGATGTCAGCGGTCCGCTTGGCAAGAGCTTTTTGCGCTGAAAAATTTAACAAGCAAAAAAACAAAATCATAAAATTCACAGGCTGTTATCACGGACATGTAGACGCTCTTCTGGTAAAAGCCGGTTCTGGATTAGCTACGCTGGGCTTGCCTGAAAGTAGCGGTGTGACGGAAGCGATATCAGCTAATACTATCGTTATCCCTTTTAATTCCAAGCCCGCTCTAGAAGAGGCTTTTAAGACTTACGGTCCTGAGATCGCGGCGGTTATTACTGAGCCTTATATCGGCAATTCCGGTTTTATAGCGCCTTTGCCGGGTTACTTAGAATTTATGCGCGAAATTTCTTCCGCGCATAACGCGCTTTTGATTTTTGATGAGGTGATGACAGGCTTTAGAGTGGCTCTGGGAGGGGCTCAGGAGCGTCTTGATATCAAGCCGGACATCACTACACTTGGTAAAGTGATCGGTGGCGGTCTGCCCGTGGGCGCTTACGGTGCGTCCCGAGAAATCATGTCGATGGTGGCTCCGCTCGGTTCTATGTATCAAGCTGGAACTCTCTCAGGGAACCCGCTTGCGATGTCTGCTGGACTTTGTGCTCTAAAAAAAATCCAGAGCCCTAATTTTTTTCAGGAGCTCTCTAAAAAAACTCAATACTTTATTGATGGTCTAAAATCCATAGACCCAGAAAATATTCAGGTGGACTGTGCTGGTGGGATGTTTGGGTATTTTTTCTCTAGTGAACCTGTTACTAGTTACGAATCAGCCAAAGCCCATGTCGATATGAAAAAATTTATTCAGGTCTATCACCAACTGCTCGATAGCGGTGTGTATCTCGCGCCATCAGCGTTTGAAGCTGGCTTTATTAGCTCGGCTCATAGTTATCAAGATCTGGATTGGGTCTTGAATATTTTTAGTGAAATTTATAAAAAAAGCCCTGCAAAACTCTAAGTGTTCCGCCGCAAAACCGCGTTTTTTGGCGAATCCCAAGCGTCTCCCATAGCGCTCACTAAGCTTATTTCAGGGCTTTTGATTTTTTTGTTAAGGTCTAATTCTTACACCGTATCGTGCGGGATTAGCTTGCCTTGAATGATGTAATGAACAGCTGATAAACCAACTAATCCATATACAATATCTGTTACAATGCCGAAGTTTCCAAACAGCATTTGTACAAGATCCATATCAAGTACCGCTACAAGACCCCAGTTCAAACCGCCTACGACTAGTAGAACTGAAGATAGTAGATTAAGTAAATGCATCGTTGCACCTCCTTTGACAGAAGTTTTCTAAAAATGATTTAGTTAACTTCCAGACCAAGAAAACAACTTAAACTTATTTAAATTTTTTGGGCCAAAAAAATAATTTTTCGACTCAAGGAATCTTAAAGTATTGGTGATTGTTTTCTTAGATACTTTATACCCAGAATCAGTTAAGATTAAGCAAAAATTCTAAGATATTTCGAGGGTTTGCCCTAGAAAATACCCTAAATCCAAAGATTTTATAGGCAAAACACTTAGGTTATACTTGTTTTTCATGGGTGAAGCTTTAAAAATTGGTCTTCTAGGATGCGGGACTGTTGGTTCTGGAGTGGTTAAAATTTTGAGAAAAATTTCTCAAAACCCTCGTTACACCCAAAAAATTATTATCGAAAAAATTTTTGTGCGCAATGATCGCAGAGCTCAGGAAATCTCTACAGAGCTGGGTTTGGATATCGGAATTTTTACGACTAATCCGGATGATATTACCAAAAATCCAGAGATCTCGATAGTAGTTGAGATTATGGGTGGTGTCGATCAAACTAAGGATTTGCTTTTGACTGCAATAGCGCATGGCAAGCACATCGTAACTGCTAACAAAGATCTGCTCGCGCGCCAAGGCGAAGAACTTTTTGAAAACGCCAAAAAAAATCATACTAGTATTTTGTTTGAAGCGGCTGTCGCTGGCGGGATTCCGATCATTGCGACTCTAAAACAAAGCTTACAAGCCAATACCATAACGAGCTTGATGGGGATATTAAACGGGACAACTAATTATATCCTTGATGAGATGAAAAACAAGGGAGCTAGTTTTGAAGCGGCTCTCAAACAGGCTCAGGCATTGGGTTTTGCCGAGGCTGATCCGACCAATGATGTGGACGGGCATGATGCGGCGTATAAAACAGCGATTATTGCTTCGATTATCTCTGGCATGAGAGTCAATGTAGATGAGGTTTTTAGAGAAGGGATTCGTAAAATTTCTCAGGAAGATATTCAATCAGCAAAAAAACGTGGTTTTGAGATTAAGCTTCTTGGCGTGATTGACAATAGCGGCTCGGAGCTAGACGTCAGGGTGCATCCGGTTTTTGTGCCTAAGTCTAATACGCTGGCTAGTGTCGGAGCTGAAAATAATGCCATCTTGATTAAAGGCGATGCCGTTCAGGAATTGACTTTGATCGGGAAGGGTGCGGGCTCTTTACCTACAGCAAGCTCGGTAGTAGGAGATATTTTGATGCTGACTAGCTCAATCCCTGAGCGCAATACATCGCTTGCTCAATTTAACTGCACTCATAGTCACTACGCAAAAATAAAATCTCTAGATGATGTTCAAAACGCTTTTTATATTAGGGTTTCGATGCTTGATAAGCTTGGGGTTCTAAAAGATTTGGGCGCACTGACTGCTAAGCACGGGGCGAATGTGAAATTTATCGATCAGTATGATGTAAGTGGTAGCTCCGCGCATGCCGATTTTATTATCGATCCTATTCCTGAGCGGGATTTGCGCGCGCTGATTGCCGATATTAACGCGCTAGATTCAATTAGAGCCGTTGAGAGCGTGATCAGAGTCTTAATAATGTATTAGCAATATTTCTGGCTTGTTTTTCAACCACAAGGCTAGTTCATAGTAAAATTAATTTCGTGAAAACAGCAAACGAAGTACATAATTCAGATTCTCATATCAAACTAAAAAGAACCCACGTCTCTTCATCACTGGCTCAATCGATAGTCGGGCAAGAAGTGGTGGTCTCGGGCTGGGTAGATACCAGGCGCGATTTAGGTGGTTTGATTTTTATTGATCTTAGAGACCACAAAGGCACTGTGCAAGTGGTGGCTGACCCGCGTAAGAATCCCGCTGCCCATGCGGTTTTTGAGAAACTCCGCAATGAGTTTGTGATTTCTTGTCGCGGTAAAGTGAGTATCAGACCTGAAGGATCAGAAAACACTAATATAAAATCAGGCGCAATAGAAATCTATCCTGATGAAGTGGAGGTCTTGAGTACGTCTAAGGCTTTGCCGTTTCAGATTCATCAAGCTGACCAAGTGAATGAGGATTTGAGACTGAAGTATAGAATTTTGGATTTGCGTAACGAAGATAAACGCCAGCACTTGATTAACAGACACAAAATCGTGCACGCTATTCGTAACTATTTAGATGATGAAAATTTTAGTGAGATCGAGACTCCGATTCTCTCCAAATCCACTCCAGAAGGGGCTCGTGACTATCTTGTGCCAAGCAGAGTTCACCCAAATAAATTTTACGCACTTCCGCAATCACCTCAGCTTTATAAACAGCTTTTGATGATGGGCGGTTTTAATCGTTATTATCAAGTCGCCAGATGCTTTAGAGATGAGGATTTGAGAGCTGATCGCCAGCCTGAGTTTACTCAAATCGACTTGGAGATGAGTTTTATCGATCAAGAAGATGTAATAAAAGTTACTGAAGGTATGATATCGGCTGCGTTTGAGGCGGTGGGCATCAAGATCAAGGCACCTTTTGCGCGTATTGATTATGCTGACGCTGTCGGCTCGTATGGCACTGATAGACCGGATGTGCGCTTCGATATGAAACTTATCGACCTGACTGATATCATGATAAATTCAGAATTTAATGCTTTTGCGACTGTCGCTAAAAACGGTGGCATGGTAAAAGCGATTAACTTCAAAGGCGGCGCGAAGCTCTCTAGAAAAGATGTCGATGATCTGCGTGATTTGTGTTTATCTCCTGAATACGGAGCTAAAGGTTTGGCTTGGATTACGTATAAGCCTCTAGAAGCCAATCCTAACCAGTACGAGCTCAACTCTCCGATCGTGAAGTTTTTTAAAGAGTCGGAGCTTGCTGAAATCCACAGAAGGATGAACGCGCAGGCTGGTGACTTGGTCCTGTTCGTGGCTGACAAGCCAAGCGTGGTGCACCATGTATTAGGTAAGCTAAGGTTGCATATCGCTAAGCAAGAAAATCTCTTAGATCCTTTTGATATCAAACTTATATGGGTAGTGAATTTTCCGATGTTTGAATATGACGAAAAATCAAAACGCTACAAAGCAAATCACCACCCGTTTACCATGCCTAAACTTAGTGAAATCGATAAACTCGAAACCGATCCGGGCAATATCACTACTTATGCTTATGACGTAGTGTTTAACGGCATCGAGCTAGGTGGCGGTTCGATTAGAATTCATAATTCTGATGTTCAGAAGCGCGTGTTTAAGGCACTGGGGATTTCTGAGCAGGAAGCTGAAGATAGATTTGGGTTTTTCCTAGAAGCGCTCCAGTTAGGCGCTCCCCCGCACGGTGGAATCGCTCTCGGGTTAGATCGTTTCGTGATGTTACTTTCTAATACTGACTCTATCCGGGATGTAATAGCCTTCCCAAAAAACCAAGCGGCCATCTGCCCAATGTCTGATGCTCCGTCTTTTGTGGATCAAGAACAGCTTGATGAGGTGTTTATTAGCCTGGTTGAAGTGGATAAACAATAGACTCGTCACAAAATCGCTCATAGCTAGGTTACGCTCGTCCTCAAAATCATCATCTCTTTACTAGATAATATGTGAATTTTGGATATTATTCCTAATAAAACCTGCAATTATTTAGTTTTTTTCAATAATTAACCCCCCGGTTTTTGCTAAAATTAATCTTTGTCTTAACTGATTAAAGGTTTTTATGAGTAACAAAATTATCGCTGAATTAGAATCGTCTCTCCTTAAGCAAAAAGAGCCTGAGTTCCAGGTAGGAGATACAGTCCGCGTAAAAGTATTGATCCGCGAAGGTAAAAAAGAGCGTAACCAAGCTTTTGAAGGAATGGTTATTTCTATTAAGGGCGGCGGAATTAATAAGACTTTTACAGTTAGAAGAATTTTCCAAGGTGTCGCTATTGAGCGTACTTTTACTTACCATTCACCAAAAGTAACAGAGGTAACTGTTATGCGTAAAGGCAAGACCCGCAGAGCGAAGCTTTATTATATGCGCGGCCGCGTTGGTACAAAATCTACCAGATTGCGTGAAGATACGGCTCGTATCGCAAGAGATTATCAAACCAAGGCTGATGCTAATAATTCGAGAGAGCCAGCTGAGCCAGAAGCCGCTTTAGCTTAAATTTTATGCTTAATAAAAAAACGACCGTTCTTGGAATTCTGATACTTTTAGTAGCAGGACTTTTTTTGAAAAGTTCTCTAAACGCTAAAGATAGCCCCAAAGAAAAGTTTTGTTTGGTTTTTGATAATCTTAACGACGCCAAATCCGCTCTATCAGCGACTAAGGCAGTTAGCCTGCAAAAACTAAGTTATAAAGAAGATGGAAGTCCATTAATGAGTCTTCTAGAGGAGAAAAAAATGCAATCACAACCACTCAAGCAAGTCAGCGAGCAAACTGATAACGCTAACACAAAAGAAACCATAGTTCTAATGGAGACCGATAAAGGTAGTTTTAAAATCAAGCTTTATATGCAAGAAGCGCCGATCACAGCTGGGAATTTTAAGGATCTTGTCGAGCGGAAGTTTTATAACGGTATAACATTTCATAGAATTATTCCAGGCTTTGTGGTGCAAGGCGGATGCCCGCTGGGGAATGGTACTGGTAATTTTGTAGACCCAGAAACCAAACAAACTCGCTATATTAAGCATGAATTTAATCCTAAACTTTCTCACAATAAAGCAGGCATCGTAGCGATGGCAAGGACTTCTAATCCTAATTCTGCTAGCTCACAGTTTTTTATAGATCTAGCACCTCTTCCTTCGCTTAATCCTGGTGGCGTAGATCCTAATGGCTATGCGATTTTTGGAGAAGTCATCGAGGGTATGGAAGTGGTTAATCAGATCGTTACTGATAATGTCGCTCCTTATCCAGGTTCTGATGGTACTGCTAATCCTGTTAAAATCAAGTCAGCAAGCGTACTCTAAACTAGCTTATTAAAAAAGTTTACTGAATAGTTTTGATTACATCAAATATCGGTAAGTACATCGCGACTACTATCGCACCGACAATGCCGCCTAAGACTACGATAAACACCGGCTCCATTAAGGCAGTCAGGGACTCGACAGCGTTATCTACTTCAGTATCATAAAAATCTGCAATCTTCTCAAGCATGATTTCCAGTTCCCCAGACTCTTCGCCGATAGCCACCATCTGAGTTACCATTGGCGGAAAAATATCAGATCTACCAAGCTGGGTGCTAATCTGTCCGCCCTCTTGAGTTTCTTTTTGGACATCTTCTATAACCCGCTCCAGCACAGCGTTACTAGCGGACTCCTTCACTACTTCAAGTGCGGTAATAATGGGTACGCCAGATTGAATTAGAGTCCCAAAGGTTCTTGTAAAGCGGGCTACAGCGACTTTGCGGATGATATCGCCGAATACCGGTACTCTTAATGTTAAGTTATCCAGCCTATAGCGCCCATCTTCAGTGCCATACCAAGTGATCAGTGACGAGTAAGTAAACCACACAGCCACGCCCAAAATCACTACGTAGGGAGATCTTAAAAAATCACTTACGTCAATCAGGGCCTGAGTAAAAGCTGGAAGCTTACCGCCTGTCCCTGCAAAAATCGCAGAAAACTTAGGCAGAATAAAGGTCAGCATAAACCACACCACCACCAGTGAGATCACAATTACAGTGACTGGGTAAGTCATGGCGGTTTTTACTTTATGGGTAAGTTTACTACGCGCTTCCAAAAAGCCTGCAAGCCTGTTCAGGACTTGATCTAAGACCCCTCCAGTTTCACCAGCTCTTACCATCGCCACATAAAGTCGATCAAAAGCATCAGGGTATTTTGCCAGCGATTCAGATAGCGGCACACCTTGTTCGATATCAAGTTTTATTTCCCTAAGATAGCCAGCGAGCTTGGGGTTTTCGGTTTGTTCGATAAGAACCGTAAGCACTCTGAGCATGGCAATCCCAGCCTCGATCATAGAAGCGAACTGCCGCGAAAAAACTACCATGTCTTTTAGGCTAATTCTTTTTTCAAAAAGCGCAAAGCCCGCTGCGGTTTTTTGCTTGGAGTCTTCTTTTTTCTTACGGGTTTGATTAATATTAATCACCCATAGCCCTTGCTTGCGCAATGTAAACTTGGCTATTTCAATGGTGCTAGCTTCAATTTCACCTGCGCGCGTTTCACCTTTTGTGGTGCGCGCCAAGTATTTATAAACGCTCATTTAGTTTTATCCCGGGACGGATAATATAATTCTTATTTAAAAATCGCATTATGTCAATATTATCCGACAAATTCAGTAAATTCGGAACTTTAGAGTTATTTTTTCAATCTGGGTATATAGATAGTATAAGCATTTGTAGATGAAATACAAAAACCTACCAGATCTATTTTTTAAAAAATCAGAACGCTACCAAGAAAATGTTTTGATTCGTTATCGCAGTCGTCCCTCAGTTCCGTTTATAGACCAAACCTGGAAAGATATCCAAACCAAAATCCAAGAGATTGCTCTTGGGCTAAAAAAACTTGGAGTAAAAAAAGGTGATAATGTCGGATTGCTTGCAATCACTTGTCATCATTGGTTGCCTTGTGATTTTGGTATTTTGACTCTGGGCGCAGTGACAGTACCTCTCTATCATAACTCAAACACTGAGACGGTTTCATACATTTTAGAGCACGCCGAAATCGAAGTGATCATCGTGCATAACAAGATTCAACTCCAAAAAATTAGATCGATTTGGAAAAGCTTCCCTAACCTTCGCTACGCAATTGTAATGCAGGATCAAGGTGATATTCCATCCAATGATCCTAAGATTCTTACTCTTGATGAACTGCAAAAAATTGGGCGTGAAGAGCTTGCTAGGACTGGTTTTGGCGTAGAAGGGTTTGTAAATAATATTGATTTAGATGATACGGCTAGCATTATTTATACATCCGGCACGACAGGTGTGCCAAAAGGTGTGGTGCTTTCTCACCGAAATTTTCTAGTGGCGGCTTTGTCGTTTTATCAGTATGTGCCTCTGGAAGAGGGTTTTAGAATGTTATCGTTTTTGCCACTTGCGCATATTTTTGAACGGGTAGCTTCTGAATTGTATGGAATTGATCAAGGTGTGATTTTTTCTTATTGCGAGCGGGTGGAGTATCTCCCAAAAATGCTCTATGATTCGCAAGCTAATATGCTCCCAGTCGTTCCAAGAATTTTAGAAAAAATCCACGCCAAAATACTTCTAGAAGCCAGCAAGAAAGGACCTCTTGCCGAAAAAATCTTCCAGTCCGCGATGCAGACTGGTATAGAGTACGCCAAGAAAAAACTCAAAAGAGAAAAAATCTCTTGGGATCTGGAGCTTAAATACAATCTTGCTTATAACTCAGTCTTAGGTAAAATCAAAGCTAAGTTAGCACCTAATCTTAAGATTTTTGTGGTGGGCGGAGCTCCTTTCTCTGCTGATATTTCTTATTTCTTTTTTGCTCTAGGATTCAATGTTATTGAGGGTTACGGGCTGACTGAGACTTCTGCGCCAGTTACAGTTAATCCACCGTGGGCTAATAAACCGGGTACTGTGGGTCTGCCATTTCAGCATTTTGATGTGAAGATCGAAGAAGACGGCGAGATTGTAGTTCGCGGCGATTCAGTGTTTAAGGGCTACTATAAAGATCCTCAAGCTACTGCTGAAGTGCTGATAGATGGCTGGTTTCACACGGGTGATTTGGGGTCCTTTGATGAAGACGGTTATCTGCGTATCACTGGCCGCAAAAAAGATATCATTATTACAGCTGGGGGCAAAAACATCTCTCCGACTAAAGTCGAACATGAAATTCTCAAGAGCAAATATATCGCTCAAGCCGTGGTGCTGGGTGACCAAGAAAAATATCTCGCGGCTCTAATCGTGCTCAATGAACCGGAAGTAGAGGAGTATCTAAAATCCAAAAATATTTATTTCGATAAAAATACTAATCTCTATGAAATGCCCGAAGTCTTTAATCTTATCGATGAGCAAATCGCTATAAACAACCGATCCCTAGACCGTTACGAACAAGTGAAGAATTTTCATATACTTGATCATGAGCTTACTATTGACTCTGGTGAGTTAACCCCCACATTAAAAGTAAAACGAAATGTAATTCGTGCGCGCTATCCGCACATTATTAAACCTTTGTTTAATAAACCAAAACCAGAAACAGAATTAGAAGAATCAACGTCTCAATAGCTTTTGGTTAGCTAGTGAATTAAAAATAAATTTTTGCTACAAGTGGAACACTCGGGCCCGATAAATCGACTATTATATTTGTGGCCGAAAATTTAAATAAGAAAAATAAAAAATCTAGCGTTTATTCTAAAACCCAATTAAATAGCTTAATTGACTCAGAATTAATTCAGACCAAAAAAAATCGTAACTTTGCTAATAGCTATCAGCTTATTGATACTTGGAAAAATAAAAAACGGAATTGGGGTCATAGCTTGCATGGGATGGCATCTAGATCGGGATCTTTTCCGCCAGCACTCACCGATTACTTTATTAGTAATTTTTCTAGTGAGCATGATACAGTCCTGGATCCCTTCTCTGGTAAGGGTACGACTGCTTTGCAAGCCTGCTTGACTAATAGATTTGGGATTGGCTTGGATGTGGCTCCTGAAGCTTACGCGCTGACTGCCGCTAAAACTCTGCCTATTAATCATGATGAAGCGGTAGAGTATTTATCAGGCTTGGAGTTTACGCCTCCCTCAAAAGCAGAACTGAAGGCTGTTCCAGATGAAGTGAAGATTTTTTTTCATACAGATGTGCTCAAGCAGATTTTAGCTTTTAGAAATGCTATTGCTGAGGATTATTCACTGAGGCACATTAGCTATCTTGAAGCGCCTCGTCACGAAGAGAAGAAGCGTAGTAAAAACTCAGCGTTCGCGCAGTATTGGACGGGTGTGATGATAGGTATTCTACATGGCTCTTCTGATCTAAGTTTGAGCGTCTCTTGCTCTCATAGCTATAGTATGGCTCCTAACTATGTCGCTAATTATTCTAAAAAACATGGACTCGAAAAACCTCAGCGCGATCTAAAAGAATGCTTGATCAAACGCTCTAATAGACTGCTTGGCGATGGATCTGTAACTTATAAAGGTAAGGCGATTTTGGGATCAGCTATGGATATGCCAGAGAGCTTAAACAATCAAGTGGATTTGATAGTTACTAGCCCGCCCTATTTTACAGCTCAGAGTTATGCCTGGGATAACTGGCTCAGGGAGTGGTTTTTGGGTTTTGATTTTAAGGATGTACGCAAGCAAATTTTACATACAGCTGTCGAAGATAAATATCGCACGGCGATGAGAGCACATCTCGAGCAAGCTTACCAAGTGCTTAAACCCGGTCGCTGGGCTTTTTATGTGGTGGGTGATGTAATCAAAAAAATGAAAATGGGCGCGTATAAAATTATCACTGCCGAAATTATCGCTCAAGAAGCCCAAGAATGCGGATTCGGGGTGGAGTTGATTATTGATGACGATATCCCGCGCACTAGCTGTTACAATTCAGCCTTCTTAAAAGAAGACCAAGGTCTAAAACTAGATAGAGTGGTTTGTTTGTACCGCAGTTAGGCTTCTGGGCTTACTGGGGCTTGTTTTAGGGGTTCTTGCTTATAGAATATAGGGAATTTTGTTTTTAGACCTTGGTTTAAGATAAAGGTTGCTTTTCTGGGCGCCGGGGTGTTAAGATAAAACTCAAGCTTGTGTATTCCCAAGAAAAACCAATTCGTTATTCTAAGCTACACAAGAATTGAAAATCTAGTTACAAAGACAGATTCTGGATTTTTCAGTACACTCTATTGTTCTGTTTTCTCAGAATCATAATCATATGAATCATTTTTATGACCGTCTCACCATCAAAAAAAATAAATTCAAACCAGTCAAAAATATCTCAATCCACTCTGTATAGAAGATTGGCAATGAAACAAATAAAGGATGTTTTTTGTGCATATAGAAATAAAAGAAATGAACAACTGCTTCTAAGGGCGCATGAGCCTCAAGATATTTTGATCCCATCTGGGCTCAGCAATACCAACCAGTCGGAAAGATTTACTGTCACGGTAAAGACAAGAAGTTCAGGTAATTCTGATTATGTAATAGAATATTCTAAAAAAGATTTACCTCAAATTAAAACGAATGCAGATAGAGATAAACTCTTACTACCTCGAGTCGATTCCTCTCAACTTGAAATGGCAAAAAAAATAAGTTTAGAATTCCAAAAAATTCTAAATAAGAATAAACACACTAATACTATTGAAAGTATAAGACCACTTTATAAACAAGCTCTCGATTCAATTCATCCAGAAGGATTGCAGAATTCAATTGAGCTTGAAGCATTGGTTTATGGTATTTGCATTGCTGATCCCCAGAGTGGTCTTTCGGCCCTTCCTCGGGGATATATTAGACATGGTGAAGATTTAATATCTCAGTTGAGGACTCTTGCACGATATGTTTTTTCTGAAAAAAATAATATATTAAAACCTCAGGATTTAACCCAAATCACAAGTTGGAAGAAATTTCTCCAGAAAGATGGAATAAATTTTTCTGAATATTTGACTGTTAAAGATTTGCTTAAATTAACTTATCCAGGATGGCTTGAAGGAGAAAGACCTTTAATAAGACCGCATACATTAACCTTGACGGGCAATTATTCTCATACTAATGGTGAAGATACCAGTAAACCTTCAAAAGCAGCGGCTGCTGCAGCCAGATGTGTTTTTTTGGATCAGGATGGTGTTTTGGACGACCGTGGTTTTTATGTACCATCAAGAATCATTGAGATAGATTGGCACAATGTTTATAGGGACAAAATTACAGGCATCCCCAACTTAGTACAAGATCCAGATTCTAAACAGTTTGGAAGAATTTATGATGCTTTTGAAATTGCTGCTCCTAATTTAGTAGGGACCAAGCCCGGGCAAATTCCTCCTTGGCGCTTATCAAGATACTTAACTTGGAAAAATACAGAGGAAGCAAATAAGAATTGCCAGGATATTTTGCGTTATGTTTTAGCTCAAGCTCCTGCCCTTGATTGTAATGGAAGACCAATTGCCGCTAAAGTGCGTACTCTTACTTTGGGTGATTTGATTGCTCAGCAATCGAGTATGGCGATGAATAAATCAAGCTACAAAAATACTTATGAATTATTTCAAGCTACTTATCCTGATCTGGTGGGTTGGAAATTTGATCAAATCAATCCCGGTGATATTCCATATGATGGGATTTGGCAGGGCAAAGAAGGTCTCAATATCGTTAAGAACCGCTTTGCTAAAGGTATCTATGAATTATTTGAAGCATTGAAAGCTGACGCTGAGCCTGATTTTCTTGAACATGGAGTTTTTTTTGATCCCGAAGCAGAAAAGTTTTTAGAGATAAGTAGACAGGAAATGCACAAGCTTAAACTATACATGCACAGAAAGGGAATCTCTTGGAAGGATCTTGCCGTAGCTTTTGGAATACAAAGTCCATTTGAGGAAAGGTTTAATGGATCAACAAAAAAATTCTTTGAAGGTATCTTTGGTAAAGCTGATGCTGAGACTTTTCAACTTGGTAAGTCAGGCATATATTTGGACGATGTATCCAAAAAAATAACAGGTCACGATGATGTTGTTGATCAATTAGGGAGTGAATTGGATTCTCTTATTAAGGCTCCTGATGTTATTTATCAAGGTGAAGGTAATCTTTTAAAACTTTTAAAGGATCTTAATTCATCAAGGAAAGATAGAGATTCTTATATTCGTAAGCTTTATATAGCTTTTGCTGCGTCAAAGTCATCAAAGCTTGTAAGTGATTCATCACTAGGTGACAGTGTTTTGGCAAAAGTTCTAACTGCTAAGAAAAAGAATTCTAAGGAATATTATTTAAGTGCAAGAAGTTTTAACGGCATTATGGAGTTGATGTTACTGGTTTTGCTAGATCGCAGTAATCTCTCTCCGCACCTCAAAAAAATCACGAAAGAACAAATTTACAGTTTAATAGTAACTAAAGAAAGGCGTAATGCCTTAAGGGAAAGACTTATTGACTGCATAAAAAGAGATCCAAGCTTTAAAGAAAAAAATAATCTTGTATCTTTAATTAATAGAAACCTTGAACTTTGCTTTGCCGAGATTAATAAGTATGAAAAATCTTTTAAAAAACTTAATAATAGGACAACTAGTTTATATGAACGTGTCGTCAAGAATCTTGACAATAAGGCTAGAAAAGAATCTTAGGTAAAAGGGACTTCCCCTCATCTAGCTTGATTTTAATCCGTGCAGACGGGTGATAGCTCCTAATCGTTTTGGTACTAAGAATATTTGATTTAACTTATCGCAAGTTCTTATTATATACTTGAAATCTTTAATTATGCTCAGATAGAGCAGTTTTCAGTCCATCCTAAAAGCCTCTATATCAAAATATTAAGAGCCCTGAACTGGAAATCCAAAAACAGAATTTGTAATTTCATCCATTGCTGCAAAGTACTGCTCATCCAATTTGAATTTTTCTCCATTTAGATTACCCTTCGCGCCATGTATTGGGCAGCCCTGTGGAGGGAAGTATTCTTTTGCAAAATTTACTTTTTGAGAATCTTTGCTCCTTACGTTGTGAGAAAAAACTTCTGTAGTATTGTCATTTGCCTGAGTAATAACCTTTTGTAAAAAATCTATAGTTGGAAGTAAAACAAGCTTATCATCAATAGAAACAAGCTCAAAATTTTCTGGCTTAAAATCATAGATTTCAGGTTGATTAGATCTAACGCCATTAAGATTTTCCACAAGCTTTAAAGTATAAGCCTGTACTGAGGAAAATTGTTTTGAAATATGAGAAAGATTTTTAAGCACTTTAATCCAAGACTTATTAAATTCTTCTGAATCTGTACTAGGTATTATTTGCTTCAATTTATCAAAGGCTACCTTAACAAATGCAAGATGTAACGACATCGCATTTTCTAGTCCACCTCCAATGCTTGATATCACTTTTTGCATTATACTTTCTGGTCCTGCATCTTCGCGAGGGATTAAGCTATTCATGCTGATTAAAAATTTGTTTAATTCCCCCCTTAGCTCTTTATAAAGTTTATCTGCAGTTTTTTTAATGTCAAAATTTCCTAAAAACTCTTTATTCAAATTGCCGAGTTTTTTTCTGCCTTGAGCAAGAACTGTGGCCGGCACTCTTAGAATTTCTATTGCTAATTGTGACATCGTCTCTTGAAACAGCCCAAATTTTATTGGTTGTTCTCTTGCTTTAGCTCTTATGCCATCTTCATCTATCGGATCTATTCTTTGATTAAGAAGTTTGGCGAAATTAACTTGCTCCATCTTTTCAATTGGTTTTGTTTGATGCTGAAATCTTTGAACAGAAAAAGCTTCTTTTATTAATTGAATTACCTCTAAAATTTTGGGGGCTTCTGTGCTACTCGATTCTGATAAATTTTTTTCACCTTCATTTAAGGTCTTAAAATCTGGAGTATTAGCAATTTTATCGCTGGTATTCTGTAATAGATTATTAATTTGGCTTTCTAAAAAAATTTTTGCTTTCGGGAATGCTGAAATCACATTTAGCGCAGATCTTGCTTGTTGCAAAATTGTTGCGGGATCTTGTCTTTTTTGATCATCATTAAGATAACCAATATAAGGTCCTGAAGCTACAATCGGAATTGATACGATAAGATAATAGCACGCTGTTGTAACTCAGCCTTCTTAAAAGAAGACCAAGGTCTAAAACTAGATAGAGTGGTTTGTTTGTACCGCAGTTAGGCTTCTGGGCTTACTGGGGCTTGTTTTAGGGGTTCTTGCTTATAGAATATAGGGAATTTTG
>Ga0315901_10004465_pt1 | contig 17431 bp, 27 predicted proteins | sample LakEriMetagenome_10_FD_203761 | JGI IMG/M metagenome (GOLD analysis project Ga0315901, IMG submission 203761) | Freshwater fungal communities from buoy surface, Lake Erie, Ohio, United States - Buoy 2 MA116 | ecosystem: Environmental > Aquatic > Freshwater > Lake | place: USA: Lake Erie, Ohio...
TGGACTCTCGCGATTTTGTAAATGCGTAATAGATTGTGCCTCGGGTCGCCATATTCCAGCCCTCGGTCGTCGAGGGTGTTACCAGCGTCCGAGAGCCAGTCACTTAGCGATCTCTCTGACATAAGAATTAGACGCCCTTCCTCGCTTGTATCCTTCGTTGAAGGCTTTGGCTTTTGCGGATTCAATAGATGCGTAAGCAAGCCAGAATCCGGTTGATAATGCCAAGAGGATGCTAACGATTTGCTCAGGTGTGAAGTCATTCGACATCCGCGCTCACCCCGAATCGATCTAGCCAATAGGCTGAGATTTCTTCTCTACTTAGCCGCCCTCTTGTTGATTGGCGACCTAGCGATTCGATTGCATATCTGCGGATAATCTGGCCTTTGACGTAATTCTTACCATCTGACCAAGCTCCCGAAATAGAATCAAATCGAATTACTTCCGGTTTATTTATCACTTATTCTCCCTTCCAAATCCTCTAAATGGATTTAGTGGGATAAATGTAATTACCTAAATGGATTTAGACAAGTAAGAGCTCGGCGAGTCGGATTGGAAGGAAGGCGCAGAGCTTATGAACCTTCCCAGCATTGGCGAAATCGGTCTTATCGGGTAGGGCCTTCCAATGCCATTCAGGAGCCTCTAGAGCCCCTAAGTCGAACTGATAGACACCTTGAGGCGTCGCGTTGATATAAAGCGTCCTAGCCCCTGTCCTAGCCCTTATTTCGGCCAAGTAATCCCACTTCTTCTTCTCGATTATAAGAGTGTCGTAATGGGTGCGGCGGCACTTCATTTCAATATAGGAGTCGCTAGTAATGCCGTCAGCTCGGTCGGTCGCCGATAGTGGCGTCAAGTCTGGATAGATGGCCTTGAGTGCCTCGAATAGTTCGACCTCGCGAAGGTAAATTAGTCTTCGTCCTCGTCTTCGTCCCAAGGCTTGAACATTGGGTTTCCATTATCCACTATCCATTCAGGATACGAGCTACGATCCATTGCGAAAGCCAAGGCCGTTCCTTCATCCATACCAGCTCGACGACAAGCCATATAAACCTCGTTGCAAGCAATAGCCCAGAAATCTAAGCGAGTCAATGGGACATCTTTCGTCGTTTTGCGACGTTTTGCCACCTTCTTGACTGGCTTCTTAGCGCGCTTTTTTGCCTGTGCCACTTCTGCTCACTTTCGCTTGGAGTGCCAATTCTAGCTGAGACTCCATTTTATCAAGGCGCGACACTATGGGGATATTTTCCAATTTGATGATATATCTCAGACCGGCAATAAGTAAGCCGATTGATCCGAGAACCGAGGCGATAGTCGCCGCGAGTTCAGAAGCCGCCATTACCGAACTTTCCCGTAACGCTCGTAATTAGGGTTCAGCCAGTTGATGATGCTAGGCAAGACTGATACTAGAGCCGCATTTGCAATGGCATCGACATCTAGACCCACCGCTAGATAGGTCGCTAGTGCGGTCGCTAGGAAGGTCTTCGCCCAGCTTTCGGCCATTTTCTTTAGATCGCTCATCGGTTCCTCCAAGCATAGGGATTTCAAAGAAGCTTCCATCCTCATCAGCCAACTGGGTGAATGAGACGTGGAAGTGCGCTTTATGTGGATTACTGCCCCGATACTTCCGCCACTTCCAATTCAGGATAGGGGAAGCAATTCTGCCGTTATAAATGACGTAACTAATTCTCTTACGCTTGGCTCGTTTAGCGTACTTTCGAATTTGCTCTACGAGATCAGCAGTTTCGTCTAAATTATCACCTAGGGTCGCCGTCACATCTATCGCCCTCACCCAGCCATTGACGTCGGGATTATGATCCGATTTTCTGGCTGAATGACGAGCATCTCCCAAAGCTCCGTCGCTCTTACGCGAACGCTCTGGATAGCAGTCGTCGATCTGCTCGCGCAGTTGGACTGCGGCTCTCGATAGTTTCCAAGACATAATCTATAAAGATTGTGCCTCTTGAGGATTTAACCAAGCCTGATAAGCGGCATCATCCTCTGTGCAGGTATAACGGACTAATCCATCTTCGTCTATTCTTGAAAAGATTTTATTGCCCTGCGAATCTTCGCCGTATTCAATAAATTGAATCATAACTCTGCACTCCATCCTAAATAAGCACTTGTACTATTAGAAAATAGAACTGTTGCATTACCAGCAACAAGATTTGAACTGGTGGTAAGAATAAAACCGACAGATGAAGAACTTGCCGCGTCATAAGCAGGAACCGCAGTTAAATCATCTTGACTCGCGTTTGCCCTCATTGTTCTATATTGTGATGCTGTTCCTGACTGTTCTAAAGCAGTTGGCAAAACTCTTAATTTTACAGGAAATGGCACACTAAATAACGCTTGAGTTGTTGAAATTGCAACTCCGTTTGCAAAAACTTCTACCGCGTCCGTAGGTGCAACTCGGTAGTAATAACGCTGGCAAGCCGCCAACTCCCCTTGAAGTGTTCCCCCGCTACGGCGGAAGGTTGGTGCGCTGGATGCGGTGTAAGTTCCGAGGTCAATCTGAACTCCAGTTATTTCGTAATAATCGGCTGCTCCAGCGGTTCCAGTTGTTGTAGCGACAAAGGTTATACCCATTTCAGTTATGTTGCTTGCAAGTGTCGCGGTGTAGGCAAATCTTTGCCAAGTTGTAGTCAGAGTGGCATTTTGATTTATTGCAGTAACCGAACCTGTATATCCGACTGTATAAACGTTTTGGTCTGTTCCCGTTCCAGTAATTAACTGAACATTGAGAGCATTCGAGGCAACAGAATAGTTTGCACCTCGGCGAGCGTAAAACGATAATGTTATTGTTTTGCCAGCAAAGGGAATGGAATTTACTGTTTCCATACTTTGCGAAATGTTCATTGCGTCCGTTTGTGAAGAACCTGAAGTTCTTTGTGCGCGAAGGCAATATTGAATGTTTGGTAAATTCGTTGTGTCACCAGTCAGTTGGCGGCTAAAGGTTGTGACTGTTGCTTGAGCGCAAAGCCATCTATCGGCTGTAACGTAAGTGTTTCCACCATTTAATGCCGAGGTCCCTCTTTGCCAAATATCAAAACCGCCATTTATGACAGGATTAGCCAAAGCGTTCTGTGGGTTGTAGCGGAGTCCTGTACTGGTGGAACTATCTGCCAGGAGTGTGTCGCCGTTATTGCCTACTGCGAGGCGAGCTGGAACGTCTGAGCCCGTAGCGGTAATGAGATCGCCCTTGGCATCGACGATTGTATTTTGAATAGCATTCGCGTCGTCGCTTGTGACCCAAGTGAAGTCCATATCGGTGTTGCTAGTCTTCGATAACACTTGGCCGGTTGTGCCGCCCTTGAGATCGACCAACGACGTATCGATGGCATTTCCAAGGGTTCGCATCGCGAGAGCCCCATCTTTGACCAAATCGGTATCGTCCGGCGTTTCCCAACCGAAGTTTGTTGTTGTTGCCATTAGCTGATGACTCCTATCGCGTCTTGCCATTCTAGCGTATTGAGGATGCTATTCCAGCTTTCCGCCCCTGAGACTTGATCCCATCGTTGGGCGACTGCTGAAAATTCTGTGGGTGTTGCGTTGAGGGTAATTGATAGCCCCGAGACCGACGCCCTAAACGTCCAGCCTTCAACGTATCCGGTGAATTCGCCGCCTAGCATTTGAGGCGGAAGGTTAGTGATGCGGACTGGCTGACCCATAAAAACGTTGAGTAAAGCGTCTCGGTCTGCATCATCGATTTCAGGGGATTGAAGCGGGAAAGTTATTGAACGGAACTGGTAACGAGGATAAGCGCGAAGCTGAATTAGTCGGTCGGCCATATCCTCGACGTCTGATGCGTTCTTGACGTAGCTTGAGAACTGCTCGGCATAAAGACCATAAGTCGCTTGAGATGCGGCGTCTTGGGCGGCGTATTGGCTATTGAAATTATTGCCGTAATCAATGACGATTTTATTGGCTAAGTCGCCCTGACGTTGAATGATGCCAATACCCGCGCCAAGGGCGTGGCTGGCGTCTAGGTCGGTATATCCATTGGCCACTAGGTAATCCTGTCGGTGGCTGGCGTCGGCGTAACCGATGAGTCCAGTCGAGTCCTCATATAAATATCCAAGGGCAGATGAAGCGATTTGATTGGCGACGACTGAGATAACTTGATCCTCAATCTGTCGGCTGACCATCGTATATTCGCCGGTATCAATTTCCCCAAGTCCAATGTTTGACGCATTGGCCCAAGTCTCAGTGGGATTGTAGGTGTTCCAACTTTCCGCCGCTGGGACTTCATTCCAGCTATTGAGAAGCAAATCATCGAGTAGGTCTTGAATCTGTGCGCCGTCTAATCCCTCGGCTAAGTTGCCGTTGAATATGGCTCTTTGAAGGCGGCTGAGTGGGCCGATGGCGGTGATGTTGATTGTTGTGACTGCCGCTTTATTTCCAGCGGTGCGTACGACTTGGCGAAGATCAGAAATACGACCGCCGAAGATTGTAACGAAATTGCCAGATGTATCTTTGACTTCGATGGAGATGGCCGTATTTACTGTGAAGTTATAAACTGTGTTATCTGTGTTGATAAGTTGAAGTTCGCAATATCCCGCAGGGGTTGGCGAATTGACGTCAAGTCGGCCTGAAGTGATGGCGAGATTGGCAAGCGTTACCGAAGTAACGTCGTTGCCGTTGCTCTTGATTCGCCATTCAGGAGTCCAAGCCGTCATAGAACCTGAGCCGTATCTCTTAGACCGCCTCCGCCGCCTGTGCCTCGGTTGGTGGCTTGATTCAGAGCATCGACGACCGCTCGGCTGAATCCTTCTTCATCGATAACGCTTGGAGCTTGAACGATAATAGTGACTCCGCCGCCGTCGTCTGGACGTAGGTCGCCTCGACCACCGAAGGCTCCTGTGCCTGTCTGAGTAAAGCCAAGGAAGTCGCGGACAAATTGCGTTGGGTTGGTAATTCCGGGGATGCTAAATACTGGAGCTCCAGAAGTGGCTGAACCAGAAGTAGCCGTTCCTGATCCTGTGCCTGTGCCTCCTGCAACTGGTGGTACTGAAATTGGCGGAATTGAGCCTGTCGATGTTCCGCCGCCACTTGTGCCGCCTGACGTTCCGCCCGCTGTGCCGCCAAATGGAAGCCCACCTGGACTTACTGTATTTCCGCCAGTTCTAGAACCAGTTCCAATGTTAGGAATCGTTCCAATGTTAGGCAGAACTGGAATGGCGTTATAAGCTCGAATAATGCTGTTGATGATATTGATGGCGTCATTGGCTAGATTCTTGATTGTGGTAACGACTGTGCCGACAATGTTGATAATGCCCGAGACTGCGGTTCCGACGCCTTTGACTGCGTTGATAAGTGCGCCGCTAAATAGTGGAATCAGGAAGTCTTTAGCAAACTTCCATAGATCGCGCAGGGCATCCTCATTATTCTTGAAAGCTGTGATAATTGGATCAACTGCCGTTGCCTTGAGTTCTTGGAACTTCGGAATTGCTGTGTCGGTAATGAAAGTCAAAAGTTTCTCAACAATAGGTAGGAGAGCAGTTCCGACTGTTTCCTTTGCTTCATCGAAAGCAACTTGCAGTCTTGCGATTCGACCTTCAAAAGTTTCGGCTTGAGTTGCGGCCGCTCCACCGAAAGTTGCTGAAAGTTGTTTGATGCTACCTTCCAAGCCGAGAGTCTTTATTTCAGCGGCAGATAGACCAATACCTAGACGAGTGAGAGCTCCGTTATTTCCTTCATATGCTTTACCTAATGCGTTCGAAACTGTCTCAACGTCTTTACCAGTAGCGGCTGAAACGTCTAGCGCAATATTGAGTAACTCTTGAGACTTCTCGACTGATCCTGTGGCAACTGCTAAACGCTGAAGGGCTGGGCGAAGTTTGTCGTCGGCTACGCCAGTCGCGAGGGAAGTCTTGAGGATTTGCTTTTCTACTGCCGCAATTTGGTCATCGGTTGCCTTAGTTACGTTCTGCAAAGCTACGGCCAAACGCTTTTGAGCGGCTTCGTCTTCAATGGCGGCCTTGACGCCTTCAATGGCCAGCTTGCCAGCGTATGCGGCGGCGGCGGCGGCGGCGGCCGCAAAAGCGGCGGCGGCTACCTTGGAAAACTTTTCTAACTTACCGCCAAAGCCTTCTACTTCCTTTTCGCCGGTCTTGAGATTCTTCTTGAGATCATCGACGTCGGCAAGAATTGAGAGCTTGAGCGTTCTACTTCCGGCCATTACTTAGTCCATTCTTTCATAATCTTGCTCAACGCTTCTTCCCATTGGCGAATTAGTTCAGGCTGAATCTTGCGTAGGGCGGGGTAAATGAAGTAGCCAGAATTGCCTCGGCCTCGGCGCGGTGTGCGGTTTGGGAACTGTGCGTAACGATTAGACCCGAACTCATAACCAGCCCAGATGTCCCGAGTCGATCCTCCACCAGATAAACGTTGAGATGCGAAGCCATAACTGAGTTCGCCAATCTTGCTCGATTTGCTAACCCTAACGCCTTGAACGATTCGGCTGACTGCTGATTGACCGAAGCGGCGCGAAAGTGAATAGGCTTTGATTTCGTTGGCCGCGTAGGTTGCAAGGGCAGACGACTCGCGTTTAGCCGCATCGACTGCCTCATCATCCATCGCTTTGAACGCGCCAATAATCGAGCGAAGTTCGCGCTTGTCGTATGTGATGGGTTCATTTGCCACCTTTGCGCTCCTTCAATATCTCGATTGCCGTAAGAACTTCGTTGATGTCTGTCCATTCGCTCATCGGAATTCCGGTCGCTATTGCTACTTCAATAAGTAGCCTATTTACGCTTCCGGACTCGTAGCTTTTGGGCTTTCATCTCCAATCAAAATCTCATCTACTGACAACTCCCAAATCTCTTGGGACTTGGTAGGTTTTCCAGCCGCTTCGCGCTTGTATGCGAAGTAGGCTAGATCGAGGAAGTCCGCTTGTTGGTAAGCCGAAATATCCTTGAGGGAGTAAATCGATTTGCCGGTCTTGCGTTCCCACTTAGCCCATTCGGGTAAGCCAGCGACGTAAGTGACTTCCTCGCCGTTCGTATATTTGATTGTAATATTTAGTTTCATTGCTCCCGATTCCTATCTCTTAGCTGAAAGTCTCTGTGACTTCACCCTTTGCGATTTTGAAGGTGAAGGAAACTGTCTGTGCGTCGATTCCTGATCCGCCAGCAGTTGGAAACTCTGGGAGGATTGGGAATACGAACTGTGCGCCTGTTGCGGCGGTGAGAGTTACGCTGATAGTCGTATCAGGTGCAGTCTCTGCGGCGGCCCATAGAGCCTCACATACTGAGTTTGCCTTACCCCAGTCTGAAAGCATATCGAGCTGAAAGGTTCCTTCGATATTGACTGTCTTGTAAGCCTCGCCGTCGAGTGTCTGATAAGTCTCGCGAACGTTGGTCTTTGTCAAGACTGCGTTAGTCGCTTGGGCTTCAATATCTGTTCCACCTGTGAAAGATAGCGAAACGTCGCGACCAGTAATGACTACTGTTGCCACTTTTTCTCCTTAGTTAGTCTGTGTGTAATAGGTGGAAACGCGAATATCTGCGACCAATAAATTGACCGCACCCACTTGCGTAACCGAAGGCCGTTCGACTGGGCCGACTGTGTAGCCGTCCGGTATAACTGCCAAAACTGAGATGATGAGTTGCTCGAGATTATCGAGTGATGCTGGGTTGGAAAGATAGGCGACTCCGCAAGTAACTGTCATATTGATCTTCGCGTGAATTGTTGAGTCGTTGATTGTGTTCAATTCGAGATAGGGCGAATCTGGAACAAGAATAACCGCTGGCACTTGAACCGCCTCTGGAACATATGAATAAACGTTCGCAGATACCGACCCGAGCGCGGTGGCCAGCGGTGTCCGGATAGAAGAAAGAATAGTGCTAGGCATTAGCCCACCATCGCATCGACGTCAAGATAAGGGCCGAGAAGACCAGTTACTTTTGCGAGAAGATTCTTAGATAGGCGGTAAGGTGTTACTGCGAAATCGATTCCTTCAATGGAACCGCCGGAGGCTGTGCGAGCTTGGAAGATTTCGACAGAGATAGCCAATACTGCAGACTCGACGTTAGGGTTTGCGACATAGGTTGAGAGGCCAGAGAGAGCAGCGTTTCCTGCTGGGATAATGTTCTTTTCCAATATGTCTGCATTGGTGATGGCAACTGTGAATACATAATCGGTAATTTCGTCGTCGGTTACTGTGTGAGTTCCGTTGAATGGCGAACCGCATCCAGTAATGATGACGGATTGGCCTTGAGTAAATTCGTGAATAGTCGCAGTTACAAAATATGCGACATTGTCCTCTAATTTGACTTTGTTTATTTTGCTTTGAAAAGTGACAAGCATTGGGAGAATCAAGTTCTCCGAAGTGTCGATAATGTCGTCAAGGTAAGCATCTGAATAGAGGGATGACGAGACGCCAAGAATGGTTCTTAGCTCTGTGGCCGTGACTATTGTTGGCATCTCGCCTTCCTTTCGATCTAGGGGTCTAAGCCAGCTCGGGAGCGGACTGGCTCAGACTATTGAGTATTACTAAGCGACCATCCACTTGTAGGCACCAGCGGCGACCTTTGTCGCGAGTGCGCCGTAGCCGTAGTAAGCCACTTCGATTTGGCCATTGAGAGCGACGTTTGTCTGAAGACGGAAACGTGAGGACTCGTACCAAGTGTATGAATCTGGGTTGATGATGATGATTGAGTTATCACCAGTTGGAGCCGCTGTTGCGAGGTTACGAGCAACGCGTAGGTTCAAACCTAATACGTTTCCGCGAACTGCGCCACCGGATAGATTTCCACCTTGGTTAGATGGGCCGATGAGGTTCTGATAAATTGGGCGGCCAGCATCAGCAAGGTTCATAATGTTGCCCCATTGTTCTGGGCTAACGAGGATGTTTGTTGCGGTTCCAAGGGTTCCCTTATAAACCGAAACTGAAGCATCGGATACGAAATCCAAGAATCCAGCCGCGTCAAGTGTGCGATTTCCGCCATCAGTTCCACCAGCAACGAGGCCAGCGATAACTGCGACGTCTGTCGCCTTTGCGTATGCGTATTCCATTTGACGAACGAGTTCATCAAAAAAGGCAGGTGAGGAACGATCAAGAAGCTCTACGGAGAAAGTCTGGCCTCCAGCGTACTTCTTCACAGAGACAGAGAGGAACTCATTTGTCATTCCTGTCTCATCGATTGCGGCGGCTTCTGCTTCTTCGCCGACTGTTGGAACTGCTGTGAGCTTAGGAATTTCGAAGCTCATACCAGCATCTGGTAGGACGCCACTTGAAACTGAATCAACCGCTGGGCGATCAGCATTTGAAAGTGGGTTGATGATTTCGGTTAGTTGGCGAGTAGGAATCAAGCCAGCATTGTTTGAAGTTGTGTCGTCTGCCGCCATAACGTACTGGCGAGCGACGTCATCTCCGAGCTTTGCGCGAACGCTGTTCTCGAGATATTTAGCCTTTGTGAATTCAAGGCGTGGCGTGGTATAGAAAGCTGGGCGTGATGCCGCAACTGTCTCGACCTTAGCAGCTTCTACCGCTTCTTCGACGGCAGGAACTGGAGCGGTAGTGTCTGACACTTGGTCTCCTTCGGTTGGTTTGTCTGCGTCAGCGGTTGCCGGAGCAGAATCTTCTTTAGGTGCTTCATTCTCTGAAGCGGCGACTTCGCTAACGCGAGCCGAATCGATTGCTGGATCAGTAACAAGAGAAACTTCGTCAAGTGTTGCTGAAGTAATGCTCATTACGCCTTTTACATTTGTCCATTCGTTGATTTGTGCGCCAACGCTAAAACCATCGCGCAGACCTTCTGTGGCCTCAATCAACGCGTCTTCTCCGGCCATAGTGTTGGCGATTTTGAACGTTGCCACAATTCCAGAAGCGGTTACTTCGTGCGATAACAATTTGCCAATCGGACGAGTGCGGTCGTGTTCAAGAAGCAACTTGACTGGCTTCATTTCGATTGAGTTAGCGGCGAAGACAGTTGGGCCGACTGAAGTGTTGCCTTGCTCATTCCAAGTCACAATAGTTCCGCTAATTGTGCGCTTTACAGTATCGGCCGCAGTTACGACCATAGGCATACTAATTTTCATTTGGTATTAGGTCTTCCTCTCGTTGAATCTGCTCAACGCTCATCGCGCCGATTCGGTTCAGGATTTCATAAACCTGAGCGCGTTCCAATGCGTTACCGCGTAGGAAGTCGTCAAGTGCGAAGCGCGTCATTACTGGATTCGGTACGAAGTCCGGTAATGAGAGCCTTTCCTCAATCGCCTTGAGAATTGGGCGCAGAGAAAAATCAACAAGTGAGCGCCGCTCCGATACTGCGTTAGAGTAGGTCATAGAAGTAGTTTCGGCGCTCAAGAAGTAAGCTGGGATTCCGCAAGCGCGAGCCAACTCAAGGGCGACGTATTGTCTAGCCTCAGCAAGTTGTAGCGACTTAGGATCAAAACCAAATTCTTTCAAATCAACGTCAGCATTGAGGAACGCAGTTGAGCGAGTTTGTCGAGCAGTTCGCCAAGCTGAAAGAAGTGATGAAACTCTTTCCGCTGTTAGGTTTGTGCCATTGGATTTCAAAATCATTGAAGGGGCTGGCTCTTTAGCGTAATTGACTGCCGCATTTTCTAAGAAGACTGCGGCGCTAATTGTTTTGCCAGCTCTGTGAAGTAATCCCTCATCTGGGCCATCAAATCTAATCAACGAGCCAACGCCAGAGTTAGGAACTGCCATCCCATCGACTTTGTATGACTCAATAACTGTGTTGCGGAAATCTGTATCAACTGTAACTCGCTCAGGACTTACGCGAGTCCAAGCTCTAACGCGTCCGCCATCGGTTGAGGAATACATTTCAAGAACTTGGCCATAACCGACGCCATAAAGCCAAATATCTTCAGCGAGCCAGTTATAGATAACAAATCCAGCAACGCGAGGGTCTGGCTGATTGATAACGCGGTGCGGATCGACATATTGTCCGGTGATGCGATTGAAAGTTGTCAGCGGTAATGATCCGATAGTTCCGCAAATAATGTTTCTAGCTCGAGCAACTGAAGGAACGCTCATCGCCAACTGGCGAGTCGTATTTGTTGCGCCACCAAGAATGTTATAGACGGAATCGGTAATTTGAACCGGAGTTAGTGCGGCGGTTACGTCGCTTACCTTCTCAGGCTTGGCTGACGTCACTTGTGGAAATAGAAAATCGCGGATAGCACCCATTTGCCTAATATTGTAAGGCGCGTATGTTACATAATGACAATATCGACGCCATCGTTTGACTTAGTGGCGAAATGAGTCGCCATCGCTGAGGCAACCGCTCCACAAATAACCGCGTTACTAACTTTTCGACCCATTACCCAGCCGCCGTCCCCATAAGGTAATTTGACGGCGGATAGGCATTGTTTAGTTAGCTCGTCCTGTCCCGAGTGGGCTAACCGCTGAGATGAAATAGCACCTAGAAGTTCATCGCAACTTTGAGCATAATCTAGACCATCGATGGGTTCAGTCCTAATTCCAGCAGGGGCCAATCTAGCCGCGACCGCTGACGCGGTTCGAGCTGAGTAAGCCACCAGTTGAACTGGGTATTTTCTAAACCATTCGGCTAGGTCATTGGCTAAGGCTTTATCGTCCAAGTTCTGAGGGTTGTGCCAAGTCTGAAGGAGTATGACTTGGAATTGGTCGCCTTCAAGTTTCTGGCTAGCAACGAGCGCGGCTTGTTTTCTGTCTGGACTGAGATCAATAGCCAGCCAAGTATCGGACTCAGGGTTGAGTCGAAGTCCCTCAACTTTACAAGATTCCCACTGAGAAGGGTTGATTACTGGGTTGATGGTATCGACCCATTGACATAAGACTTCTGTGCGTACAATGTCTTCGGGGTCTGATAAGACCGCTCGAATGTTATCGGGATGGACTGTGTAGCCAAGTGACGGATTAGCTTGGCAGACACCTAACCAAAAGTCCGGTGAGTTATCGAACTTTATGCCGTGAGGCGCAGACCATTCGAACCAACCAATGTCATCCGAGCCGCCGTGAATTGCGGCTAAGGCTCTTTCGCGCAACTTGTTTAGGACTATCGAGTGCTGATCTCCAGCGTTTGAATAAACCCATATTTGAGGATTCGGGCTGGCCATCTGGGTATAACGCAAGGCTGACCAGACATCCTCGTCTTTATATTCGCGAGCCTCGTCTAGGTGGATAGTTTCAGGGGCGGCAATACCGCGACCGGCTGAGTTATTGGCTCGAACGATATAACGACGTCCCTCGGTGAATTGCAATTCTTGAAATCCCTTACTCTCCAGTTTCTTAGTAAATTCGGCGGCTAGTCGGGGAGTCTGTTCGATAATGCCGTAAATCTTATAAAACAATTCTGCCGAGGTTGTGAGCTTGTGAGCCGTATGGACTTGAAGCTTCTCCTTGAGGACGTAGATTCTAAACAATATCTGCAAAGCCATAAACGTCGATTTACCTTGTTGCCGAGCGCAAAGTAGGGTAACGACTGGGTGAGCCCATCGGCCATCGGGTTTGTATTTGAGCGAGTGATGAGCCAGCCATTGTTGCCAAGGGAGAAGTTCGAAGCCGATTTCCTCGCAGAATTTGATCATAGCCTCGCCGTGAGAAGGGTAATCGGTTAGTTTTGTGTGAATTCGAGGGTTTGGAACACCTCGGTAAGCCGATTCGTCCCTAACTCGGGCAATCTCAGTAGATTCAGTCATATTTTGTCCGGTCAAGCCAGATAATGCTGAGTCGAGCCATTTTCAGGGAAAATCTTCCCAATGGGGGTCGTGGGTTTCCGAGCGCTCTCAAAAAACGTAGGGGCCATACGATCGCGCTTACCAGAGTTACATTTGTTACAAGCCGCAACCATATTGGTCGCTTCATCTGTGCCGCCTTTACTGATAGGGATGAGATGATCGACTGTGTTGGCTTCTTGTCCGCAGTAATGGCAAGTGTAGTAATCGCGTTGTAATACTTCACTACGAACTCGCTTATAGTATGCAGAGTTGTATCTCTTGTGACCCATTAGTGCCAGCCCTTACGTTCCAAGTGGCTGAGTGCTAGGCAGGCATCGCCGTTATATCTGTGTCCTAAATAGCGTAAGTGCGCTCTTATCTGTTGATATGGATTGAGGTCTCTATACCAAGTAGAACGCATTTGTCCTAAACCATAATGTGATCCATTACGAGCTTTTGGATTCCAATTACTCTCCTTATGAATCAACCAGTTATAGCACTCAAATTGCTTCCAACTCATTTGATTGTACGCATATAGTTTCAGATTCATATCTGCTTTTGATGGGCTTGTATTTATTATTGTAATCAAGGCAGCTACTAAGGTCAGAGTTATCAAACGAAGACAATAGCCGCCCCTAGACACTTCAGCGGCGGGCTGCCTTCGGGCCCCGCTTCCGAGGGAGTGTATCAGTGCTGTCAATGGCATATATCTACCTAATTCTACCCAAACCGGACATCTCAAGGGCTGTGATATTGGTCTCACCAATTGCCCATATAGCTGTTGGAAACGCTATTGAATATTTAGATCCGTCTGGCTTTATAAATCTATGACTTACTGGATTATTGAGCATAACCGCCTCACTATTCCATAAACTCATAAACCATTTAGATTTCGACAATGGCGCAATCATTAGTCCGTTTTTGTGTTCTAACCATTTATTTACCCAATCATTGGGCTTACTGTATGGCGGATTCATCCATACCCGGCCGTACCAATCTTGCACTAGGCCATCATCTTCAATGCTAAATGTCCTTTTAGCCGGTATCCAATCCAATCCACCAACCGGCCCACAGACGTCTAAATCGAACTCTAAACCAATCGCTTCAAAGATATGTGGAGGCGTATAAATCTCGTCATTTGGTCGATAGTCCGGTCTCATCAAGCCGCGCAAATGCGAAACTCCTGCAGTCATCCTTCTAACTCCAATACTTTCCTCACATCTATCTCATTAGCTCCATTGAGCCCAATTATGGCATCTCTGAGCTTTGCTCTACCTTCGCCGTGGAACTTAGTGGTCAGATACGGCTCAGACTCGCTACCTTCTAACCAATCAACTATTTCTCCATTTGGATCAATAACCACATCATCAAGGTAATTGAACTTCTCCAATATCTTATCTACTGACGATTCTCTTACTGTCTCGACTATCTCACTAGGGACGTTCGTCTTTACCCAGTCAATGAACTGTCTGTCTGACTTGATGACCCACTTGAATTTAGGCTTGGTTGTTGTTATATAGGCAATCACCTCATCACCTAATTCAGCCTTGACTCGGTCGGCTCCTAGGTTATTCATCTCGCCTTGGAGTTCAGCTCGTAGCTCATCCTTGAGGCGTTTTGCTTGGTCTGCTAAAAGGCTAATTGCCGCCAGTTTCAGACTCAGGTCTTTGATTGTCATCTTGCTCCCTTTTCTTTGCTCTGTTTAGCCGGATTTCTAATGATGCGAGATTCACACCCATATCTCGGGCGATGAACTCCTTATCGAAGCCCCATTCGAGCATCTGACGAATATATGCCAGCGAATGAGTGCTTCTGCCTAGTTTGTCTTCCCTGCCCATCCTTCTCCTTTGAAATGTGCTGGAGTTGGGCTATAAACCTTTCGAAGCGGCTTGGAACAATGACAGATCATTGTCTGACTAGCCGCCTCAAGGGTTAGCGTAATTTCTATCTGTTCTTCGCACCGGTCACAGTAATAATCATATGTCGGCATCGATGAACCTTTCCAATGTGGCGTTGCCGTTCCAGTAGCGTTCTTTGATGCGCTCTTGCCCATCAGCTATCTTGCAGATTCGACACTTAGCGGCTTTCATTTTGTAATTGCCGCATTGGTCGCATCGGGTAATAGCGTCCTCCTTATTAGCTACTCGATCCATTGGCTCCACCAATCTTTGCTCGAAGCAATTCTGACATTCCATCAACCAGACATCTTGGCCCTCAGTTATCTCAGAATCGTATTTGATGATTCCTCTTTGTGCTGTCACCTTCTTACATTGGCCACAAGTGAAGGGATGGATTTCGTCAATCATTTTTGGAAGACCCAATGCCCATCTGCTCCGATTTTCATCCACTTAGCAGGATGGCCAGACTTAGCGATGGGGCAGACCCAGCCGCGATACTCCTTGCCTTCCTTTGTGCCTTGCTTGAGAATCATTGGGCCGCATCCGTTACCGCATAGTGGCACTTCGTCAATCACTTCGGCACCAAACTGGTCGGCTATATGGCTAACGTCCCAGACTATTGGCTCTGGGTCGTTCGGTCTTTGATCCGCAACAAACTCTGCGAGAGCTTTATTTGTTGTCTGTATTGGTTTCTTAGGCGTTCCAGATGGCTTCGCGAAATATCCAGCGAGATTGAGAGCGCGTCCAAGCGCACCTGTTTCCGCAAGTTCCAGCGCATACTGCTTGGATTTAGACTCACTTGATAATCCTGTCGTCCAAGCCGCAGAATCAGCCTCAGTCCGATAAAGCTCAACCTTGACAATATAAACATCGCAAGTAGGAATAAGTGATTCCTCAAGAACGTGCGACTTGATTCGATAATCCGGATAGCCATTGATAAACTCCTTTAGGCGGTCTTGAACCGATACGTAATCATCTAGGTAATTCGACATTTAGTTTCTCTCTCCCTGCGAACTCATCGATCGCATATTCAAGTTGTTCTTTCAATGACCAGAATGTGCCATCTGGCCAGTTCTGCGCTTCATTCGCGCAAGGTTGGCAATAAAACCGCACTTGAGCGCGGCGTAGTGGCGTTTCGCTTTGGACTTTCCAGACTGCTGGAACTTGTGCCTTCAAGTGCCAAGTGCCGTCTTTGAGTTGCCCATAACGAGATTTACAGTAATCACACCATTGGCGTTGGTTAGTATTGCGAATCAGACTCAACGTCGTCCCAATCTTCTGGTGAGCTGAATCTTGTGAAAGCCAGAATAGAGGCGTATCCAATGAGATCGAGATACGAATCCTCGCGCTCTGGACTCTCCACCATTCGGCTGAGTTTGGTCGCGATAAAGATAGTTGCCAACTCAGATGGGTCTCTGAGCTGAACACCGAGGATTCTCGCGATTTTGTAAATGCGTAATAGATTGTGCCTCGGGTCGCCATATTCCAGCCCTCGGTCGTCGAGGGTGTTACCAGCGTCCGAGAGCCAGTCACTTAGCGATCTCTCTGACATATTGATTCGAGGCCCTTCCGCGTTTGTATCCTTCATTGAAGGCTTTTGCTTTTGCGGATTCAATAGATGCGTAAGCAAGCCAGAATCCGGTTGATAGTGCCAAGAGGATGCTAACGATTTGCTCCGGTGTGAAGTCATTCGACATCCGCACTCACCCCGAATCGATCTAGCCAATAGGCTGAGATTTCTTCTCTACTCAATCGCCCTCTTGTTGATTGGCGACCTAGCGATTCGATTGCATACCTGCGAATGATTTGGCCCTTGACGTAATTCTTACCATCTGACCAAGCTCCCGAAGTAGAATCAAATCGAATTACTTCTGGTTTATTTATCATTTATTCTCCCTTCCAAATCCTCTAAATGGATTTAGTGAGATAAATGTAATTACCTAAATGGATTTAGACAAGTAAGAGCTCGGCGAGTCGGATGGGTAAGAAGGCGCAGAGCTTATGAACCTTCCCAGCATTGGCGAAGTCGGTCTTGTCTGGTAGGGCCTTCCAATGCCATTCAGGAGCCTCTAGAGCCCCTAAGTCGAACTGATAGACACCTTTAGGCGTCGCGTTGATATAAAGCGTCCTAGCCCCTGTCCTAGCCCTTATATCGGCCAGATAATCCCACTTCTTCTTCTCAATTATCAGAGTGTCGTAATGGGTGCGGCGGCACTTCATCTCAATATAAGAGTCGCTAGTGATGCCGTCGGCTCGGTCGGTCGCCGATAGTGGCGTCAAGTCCGGATAGATGGCCTTGAGTGCCTCGAATAGTTCGACCTCGCGAAGGTAAATTAGTCTTCGTCCTCGTCTTCGTCCCAAGGCTTGAACATTGGGTTTCCGTTATCGACTATCCAATCAGGGTAGGAGCTACGATCCATCGCGAAAGCCAAGGCCGTTCCTTCATCCATACCAGCTCGACGACAAGCCATATAAACCTCATTACAAGCAATAGCCCAGAAATCTAAGCGAGTCAATGGGACATCTTTCGTCGTTTTGCGACGTTTTGCCACCTTCTTGACTGGCTTCTTAGCGCGCTTTTTTGCTTGTGCCACTTCTGCTCACTTTCGCTTGGAGTGCCAATTCTAACTGACTCTCCATTTTATCAAGGCGCGACACTATGGGCAGATTCTCCAATTTGATGATATATCTCAGACCGGCAATAAGTAGGCCGATTGATCCGAGAACCGAGGCGATAGTTGCCGCGAGTTCAGAAGCCGCCATTACCGAACTTTCCCGTAACGCTCGTAATTAGGGTTCAGCCAGTTGATGATGCTAGGCAAGACTGATACTAGAGCCGCATTTGCAATGGCATCGACATCTAGACC
>Ga0315901_10004468_pt1 | contig 17425 bp, 15 predicted proteins | sample LakEriMetagenome_10_FD_203761 | JGI IMG/M metagenome (GOLD analysis project Ga0315901, IMG submission 203761) | Freshwater fungal communities from buoy surface, Lake Erie, Ohio, United States - Buoy 2 MA116 | ecosystem: Environmental > Aquatic > Freshwater > Lake | place: USA: Lake Erie, Ohio...
GATCGGCTCTGTTCCTGATCATTGGAACGTTTTGCCCCTCAAGCGCCACTCCCGGCTACTCACCAACAAGACGGACCGCAGGTCGTTTCCAGTGGCATTGGAGAACGTCGAGAGTTGGACTGGTCGCTACGTGCCAAGCGACTCGGAGTTCGAGGGTGAGGGTGTCGCTTTCGAGAAGGGCGATATCTTGTTCGGCAAGCTCCGGCCTTACTTGGCAAAGGCATTGGTTGCGTCACGCGCGGGTGAAGCCATCGGCGACTTCCTCGTATTACGCCCGGACGACCGCGTCGTGAGTCGCTTCACTGCTTACCAAATCTTGAGTCGAGAGTTCATCTCCATCGTCGATGGCGCGACCTTTGGAACCAAGATGCCTCGTGCCAGCTGGGAGATCGTCGGCGGCATGGTGCTGCCTCTTCCTTCCCCTGCGGAGCAATCAGCCATCGTTGACTTTCTCGACCGCGAGACGGCCAAGATCGACGTGCTGGTGGCCGAGCAGGAAAAGCTGATCGAACGGCTCGAAGAGAAGCGTCAGGCGGTCATCTCCCATGCCGTCACCAAGGGACTGAATCCGGCAGCGCCGATGCAGGATTCTGGAGTTGAATGGCTTGGGCGAGTGCCGACGCATTGGAAAGTCAAGAGTATCCGGTACATCCTCAATGCAATTGGTGATGTCGACCACTTCATGCCTGTGTCAGTCGAGAGCGGGGTTCCTTACCTTATGACGGGCGATTTAAAGGACTTTGTTAGCGAAGTACGGCTTGAGGAGTGCAAGAAGGTCAGCCGGCAGGACTTCGTGCAACTTTCCAAGAAGATTAGAACGTCTAAAGGTGATGTAGTCATGGCGCGCTACGCAACGATCGGAACCTCAATGTATGTCGACCTAGATCTCGACATTTTGGTCTCTTACTCGTGCGTGACACTCAAGACAAATCTATCTCAAATGTCTGGCATGTACCTGTTTCAGTACATGAAGTCAGATCCATTTCGTCAGGGAATCGAGCACCAAGTAAACACAAACACTCAGGGCAACGTCGGAATTACGGATTTGCAGGGGCTGAAAATTGCGGTGCCGCCAATCGATGAGCAGGCCGCGATCGTCACCTTCCTTCAGCACGAAACTGCGAAGATCGACCGCCTTATCGGTGAGGCGAACTCAGCGATCGCGTTGCTTCAAGAACGACGCTCAGCCCTCATCTCCGCCGCCGTCACCGGCCAGATCGACGTCCGCCAACTGGTGGCCGCCTGACCATGCCCAAGATCACCACCGAATTCGCGTTCGAAGAACACGTCGAGCAGGTGCTGCTGGCGAAGAACGGCTACGTGCCGGTCAAACAGGAGGCCTACGACAAGGCCCTGTGCCTCTACCCCAGGACCGTTATCGAGTTCGTCCGTGCAACGCAACCTGCCCGGTGGCGCGACTACGTCTCGCTGATCGGTGACAAGGACACCGCGGCGCAGAACCTGCTGAAGCGCGTGAAGGACGTTGTCGACAAGGAAGGCACGCTGCACGCGCTGCGCAAGGGCATCGACATCCACGGTGGCGGGCACTTCGACCTGTGCTACTTCGAGCCCACCAGTCCGGCGGCCGAGGAGAGCCGGCGCCTGTACGAGGAGAACCTGCTGCAGGTGCAGCGGCAGCTGAAGTTCTCGGAAGCCGACGAGCAGTCGCTCGACATGGCAATCTCGATCAACGGCCTCCCGATCTTTACCGTCGAGCTGAAGAACCAGCTCACGGGCCAGGACGTCCGCAACGCGATCAAGCAGTACAAGGAGACGCGCGACCCGAAGGAACCGCTGTTCCGCTTCCGGCGGTGCCTGGCCCACTTCGCGGTGGACAACGAGCTGATCTACGTGACCACCGAGCTCGCCGGCGCCAAGTCGTACTTCCTTCCGTTCAACCAGGGCGACAGCGGCGGCGCGGGCAACCCGCCCAGCAAGACGGGGTATGCCACGGGTTACCTGTGGGAGGAGATCTGGCAGAAACCGCGAGTGCTGGACCTGATCCAGCGTTTCATCCGTGTGGTGGACAAGCTGGACGACAAGGGCAAGAAGACAGGCAAGCAACAGCAGATCTTCCCTCGCTTCCACCAGCTCGGCTGCGTGCGTGATCTGGCGGCCGACGCGCAGAAGCACGGGGCTGGCCGGCGTTACCTGAACCAGCACAGCGCCGGGAGCGGCAAGACCAATTGCATTGCTTGGCTGGCGAACAGTCTGGCTACCCTGCATGGCACCGACGGCAAGCCGGTGTTCAGCACGGCCATCGTGATTTCGGACCGGCGGGTGATTGACCGCCAGCTTCAGCGCACGCTGGAACAGGTGATTGAGACCAAGGGCATGCTGGTCAACATCTCGTCCGACGACGGCATGACGTCCAAGGACCTGAAGCGGGCGCTGGAGGACGGCAAGCGCATCATCGTCTGCACGCTGCAGAAGTTCGGCGTCATCGCCGACAGCATGGCCAAGCTGGCCGGCGAAACCTTCGCCGTCATCATCGACGAGGCACATTCATCGCAGGCCGGCGAGAGCGCCAAGGCTGTGCAGAAGGTCCTGTCCTACGGCTCGATGGAGGAGAAGGACAAGGAAGAAGCGACGGTCGAGGAACTGATCGCCGAGGAGTTGAAGCGGCGTGGGCCGCAGAAGAACGTCAGCTACTTCGCCTTCACCGCCACGCCCAAACCTCAGACGCTGCAGCAGTTCGGCACGAAGCAGAAGGACGGCAGCTTCAAGCCCTTCAGCCTGTACACGATGCGCCAAGCCATCGAGGAGGGCTTCATTCTCGACGTGTTGAAAAACTACACCACCTACGACCAGTACTGGGCGTTGCTCAAGAAGGTGGAGGACGACCCCGAGTTCGATGGTGTGAAGACCAAGTCGCTGCTGAAGCAGTTCGTCAGCCAGCACGAGCGGACGATTGCCCGCAAGGTGGCGATTGCGGTGTCCCACTTCCAGACGCAGGTGGCTAAGGACCTGGGAGGCAAGGCCAAGGCGATGATCGTGACTTCGTCGCGCCTGCACGCGGTGCGCTACAAGCTGGAAATCGACCGGCACCTGAAAAGCATCGGCAACCCGTTCAAAGCCTTGGTGGCCTTCACCGACACAGTGAAGGACCCGAAGGATGGGCAGGAGTACACCGAAGCGGGGATGAACGGTTTCCCCGAGTCGGCTACGGCCGACCGGTTCGAGGCTGACGAGAACCGCTTCCTCATCGTGGCCAGCAAGTTCCAGACAGGTTTCGACCAGCCCAAGCTGGTAGCCATGTACGTGGACAAGAAGCTGAGCGGTGTGACCTGCGTGCAGACTCTGTCGCGCCTGAACCGCACGATGCAGGGCAAGGAACGCACGTTCGTGCTGGACTTCGAGAACAAGGCTGAAGACATCGAGGAGAGCTTTCAGCCCTTCTACGACCGCATCGCGCTGTCGCGCGAGACCGACCCCAACGAGCTGTACAACATCCGCACCGGGCTGGACAAGTGCGCGGTACATGACAAGGCCGAGGTCGAAGCGTTCGCCGGGCTATGGTTCACCGGGCGGCCCAACATTGCCAAGATGCATTCGGCAACCGACCCGATCGCCAAGAAGTGGTTGGCGCTCGACGAGGAAGACCAAGCCGAGTACAAGTCGCTGGCCAGGGACTTCGTCAAGCTGTACTCGTTCATGTCTGCGCTGGTGCCGATGCACGACAAGGACCTTGAGAAACTGTTTGTGTTCCTGCGGTTTCTGTTGCCCAAGCTGCAAGCGAAGAAGGGCGGCCTGCCGTTGGCTGTACTGGGCATGGTCGACATGGAAAAGCTGGCCGTGCGCAAGAACGATACCCAGAGCATCGTGCTGAGGCGGGGCGAGATCAGCGTCGACCCACTGGCCTATGGCGGCGGCGCCAGCCTCAGCGACGAAGATCGGGAGGCGCTCTCACAGATCATCCAAGACCTGAACACACGCTTCAACACGGCCTTCACCGACGACGAGATCGTCGTCATCAAGCAACTCGAGAAGAAGATCAGCGAGGACCAGGCGCTCCAGCAGCAGTTGAAGAACGGGTCGCCGCATGCTGTGGAAGAGACCTTCCGCCAAGTAGCGCAAGACGCCTTCGAGGACCTGATCAACGAGAACTTCAAGTTCTACAAGAAGGTGAGCGACGACGAGGAGGTGTCGAAGGAGTTCTTCTCTCGGCTGTTTGACTGGTACCGCGAAAGTCGCGGAGGAGGTGATGCCAAGGGGGCCGCACGGGGTCGCTCATGAGTGCCAGGACACCTGGCGAGTTATCTCAGGCCACTACGGAGGTGGCTGCAGAACCTGCGGCCCGCTACTTTCTCGGCGTGTTCACCGTCGAGTCTTGGCGCGAGTTCAAGCGCCATGGCGGTCAGGTCATGGGATTCACAGACAAGAAGGCGGCCGCAGCAGCCCGCCTACGGCCCGGCGACCGCATCCTCTGCTACCTGTCTAAGGTGTCGGCTTTCATCGGCGTGATGGAGGTTGCCGGCCCTTCGTACCTTGACGCGACCCCGATTTGGTCAGACGGGCTTTACCCTGTGAGGCTACCCGTACGCATAGAAGTCGAACTGCCCCTCTTCAACGCCGTACCCATAAGATCTCTCGCGGAGCGTCTGAGCTTCATGCGCGGCCGTGAGGGTGGCAGCGGATGGACGATCTATGTGCGGTCGTCCCCCAGGGGCTGGAGCAGCGCAGATGGAGAGGCGGTCCGCGATGAATTGCTTAGTCGTCAGGTAGTGACAGAGGTCGAAAACGGTCGCGTTGTCGACTCAGCACCCGTAACGTTGAAGAAGAGCCGCCTGCCGAGGTTCAAGGACACAACGCGGGTCGGGCGAATCATCCAGAAGACATCGGACAAGTTGTCGTCCGAGCCAACTACGTTGATCGGCTCCTACGACGTTGCACTTTCCTTCAACAAGGTCACCGGCTACAGCGTCAACGTGCCTATTGCATCGACCTGCCAGCCCACGGCCACGTGCCTGAAGACCTGTTACTTCGCGGCCGGCGCTCCAAGCTGGATGAACGCCTTGAGGCATCAGAAGTCGGTTGAAGCCACCATCAGGGCAGATCCCAGAGCTTTCGCGCAGCGGGTCGCGCTGGAGTACGACCGTCTGGGGCTGAACTTCTTGCGGTGGAACGGCGGCGGTGACTTGTTCCCCGAGAGCATCGATGCCATTCATCATCTGGCCAGGATGCGCCCGGACGTGGTGCTGTGGGTGGTGACAAGAATCCCCGCCTTGGCGGCGCAGATCCAGCACCTACCCAACGTCTTCATCCACTTCAGCCTGGACCGCAGCTCGATGGCGAGAAAGCGCCAGTTCCTGAAAGCCGGTCCCAAGAGCCGGAACTTCTTCTTCTCCTATCAGGCTGAGCCGGGCGAGAGCGTGCCCCCTTCAGTTGCTGATGAGGTCTCGGTCGTGTTCTTTCACAACTACGAGCCCACATGGTCTGGCGACATATTGGACCGGCCAGAGGTATGCCCATTGAATCGGGAGACTAGCATCGTCGGGGTATGCGAGCGGTGCCGGCGGTGTTTTGATGGAAGTGCTGTGGCTGACGCTTTGGCTAAGGATTTGGACTTTGTTTCGCTTTCTCGAGGTTAGCCTCTATTCAAGCTGCAGCAGGACTTCCAATGGCCGTGAATACCTCACCCCCAAGGGGGCAAGCACGTACTGAAAGCCACAAGCGTGCTTCGGGCGCTTTCTGCTGCTGAGCACACTCCATCACTGAAAGCTGCTGAGGCAAGTGGTGATGCCGAAGGTGGCTTACTGGGAAAAGAGCAAGCCCATGGCAAGAAACGGGGATGCCGCATGAAGAGCGCACAAGAAGTCCTCGCAGCGTTTCAAAACGTACGGCGGGCAGTTCGCAACGACGTGTATGCGCCGCTCAAGCCTTTGCTCCTGTTGCTGACCTTGGGGCGAGTGCAGCGCGGCTTGCCGAGGTTGTCCACGTTTTCGGAAGTGGAACCGGACTTGAAGGCCATGCTGGGTGCCTATGCGCCCGCCTCGTCGTTGTCGAGTCGCCATTACCCTTTTTGGCACCTTCGTGGCGATGGGGGCAGAGCGTTGTGGGACTTCAGCGGACCTGAAGTCTTGACCTCGCGGCCGGACGGTGCAACGCCCAACCTCGGTGAACTTCGAAGGCCGGGTATCCAGGCGGGTCTCTGCACCGACGTCTTCGACACACTCGCACACCAGCCCGCGCTGCTGCAGCAGGTGGCCCAGCAACTCCTCGATGCCAACTTTCCCGAGACGCTTCATGCCGATATCGCTGCTGCCGCCGGATTGGACCTGACGCCTGTGCCGCAGGCGCGCGAGGCCTCGCAGGATGCGTTCAACACCCAGGCGCGCCGTCGCCGTGACCCTGCGTTCCGGCAGAAGGTGATGCGCGCCTACGAGTGGCGCTGCTGCGTCTGCGGTTTTGACCTGCGCATTGGGCACGTCCCGGCTGGGCTTGAAGCCGCCCACATCCAGTGGCATCACGTCGGCGGCCCGGACATCGAACCCAACGGACTGTCCCTGTGTGCCCTGCATCACAAGCTGTTCGACTTGGGCGTCTTCACCATAGAACCGAGCGAGTACCGCGTGGTGTTTAGCCGCGACGCCCTGACGGCAGACCGTGGCACGGGAGGTGAGCTACGGCACCATGGACAGGCCATGCTGCCTCCGCAAGACCCGACGCTCAAGCCGATGCCGCAGTTCCTGGCCTGGAACCGCGACAACGTGTTCAAGTCGCCTAGGCGGGCATGAAGCAGAAAATCTTGTCCTGCTTCACCGCGCTCGTCAGGCTGGTGTCCGGGGTTCTTTTTTTAGAGCTATCTTCACACCGCTTTTATGAAGGTTGCTCCGGCGGCCTAAGGTTCCATTGATGGCGGCACAGTTGCTTCGAGTGGACTGTACGTGTCTGCGCAAAACAGACGGGAGTTAGAAGAAATGGGAAAAAAGTGGGGTCGTAAAGAATGGTATGAGTACCATAAAGGCAAGGCTGTTTCTGCCGCCATTGAAAAGTATGCGTCGTCTGAAAAAAAAGCTCTAGACGCGATAGATAAGCGAATTTCTGATCTTGATGACCAGCAGAAACGGCTTTCAGCCTCTATGACAGGTCTGTCAGGGCTCTTGGCAATCTTCATTCCAAACCAGACGGCACGTGAAATTAATTCAATTCGAAAAACCATAGAGGACCTGCGAAATCAAAGAACAACGTTGTATCGCAAGTACCACGAGGCTTCAGTTAAAGCTTCAGCGCGGGGCGCAAATGAATACACCGTCCAGCGAGAAATTCGAGCCGAGGAAGAGACAAGATTGGTTCAAGAGCGAAGAATTCGCTATCTTGAACGAAGTCCAGCTATTCGCTCTGCACAAGCAATGATTAGAGAGCATATCATTGCAGAGTACTCTGAAGTAGGTGAGATAACTTGCTATTACTGTAGCGTAATTCTTCAGCCTGAAGAGGTTCACATAGAACATAAAACTCCTGTTGCTCGCGGTGGAACGAACAAGCGGAAGAACTTGGCACTGTCGTGCGCGCGGTGCAATTTGAGTAAAGGCAGAAAGACAGAGGCAGAATTTCGCCGCCACATTGAAACCAAGAGTTGAATTGGTGATTTTTATAGAATTACGATTGAATTCCTTCGCGATATTAATGCCGCTACATTTGGGAGATATTCACGTGAACACTGGCTATGTTTACGTTTTGAGCAACACCTATGTTCCAGAGCTTGTGAAGATTGGGTATACCCTCAGAAGCCCAGAGGACAGAGCCACTGAGCTAAGCAACTTTACCGGGGTTCCCGGTAAGTGGTCCATTTGTAAGAGTTGGAGAATCAATGACGCTGCGCAATGGGAGCGCCGAATTTTTCGTTCTCTACATCAGTATCGAGAAACCGGAGAGTTTTTTAAGCTATCGCCTGATAAAGCGATTGAGTTGATTTCAGTCCTTCTGAATCTAGCTGGTGCAATCGATGTTGAAGGGAGGAGTGCAGCAGATCTTTACGAAATTGAGAAGGCCAAGTTAGCTAACAAAAATTTTTTTGTTGCTGAAGGCTCTCGCATTGTCAGAGAAGAGTGGGACCGAATTAAATCTAAGGAACACGATGCAGCCCTTTGTCAAGCTGAAAGAGAATTTGGAAAGAGTCTCAATGAAATAAATAGAGATAAATATGGATTTTCAAGTTTGCTAATTCGAACATTAATAAATTTGTTTTGTATTTCCCTTCTGGCCTTTGCGGTTATTTTTTTTCCTTACTTCGTGGCTTACTTCATATCGTGTTTTATTGCTATGTATTTGTTGGCTCTGTTTGGTGGCGAGGGACTCCTTGATAAAATCAGCCGTACAAAGATTTGGAAATGGCGAGATCCTCGTGATATTGATCGAGAGAAACTGTTTTCGATTCGAGATCGAATCCTGACACAGGCAAGGCGAAATTTTTTTCAATCAAGGGGTGTATCTTATCCTTTCGACGATTAGGTGTATTAAGGCGGGTGTATAGAGAAAAAATTTAGAAATGCCTAGTTTTCTCCCTGTAGTTACTGCTTTGCCGCCGCCTATCGACCTGATGTGAGATGGCGCGCGAAAGCTATCACAGGGGTAGGACTTTCTCCAAGTTATGATTACGGACAGTCGAGCGGCAGTCTAAAGGCAAGGCTTTGGGTTTACCTCGCCCCTAAAGACTTCCAGCCTCTATAGGAGGCACGGTAGTAAAAGCGGATGCAACACCTAGTTTGAGATAACGTGGTTGGATTTGGTTCTGGCTTGCTCGGTCATCGCCAAGACCTAGAAGACGGGCGCTTCGCAAAAGCCGATGAGTCGATGTTGCAAAACCCTGATATCCGCATGAATGCTGGGTGTCTGGGGTGAATGCCGATGATGCGAACCCCCTGTCATCGATCTAATCGGCGTTGGTTTCAGCGAGTTTCGGAAGGCGTCACGGCGAGGTCCATCTCTGACTTCTTTTGCGCCCGGTTGAACGCCATGATCGACTTGCACCGCCCGTTGGCTGTGCTGGCTACGCGGCTGTATTGCCCCTGCGGCTTGACCACTGGGTTCTTCTCGGGCCAGGGCAGGCCCTGCCAGTCGGTACGCTCGGGCTCGGGCAGGTCTTCTTCCATGCCATACAGGGCGCTCCACACCTGCACGTAGCGCTTGGCCCGGGCCTTGCCAGTGACCAGGGCCACCTCGTCCTTGAAGTTGGCGTAGTCAATGTCGGCCACGATGCGGGGCATGGCAGCGGCCAGGTCACTGTCAGCGCACAGCATGCGCCAGGGGTAGTCGGTGCCGGCATGCGACGTGGGCGCGCTGGCCTGGGGCAGGTAGTGCTGGCGCAGGCGAAGCAGATCGCCGCGGGTGCGGCTGCGGATGGTCAGCTACTGGCCGGCCATGTTGCGGAGGATGCTGAAGAGGCCGACGGAGCTAGAGACACATGGGTTTGAAGACGCGGGCACGGCAGGTTGGAAAAGAGCAGTACTGGCCCTGAAAGGTCGGGGATCTTGACAGGTGGGTAGCTCATGGGGGAGAGCTGGGGTGCGCTGGCAGAGAAAACCTTTATTGCTTGCGTACTGGCCAAAACCCGTGTCACACTTCGACCGTCATCAAGACGTGGGCCGACGCCCACACCAACCTGCCCGGCCGGGCAAGGTGGTCAGCGAAAGCGGATGTGGCGCCAGGCAAACCCTGGTGGCAACCAAGCGGCAGCGCCAAGCGTCGGCCCTCCCAATGCGGAGGGTTTTTTCATGGTGGATTCGATTCGGGCGGCCAGCGTCACGCTGGTGGACGTGGGCGTTTACGAGGAGCGCGTTCTCATCACCCCGATGCTGCGGCCCGAGGGCTGGGCAGAGTTGCGGGTGGAAAGCCGGCTCGACTTAGCTCGGAACCCCGAAGACCCGCACGTGCGTTACCGGGTGACGCTGGACAGGCAGGGGTTGCTGCGCTTACGCGAGGTGGTGGATGCCGCGCTGGGGGCCAGTAGCCCGGCGCCAGACCAGTCCTGAGGCCAAGACATAGCTTGTGGTTTGGTTCACCTGCCGTCGGAGACGGCAAACGAACCGGGGGGATTTGTTCCAGATTGCCACCCCTGGCGCACTGCCGAAGTGGCTAAACAGGAGATGGAGATGACTGTTCGAACCAAGACGCCTTCCCGCGCCGCCGGAGGCGTTGATCTTGACTACCGCCCACAGAGCTACTTCTGGGCATTGGACTCAGGCATTCGCTTGTCCAACGACATCACCGGGGCCAACCGCCGAGCGATGTATGAGCAGGCGGTCCAGCAGGGCAACCACCTGCTGGCCACCACGCTGACGGCGCAGCCCGTGCTCAGCCAGGAAGACCGTCGCATGATCGGCAGCATTCACCCCGCTTTCATGGGTGGGGAGTACCTGCCTCGGCGCAAGACGCAGGAAGTGGAGATCGCCCGCATCACCATTGCGTCGACCACCCAGGATGTCACCTGCGTTTATGCCCGCAGAACCAAGAACCGCATCCACTACCGGGTGGTGGACGAGTACGAAGGCACCACCCTTAACCGTCCCACCCGCACCTCTCTCAAGCCGCTGACATTGCGGCAACTGGCGGATTTCTTCCTGTCCGCCTGGGACTTGCTGGAGTGCCTGGAAGTGAACTTCTTCGACGATGGCTTTCCGCGCGACATGGTGCAAGGCTTCATCGTTGACGCGAGTTCGAACTTCTACGCCGACTTCGAGGACCTTGTCCGCCAACGCGTGGACGAATGGCTGGACGAGAAGCATGCTGCCCTCCAGGCGGAGGATGAGGACGATGAGTGAGGCCGTTTGCCGCGGCCCTTGACTTAGCCGAGTATCACCCTCCCCACTGCCAGACCCTTCACTGTTCTGGTTGTGAGTGGAGGGTAATCTGTACAAAACATCAGGTTGCCCCACGAGCCACTGAGCCGCGATCATGTGAAAACGAACCGGGGTTTGACGGCTGCGTCTAGCGGCCGGGCCCCCAGTTCGAATGATCAGGAGAGCCTCATGCGCCGCCGCCGCACAAGAAGACAAGTGGGCCCCAACTACGGCTGGGCAACGGCCTGCCTTGGTGGGGGCACCTGCTGGCCATCGCGGCAGGCTTCTTCATCGATCATTCACTACGCGCTGTACAGGCACAAGTTGAGCACGGGCCACACTTACCAGGCCCGCAACCGCCACCCGCCGGGGTTTGGCGGCACCATCTCGCAGATGCTGCGCAAGCACGTTGCGCCCGCGCTTGAGCGGGAACTGCCAGTTGCGGAGGCTGGCGACATCAGGCACTCCGGTGCCTACCTGCTGGAGACCGTGCCCACGGTGGTCTACATCCTGGAGCGTTACGGGAACAACCCGCGTAAGGCCATCCTCCAGGCGGTGAATCACCCGCGCGACAACGACACGGTGGCTGCCATCGTCGGGGCGGCGGTTGGCGCGCTGCACGGCGCCAGCGCCTTGCCCAAGGCCTGGGTAGACGGCCTCAGCGCGCGCACTGGAGCGGACGGAAGTCTGATGGGTTGAGTCCGAGATCCCGGAACACCGCACAACCGACAAGGCTCCCCAACTGACCTGGCCGCCGCGGCAGATCTACTCCAGCAGGAAGCACTGGATTGATCCTTGAGCGGGGACTACCGGCGAGGCTCGATTGCCGGGCTTCTTCGTCTACTGGGGATCAGCCTGCTTCGAAAAGCGGTTACGTCATGGACAGCCCAGCGTGAGGCTCCTGTTCCTGTGCTGCTTGGCTCAGCTTCGGTAGTGGCTGACTGTTTGCCCACCGAGCTCTGTTTCCTCGCCGAGTTCAGAATTGAATGAATAAAGTTCAGAAATCAATGAATTTCGACAATGCCTCTGTGTTTGGCGGGTACCCCTTCCGGAAAGAGTCCGGTGCGGCTGCACCCCCCTTCATAACCATATGCTTTTTTCGCATAGTTTGGTTGATCCTTCCGGTTACGGTGTGATTACATTGGTCCGACAATGCGTCCCCCGCAGCAGGGCGGCCGGTTCAAAGGTCAGGACAGGCGGTCTCGGGCGAGGTTCCAGGTGTGTGCACAAGGCGCGATGCGCAAGGTGTGCGGCTCCAGGGACCTGGCCCGAAACCGAATTTCCAACCTCCTGAAGTCTCTCCCATGAACCATCCGCTGATGTCGGGCCTGCGCCTGAACGCTCCTGCCTTTGTGAAACACGCCCGGCTCACCGCCTGGGTGGCCGAGATCGCCGCGCTGACGCAGGCGGCTGACGTCGTCTGGTGTGACGGCAGCCAGGAAGAGTACGAGCGCCTGTGCGATCAACTGGTGGCCGCCGGGACCATGCGCCGGCTGAACCCGGTCAAGCGCCCCAACAGCTTTCTCGCATGGAGCGACCCGAGCGATGTGGCGCGTGTGGAAGACCGCACCTACATCTGCAGCCAGCGCCAGGAAGACGCCGGCCCCACCAACAACTGGATGGACCCGGTGCAGATGCGAGCCCTGCTGCAGACGGGCGATCAGGCCTTGTTCAAGGGCGCGATGCAGGGCCGCACCCTGTACGTGGTGCCGTTCTCGATGGGGCCGCTGGGCTCGCACATCTCGCACATCGGGGTGGAGCTGACCGACAGCCCGTACGTGGTCATCAGCATGCGCACCATGACGCGCATGGGGCGTGCCGTGTACGACCTGCTGGGTGAGGACGGCGCCTTCGTGCCCTGCGTGCACACCGTGGGCGCACCCCTGCAGCCGGGGCAGAAGGACGTGGCCTGGCCCTGCAACAAGACCAAGTACATCGTCCACTACCCCGAAACGCGCGAGATCTGGAGCTACGGCTCGGGCTACGGCGGCAACGCGCTGCTGGGCAAGAAGTGCTTTGCGCTGCGCATCGCCTCCACCATGGGGCGCGAGCAGGGTTGGCTGGCCGAGCACATGCTGGTGCTGAGCGTCACCTCGCCGGCCGGTAAGAAGTACCACGTGGCCGCTGCTTTCCCCAGCGCCTGCGGCAAGACCAACTTCGCCATGCTGGTGCCCCCGGCCGGCTTCGAGGGCTGGAAGGTCACGACCATCGGCGACGACATCGCCTGGATCAAGCCGGGTGCCGACGGCCGCCTGCACGCCATCAATCCTGAGGCCGGCTACTTCGGTGTCGCCCCCGGCACCAACGACAAGACCAACCCCAACTGCATGGCCTCACTGCAGCGGGATGTGGTCTTTACCAACGTCGCGCTCACCGATGACGGTGACGTGTGGTGGGAAGGCATGACTGACGAGCTGCCGGCGCACCTGATCGACTGGCAGGGCCGCGACTGGACGCCTGAGATCGCCCGCGCGAATGGCGAGAACGGCAAGCTGCGTCCGGCCGCGCACCCTAACGCCCGCTTCACCGTGGCCTCCACCCTCAACCCGGTGCTGGACCCGGAGTGGGACTCCACCACGGGCGTGGCGATCGACGCCTTCATCTTCGGCGGCCGCCGCTCCACCACCGTGCCGTTGGTGACCGAGGCGCGCGACTGGGTGGAGGGCGTCTACATGGCCGCCACCATGGGGAGCGAGACCACGGCTGCGGCCGCTGGTGCGCAGGGTGTGGTGCGGCGTGACCCCTTCGCCATGCTGCCCTTCTGTGGCTACAACATGGCCGAGCACTTCGGCCACTGGCTCCACCTGGGCGACAAGCTCAACGGCCACGGCGTGAAGCTGCCCAAGATCTTCTGCGTCAACTGGTTCCGCAAGGGCGCGGACGGCAAGTTCGTCTGGCCCGGCTACGGCGAGAACATGCGCGTGCTGGCCTGGATGCTGGGCCGCATCGACGGCACGGCCGGCGGTGTGGAGCACGCCATCGGCACCAGCCCCCGCTACGAGGACCTGCATTGGAACGGTCTGACCTTCACTAGAGAGCAGTTAGACAGCGTGATCGGTATCGAACCCGCGGCCTGGCAGCAGGAGCTCGTGCTGCATCAGGAGCTCTTCACGCAGTTGGCACACGGCCTGCCTGCCGAGTTGCCGGCCACCAAGGCCCGCATCGAGCAGCGTCTGGCGGCTTGAACCCTTGGCCGAAGAGCGGGCGCTGTGAGGCGCCCGCGCCAGACCGGGCATGATGCCGGGGTGAAGCTCCAGATCCTGTCCGATCTCCACCTGGAGAGCGAAACCTTCGACCCCGAACCCGCCGCAGGCGCCGAGCTGCTGGTGCTGGCGGGTGACATCGACAGCACCTGGGCAGGACTGAAGCGGTTTGCGGGCTGGCCGGTACCCGTGCTGATGGTGGCGGGCAACCACGAATTCGACGGCCGTGACCTGCACAACGGCTGGGGCGCCCTGCGCGAAGCGTGCGAGACCTGCGGCATCCAGCTGTTGCAGCGGCAGGAGGCGGTGCTGACCAGCGCTGCCGGGCGCCGGGTGCGCTTCTTGGGCGCCACGCGTTGGAGCGATTTCGACCTCTTCGGTGAAAAGGGTCGCTCCAAGGCCGAACGGGCGGCCGCCTACTACCTGAAGAAGATGGGCTCCAGGCTGGACGGTCGTCCCTTGGACACGGCGGCCCTGCGCGACGAGGGCCATGCCTGCCGCGCTTGGCTGGAGCAGGCTTTAATGCTGCGAGCCGCGGAGCCCGCCCACGCGACCGTGGTCATCACCCACTTTGCGCCCAGCCTTCGCAGTGCCGACCCGCGCTACGGCCGTCAGCCCGGCACGGCCAGTTTCTGCAACGCCGATGACGACTTGATACCGCGGGCGGACCTGTGGATTCATGGCCATCTGCACTGCCGCCACGACTACCTCGTCGACCGGCCAGGCCGCGCACCGACCCGGGTGGTGTGCCAGGCCCGGGGTCTGGTCAAGAAGGGCGAATCGCTCGGGTTCGATCCGAGCCGGCTGTTCGAGGTGTAGTGCTCCGTTCGGAGCACTGGCGCGAAAGCACTTGATGGGCGTTTTGCCGGCAGCGGCCCGCAGGCACAGCGAGGCTCTTGCGCTCTTGACTTGCCACAAAGGGGGCCATCGCGGGCGCGGGATACTGTGGGTTGCGCCGCAGGCGTTGATTGGCGGGCATGGCGCCCGCTGCATGCAGATGTTCAGCCTTCTACCTGGAGAAGACCTCAATGAAGATTCTTGTGGCCGTTGACGGCAGCACCTACACCAAGCGAATGCTCGGCTACCTGGCGGCCCATGACGAGTGGCTGGGCGGTGCGCATCAGTACACCGTGCTGCACTCAGTGCCGGCGGTGCCCCCCCGCGCGGCTGCCGTGATCGACAAGGAAACCCTCAAGGCCTACTACAGCGAAGAGGGCGAGAAGGTGCTCAAGCCCATCCGCACTTTCTTCAGCAAGAAGCGCGATCTGAAGGTGGACTATTCGGTCAAGTCAGGCCCTGCCGCCGACAACATAGTCGCCGCGGCCACCAAGGGCGACTTCGACATGGTCATCATGGGCTCGCATGGCCACAGCACCTTGGGCAACCTGGTGATGGGCTCGGTGGCCACCAAGGTCCTGGCCCACTGCAAGACGCCCGTGCTGCTGGTGCGCTGAAACCAAACGCCGATCTGGCCAGGCTCGACCAGGCTGACGCCGCTGTCTGGTGGCGTTGGCCGGAGGGCGGCTTCGGGTGCTCTTCAGCTCGGCCGGGTGGCAATGCCGCTGAAGCAGGTGGACAGCACCCAGTCCACCACCTGATCGTCGCTGTGGCGTCCCGATGACTTCAGGACTCCCGGCACCGGGTCACAAGCCCTTGCGAAGAGGGTGTAGAGCACCAGCTCAGGCGGCAGGGAGCGGTCCAGGGCGCCATCGCCCTGGGCCTGGACGATCCACTCGCCCAGCCGGTCACTGACCTGCATGAGCAACTCCAGATAAGGCTTGTGGCCGAGCAGCTCGGCCCGCAGGCTGGAGTTCTGGGAGGGCAGGATGGGCATTTCGCCGGCCAGTTGCACGCGCAACGCCCAGCGGGTCACCTCGCGCAAGCGTTCCACGGCGCTGACGCCCCGCGCTGCCTGCTGCTCCAGCACCTCCATGGTGCGCTCCAACACGCGCACCATCGCTGCAGCAGCGAGCGCCTCCTTGGAGGCAAAGTGCTTGTAGAGGCTGGCTTTGGCGATGCCGACGTCAGCCGCCACTTCATCCACCGTCATCTGCTCGAAGCCCTTTTCGGCGAGCAGGCGGTTGACGGAGGAAACGATCGCGTCTTCACGAACCCGCAGGACTTGATCGCGAAAGGAACCTCGTGCCATACGAGGATTCTAGGTCGCGGGCAAATTCCCGCGACTGCAGGGTTTTCGATTGAACTGTCCAGTCAGATCATGGCGGTACGGGCATCGCCCGAACCTCGGCGGGGCTGCCTGCTCAGAGTCCGGGTGCCGGGCGCTGTGAGGAGAGTTGTGACCACCAGGTCGGGGCGTCGGCCCCGGAGGCGTCTGGCCCGGACGCCGCGGCCGGGCAGGCTTCGATCGACAGGTCCAGCGCGAAAGCCGTGCCGTAGTCCGCCAGGTCTTGTGTGTCGCGGGCAGGCGTGGCCCGCAGACGCTCCATGAGTCGTGCGGCGATCGTCGAAGGCTTCATCGTGGGCTCCCTGCCAGCTGAGGCTGTGTCTGCATTCTGGGTATCTTGACCCGCCATCGATGACGGGAATTTGACGACCCTGGTGTGGCAGATCACACGATGGCCTCGCCTGTGGTGCTCACGCAACGCCCCGTCCGCCGGGCCGCCGCGGCCCACTGCGCCTGTGATTAGATCCCGGCGGACGGGGCCTGCCCGGCCGGCCCCCGCTGCGCCCGGCCGGGACGCGCGGCCGCGACACGTCGGCCAGCAGCAGCACGCTGCGCACCAAGTCTTCCACCGCCTCGGCCAGGGTGCTCGGCGGCTCCAGCGTCTCGATGACGGCCAGCAATTCGTCGGCGTCCTCCAGGTCCTCAGGGTCGAAGGCGGCATACAGGACCGCCAACGGTTCCAGCAGACCGGGGTGGTCCAGGGCCATCAGGCCCTCGAAATGATCCATCGCCGCGGCAAAGCCGGCCACCCAGGGCAAGGTGAGCTCCGATGGGGCCAGATCCTCGCCGTCCATTTCGAACACCCAGGGGTCAAACCACTGACGCTGCGCGATCGCGCGGTCCAGCTCCGCATGGCGACGCGAGGCCAGCGAGGCCAGCCGGTCGGCCTGCGGGCCGGGCGGCAGCGTCTGTCCCTCCACATCGCTCACCCAGCGCAGCCATTGCGCCGCGGGCACGGGGCGAGGCTGCAACAGCACGCCGCACAGGTAGCCGTCCAGCGCGCTGATGTCCAGCGGCTCCAGCGGAGCGGGCAGGCTGTCGAGCAGCTGTTCCAGCTCGCTCACTTCGGCGTCGGTCAGGGGGGCGGCGGGGTTCATGGCTGCATTCTCCGGTGCAATCCTGGGTGCCTTCCTTGGCGACGGGACTTGTCTAGACTCTGCCCCTTCGCTCGGTAACCACCGCTTCACTTCCAGACACAGGAGACCCTCCATGGGCGCGCCTCAACCCTTCACTTCAACCGCCGACGTTGGCCACTG
>Ga0315901_10004476_pt1 | contig 17416 bp, 25 predicted proteins | sample LakEriMetagenome_10_FD_203761 | JGI IMG/M metagenome (GOLD analysis project Ga0315901, IMG submission 203761) | Freshwater fungal communities from buoy surface, Lake Erie, Ohio, United States - Buoy 2 MA116 | ecosystem: Environmental > Aquatic > Freshwater > Lake | place: USA: Lake Erie, Ohio...
TGCTGGTGTCCTCATCCATACGCACATAGAAGCCGCCATCGGGCCTGTCTTGTCGCTTGTTGCCGCCGTATACATTCATCGCCACCGGCTTGAACGATCCGACCGCCTGCATCACCGTCGGCCCGCTAGCGTTCACGCTGCTGCCCGGCGTGCCAAGCGTTGCCGCGACATCGCCAGTAATAGCGCCGTTGTAGCAGTCGGTGCCGTAGACCGGCTGCGCGACCGACTGCGGCACGCCGCGCGCGTCCATGCAGTAGGCGCTGCCGTCGTCGATGTATTCCTTGCCCTGCGGCCCGGCAGTCGGCGCACGCCCGACGACGTGCGGATGGATTGCGATGGGCTGCGGCACCAACCCGCCGCCACGCTGCGAGAAGAGCTCCTGGTTGCCGTAGCCGATTGACCCGGTGTTGAACGACTGGTTCAGCGTCGGGTGCGGGTTCGACGGGTGATCCCAATGCGAACCGGCCACCGCCTGGGCGACCATGTTGCAAGTCTCCCAATCCTGTCGCTTCATTTCTCCTGCTGTGACGCAGCGAGCAAGGCCGTCTCCAGTGCTGCCGGTAGTGTCTTTCCTCTTTTCCCGGCTCGGCGCAGGATTCCGCTGCACGCTTTCGGACTCAAAAAGAACCGCTGCGGCACCGGCCTGGTCTCCAAGACATCCGACAACGAACACACGGCGACGGCGCTGGGCCACTCCGAACCATTGAGCGTCCAGCACCCGATAGGCCCACCCGTACCCCAACTCCGCCAACGCCCCGAGGAAGGTGCCAAAATCCCGTCCTCCGTTTGAACTGAGGACACCTGGCACGTTTTCCCAAACGATCCATCGAGGCCGGTGACGTTCAGCGATTGCAAGAAAAGTGAGCATGAGGTTGCCTCTGGGGTCATCAAGCCCTTTGCGGAGGCCCGCGACCGAGAAGCTTTGGCAGGGGGTTCCCCCGACAAGAAGGTCAACTGTTCCAACATTCCTCCACTCCTTAAAGTTGGTCATATCACCGAAATTGGCGACATGCGGGTAATGGTGCTGAAGCACCGCAGACGGGAACGGCTCAATCTCGCTGAACCCCACCGGAATCCAACCAAGACCGTGCCACGCAACGCTTGCGGCTTCGATGCCGCTACAGACGGATAGATACCGTAAGCCACTCATCTACTTGCTCCTTGTTCCACAGAATTGCATGACGCTGTTTGAGGGCGCGCATGGTATCGGCAAACTGCGCTTGCAGCGGGCGCAAGCGTCCGCCGGGGGCTTTCAGTTCCACGAACCAGGTTTGACCGTTGGGCAGGCACGCGATGCGATCCGTAACCCCGGCTTGGGTCGGGGACTTGAACTTGTAGGTCTTGCCCCCGGCCATCTGCACCGCCCAGTCAAAGTACCGCTCAACCTCGCTTTCCCTCATACCCCAAGCCTACCCCACAAGACAAGTGTTGACAACCCCATTTCTTGCGGCTACAGTCGTGGCTCTTACAGTAATCGGAGGTTGAGTCATGGCTCATAGTCGTATCGTCGGCGGTTCCACCGCCAAGCGCGTCATCGCCTGCCCCGGCAGCGTGGCGCTTGTCCAGAAGGCCCCGCCGCAGCCGTCAAGCAAGTACGCCGACGAGGGTACGATGCTGCACGGCATCATGGCGCTGATTCTGGAACACAACGAACCCGCCCCGTCGTTTCTCGGGGCCGAAAGCAACGGGCAGAAGATGACGCTGGAACTGCTGGAGGAAAAAGTCCTCCCGGCACTCGCCGCGTTGGATGTCATTGACCCCGAGCAGCAGATGGAGTACGCCGTCGAGCAGACGGTTTCGTTCGGGGACTTCCTGCCTGATGTGTTCGGCAGCGCCGATCTCATCGGACGGTTGGGCGACCGCGCCATCATCCTTGACTGGAAGTTCGGCTCCGGCGTGACGGTGGAGGCGGAGGACAACCCGCAGGGCATGTTCTACACCGCCGCCGCCATGCGCACCCCCGGCTTGGAGTGGGTGTTTGACGGCGCGAAGGACATCGAAATCATCATCGTGCAGCCGCCGTCCATCCGCCGTTGGGTGACATCCTTTGACCGCATCCGTCAGTTTGAGCGCGAGTTGGCCTTCGCCGTGCGCCGCGCGCTCCAGCCCGATGCCCCTCTGGCGACGGGTGAACACTGCCGCTTCTGCCCCGCGAGGCCGCTCTGCCCCGAGATGACGGGCGCGGCTGACCGCGCGTTGCAGAAGGCTGTCAAGGACATCGACGCCTCGCAGTTGGGTGCGCTGCTCTCCCGCGCCGACCTTCTGGAAGGCTGGATCAGCGACCTGCGCGGGCTTGCGATGCAGGTGCTGGAGTCCGGCAACCCCGTCCCCGGCTTCAAGCTCGTCGCCAAGCGGGCGACCCGCAAGTGGACGGACGAGGATGTCGCCGCGACCGCGCTCGTCGGGCTTGGCGTTGACCCCTACGAGCAGTCTGTGCTGTCGGTGGCGCAGGCGGAGAAGAAACTGAAGGCACTGAAGAAGCCGCTCCCCACGGAGTTGGTGACGGCGGTGTCGTCGGGCAACACGATGGCCCCGGAGAGCGATCCCCGGCCCGCCGTGTTGCAAATCGGGCAGCAGTTGACTGCTGCATTGTCGAAAATCGTGTAATCCAAGGAGTACAGAAGATGTCCAGTATCAGTGTGTTCAGCAAGGCGGGGCTTCCCGCTGTGACCTCGCTCTCCACCGCGCTGCGGAACCTGGAGACTGAGGTTGGTGTCACGGGCGTTGCCATCCTCAAGATGGACAAGACCGGGCATTGGGTGTTCGGTGCCGACCAGACCGAGGTTGAGGAAGACAGCCGTTGGGCCGTCAACCCCTTCTCGTTCACCCACGGCTTCATCGCGTGGGGTGACGGCGATGTGCTGGCAGAGACGATGGTGGCGGTGACCGAGCCGCTGCCCGAGCTGCCCGCCCCGCCGCCGGGGGCCAAGAAGGGTTGGGAGATGCAGGTCGGCCTGTCGCTCAAGTGCCTCTCGGGGGAGGACAAGGGCTTGGATGTGCGCTACAGCGCGACGAGCGTGGGCGGCAAGCGTGCCATCCAGACCCTCGCCGCGGCCATCGCGCAGCAGGTTGAGGCCAACCCGGAGAAGCCGGTGCCGGTGGTCGAGTTGCTGAAGGACCACTACCAGCACAAGTCCTATGGCCGCATCTACACGCCCGTGTTCAAGGTCGTGGATTGGATCGGTCTGGACGCTGCGCCGGAAGCCGGGGCGGATGCGGAGCCGGAAACGGACCCGCAGCCGGAGCCGGAGGCCCCCGCAGGCCGTCGTCGGCGTCGGGCCTGACCGAAGGAAGGGGGCGCCCGCGGCCCCCTGACTTTACCGCCATGACCATCCTTTGGCTTGACTTTGAAACCCGCAGCCGCGTCGGCCTTACGACGCAGGGCGCGTACACCTACGCGCAAGACCTTTCTACAGAAATCCTCTGCATGTCCTATGCCTTTGGCGACGAGGATGTGCAGACATGGACGCCGAATGTCCCGTTCCCTGATCGGGTGGCGTTGCACAAGGGTCAGATTCGTGCGCACAACGCCGCGTTTGAACGCCTCATCCTTTGGTATGTCGCGCAGACCGACCACCGCTTGGAGCAGTTCTACTGCACCGCGACCCAAGCCCGCGCCAACTGCCTCCCGGGCAAGTTGGAGCAGTTGCCGCTCGCCCTCGGGCTACAGACCCGCAAGGACACCCGCGGCGCGCAGCTCATCCGTGCGCTCTGCATCCCTCGGGCTGACGGTACCTTCAACACCGACCCCGACCTCATGACCGAGATGATCGCCTACTGCGAGCAGGATGTGCGCGCCATGCGCGCTGCCAGCCTCGCCATGCGGCAGTTGACCGACACGGAACTTGCCGACTACCACACCAACGAGCGCATCAACGACCGGGGCGTGTTGGTGGATGTGCAGCTCTGCCAGGCGGCGGTGCGCTACGCCGACACCGAAGGCGCGGATATCGCCGCCGAGGTTGCCGAAATCACCAAGGGCGACATCACCACCGTCCGATCCCCGCGCATGCGCGAGTGGGTCTACGAGCGCGTCGGCCCCGAGGCCAAGAAACTGATGACCGTCTACAAGGACGGCGAGGCCAAGGTCAGCATCGACAAGACCGTGCGCGCCAACCTCTTGGCGATGGACAACCCGGACGAAGTGCCGTCCGATGTGGCCGATGTCATCCAGTGCGCCGATGACCTTTGGGCGTCGTCCGTCGCCAAGTTCTCGCGCCTCGCCAACCTTGCCGATCCCGAGGACTCCCGCGTGCGCGGCGCGTTCGTGTTCGCTGGCGGTAGCGCCACGGGCCGCGCGTCGTCCTACGGCGCGCAGGTCCACAACTTTGCCCGCAAGTGCCTCCCCGACGCCGAGGACGCCCGCCAAGCCTTGGTGCGCGGTCACAGCGTCGTGCCGCGCTTCGGCAAGCGCACCACGGATGTACTCAAGGGCATGCTGCGCCCCGCGCTGCTCGCCAAGCCCGGACACTCGCTCGTCGTCGCAGACTGGAACGCCGTCGAGGCGCGGCTGACGCCGTGGCTATCCGCCGATCCGTCAGCCGAAGGCGTTCTGGATGTGTTCCGTCAAGGCGGCGACATTTACAAGCGCGAGGCCGTGGGCATCTACCGCGTGCCGTTGGAGGAAGTGACCGATGAGCAACGCCAGGTGGGCAAGGTGGCTATCCTCGCGCTCGGCTTCGCCGGTAGCGTGGGGGCGTTCAACGCGATGGGCCGCGCTTACGGCATCATCCTCCCGGAGTCAACCACCCGCCGCATCGTGGATGCGTGGCGTAGAAACAACGCTTGGGCCGTGCGCTATTGGGACAAGCTGGAAGACGCATACATGCGTGCGCTTCGCAACCCGGGCCATGAGGTCACCGTCGCACGGGTGACCTACTTGTTTGACGGGCAGCATCTGTGGTACGCGCTGCCGTCTGGCCGCGTGCTGTGCTACCCGTTTGCGAAGGTGGACGCCGATGGCGTAACCTATCTCAAAGCCTCTTGGAAACCGGCGGCGGGTGCGACCGAATGGCCCCGCGCTCGGCTCTGGAAGGGCTTGGCTTGCGAGAACATCACGCAGGCAACGGCCAACGATCTGTTGCGCGAGGCGCTGCGGAAGTTCGACACGACGGTGCTGCATGTCCACGACGAAATCGTGCTTGAGGTACCGACCGAATCCGCAGAGGCCGCAGCCGCGCAGTTGCGCAGCGTCATGTGCCAGCCGCCCGAGTGGGCGCAGGGCTTGCCGCTAAATGCGGGTGTGAAAATCAACCGTCGATACGGGAAGTAAAAAAGCCCCGGCTGTTAGGCCGGGGCAAGAGAGACAACGAGGGACACATGCAATTCGCAGATTATCTTAACACCATCGCCCCGGAAGGGGAAACCCTGCTTTTCGTCAAGCAGAAGCCCATCGTCCGTAACGGCGAGCCGCTGCTGCACAAGGACGGCACGCCGCGGTACACCTGGCCCGCGTTCCTGCCCGACCGCGCCAAGCTCGCCGCCCCCGGGTCGTGGTACGCCAACACGGCGTGCTTCATCGTGGATCGGTTCAAGGACGGCCCCTCGGCCTCCGCAGCCAACTGCGAGCGGGTCGCGTTCATGGTGCTGGACGACATCGGCTCCAAGGCCAAGACCCCGCCGATTGAGCCGACATGGAAAATCGAAACCTCACCCGGTAACTACCAGTGGGGGTACACCTTCGGGCTGGACGACCAGCCCCTCAAAGGCCAGTTCGCCGCCGCCATCAAGGCCATAGCCGAGGCCGGGTACACCGACCCGGGCGCGTGCAACCCCGTGCGCAACTTCCGTCTGCCGGGGTCCATCAACCTTAAGCCCGGGCGCGAAAACTTCGCCGCCGTGCTGACCGAGTTCCACCCCGACCGCGAGTTCACCCTGCCCGCGCTCTGCGCGGCGTTCGGCGTGGTGCCAGGCGAGGCGGATACCGCTTCCATCAACGGCATCCAAATCGAAGACGACGGCCTTGACCCCGTGCTGGAGTGGGTGCAGGAGCAGGGCTTGCTCTTGGAGCGCGCCAACGCCGAGGGTTGGTACGGCGTCGTCTGCCCCAACCACGAACACCACACCACGGGCGACGCCGGTGGCCGCTACCACCCCGTCACGCGGGCCTATAGCTGCTTCCACGGGCACTGCACCGACTGGAACAGCGAGCGGTTCCTGCGGTGGGTCGAGGGCGCAGGTGGCCCCAAGTGCGGCTACGGCCTGCGCGATGACCTGCTGGCCACCCGCATGAGCGCGGCGTTGTCCAAGATCCAGCCGACCGAGGCGTTCCCAGACGAGGCCGCGCGCGTCATCGCGGAGGTCGAGCGCAAAAGCACCGACCGTCTGACCAAAGCCGACTGGTATCAGCGGTTTGCTTACATCCAGTCGGATGACAGTTTCTTCGACATCAGCGAGCGGCGGGAAATCTCGCGCTCCGTGTTCAACGCGCTCTTCCGGCACATCACCTGCAAGTCCATCCATAACGACCGCAGGATTGAGGCGAGCGTGTGCTTCGATGAGAACCGTCAAGCGATGGGCGCACCGGCCCTCGTCGGCGTGACCTTCGCCGCGGGGGAGTCCATCCTCGTCTCCCGCGCTGGCGATGTCTACGCCAACCGCTGGCGCGATGCCCGCCCCGCCGCCGTCCCCGGCGATGTCAGCCTCTGGCTGGAACACGCCGAGCGCATGATTCCAGACGCCGACGAGCGGGAGCATGTGCTCAACGTCATGGCCTTCAAGCGGCAGTTCCCGGCGCGCAAGATCAACCACGCCGTCCTGCACGCCGGGCGACCTGGCAGCGGCAAGGACACCCTCTGGGCGCCGTTCCTGTGGTCCATCGGCGGGTCGATGAACGTAAACATCAGCCTTGTCCAGAATGACGAACTGTCCTCGCAGTGGGGTTACGCCCTTGAGTCCGAGGTCATGGTCATCAACGAGCTGCGCCAAGCCGAGGCCAAGGATCGGCGGGCGTTGGAGAACAGCCTCAAGCCCATCATCGCCGCACCCCCTGAGTTGCTTACGGTCCACCGCAAGGGGCTGCACCCCTACGATGCGCTCAACCGGCTTTTCGTCCTGTCGTTCAGCAACGAGCGCGCGGCAATCGCCCTGCCGTCCGATGACCGCCGCTGGTTCGTCGTCTGGTCGGAAGTCGAGCGCATGGACCCGGGCCACGCCGCGAAGCTCTGGGCGTGGTACCGCAGCGGGGGCTTTGAAGCCGTCGCCGCGTGGCTGGACGCCCGCGATGTGTCGGCGTTCAACCCCTCTGCCGCCCCGCCGATGACCGAGGCCAAGATGATCATGATGGCGGCGTCCATGTCCACCGCCGAGTCGTTCCTTGTTGAGATGATCCAGACCCGGCAGGGGGATTTCGCTAAGGGCGTCATCGCCAGCCCCTTCTACGCCATCTGCGACCGGCTGCAAGGCATGGCCCCTGCCGGGGTCAAGATCCCCCAGGCCGCGCTGCTACACGCGCTCCGGGAGGCCGGGTGGGAGGACAAGGGCCGCATCTACTCGGCAGACTTTCCGTCCCGTAAGCATGTGTTCTGCGCCCCGGGGCTGACGCATCACAGCAAGAGTGACCTGCGCCGCATGGCGGAGCAGGCACCCCCGGCGTTGTCAGTCGTCAAGTAGGGCGGTAATAACGGCGGCGGCTACCGCGCAGAGAAATGCGACCACAAAGGCGACCCTCCAGTTGCTTTTGTCTGCGCTGGACGGCTTCCAGTCGCAGCTTGGGGAACACGGCGGACAAGCTGTAACGGTTTGTCCGCCGTGTCACATCGATCCACCGACACATCCGGCGAATCCACCACTCGGCGGTGCTGACCCGCCTAGCCATCGCCTGGCTCCCGCCGCAGGGCGGCGTCGATGCGGTCTACCAGCACGGTGTGACCCAGCCACTCAACATCCTCACGCGCCTCCCGCAGTAGCCCCCGCAGCCGCTCGTTGTCGGTTTTGAGTGCGTCACGCTTGCCAATGAGTTCGGCGTAATCTTCGTTCTTGACATATACATGTCCAACAAAAGAATTCTTCCAATTCCGCACTTCCTCCCGCAGCCGCTCGATCTCGGCGTGTTGGCGGCGAATCAGTTCGCGCAGGTCGGTCTTGATTGCTCCTCGCACATTGCTCATGTCTTGTCTCCCATCGCCGCGTCGATGGCGGCGTCAAGGTCGTGAATCTCTACCCAAGTGCTGCTCTGTCTTTCGAGTTTATACTTGGCGTTTGCTTTGATGCACGGGTCTATGCGGCTGTGTTCACCCCGCATCCACCTGTACCGCTCCGCATCCCGCCGCAGGGCTTCGTTCTCGGCCTTCAAGTGAGCCACGCCCGTCAGGAACGCTTCCTCCCGCACCAGTCCGATGTCCCGCAGGACATCGGCCTCGGCCTCGCCAGCGCAGATGCGGGAGTACGCGGTTTCGAGCCAGTGGTTGCCGATGACATAGCCGGGGTGGCGCACCGGCTCCGGCGCGGCTGCGGGTGGGGCGGTGTAGAGCGGCAAAGGATTCAGAGCGACAGTCATCGGCACATCGATCATTGTCGGCTTGGCCCAGAAAAACACCTGCTTTTGCAGGTCAAAGTACGCCACCGGCTCCGGCTTCTGGCGCGGCGCGGCGAGGGCTTTGCGGAGAGCGGCGATTTCCGTGGTGTAGAGAGATTGTTCGCCGTCGTGATTTCGCTCGGCAAACTCCAACGCTTTCACCGCCTCCTGCACCACCTCGCGGGGCAGCGTGATTGTGTCTTTGGCGGTCATCCGAACACCCCCTTGATCCAGAGCATGACAAGCGGCGGGAGTCCCCATGCCGCAATCCATACCGCCCCGGCGACGCGAACCGCTTTGGTGCGTCCCTCAAAGTAAGCAGGGAAGCCCAAGAACCCGGCGACTGGCATCAGCATCAACGCAATAACCTGCTGGTCGCTCACGGCTTCACCTCCCCGCGCTTGCGGATGGCAAGGGAACACTCCATCGCAGCGTCTTCTTTCCAATCGTAACGAGCATCACGACACCCTTCCTTTTGAGAGCGGAACTCGGCGGCTTCGTCCTCACACGCCTTCGCACACGCCTCCCGTTCGGCCTCTGCGACGAGGGCGGCGAAGCGGTCAAGTGCTTCGATTTGCCCGTCAGGCGCAGGCAGCAGGATGCTGTTTCCCGTGCAGATGCCCGCCTCCCGCGCCATGCGGATGATGTCCTCGCGGGTCACGGCTTCACCTCCTTGTCGAGTTCCGCGATCAGGGCGTCGGCGAGGATTATCGCATCCACGGCTATCTTATCCCGCCACGGGTCGACATTTGGATTAGCCAACATCCCCACCATCGCAGCCGTAGCGATGCGCTCGCGGCGGTCACGGTGGGCCGCAGCGGCAGCAGCAAGATGCTGGGCCTGAAGAATCCGGCCCCGTTCAAGTTCATCGTTCACGGCTTCACCTCCACCTGATCGGACTCAAAAAGGTCACAAGAGTCGTTCCACTGCACCGTGCGGTCCTGCCGGGGGCGGACGGCCCACGGCGGCAGGGCCACATGCTCCGCCACGGTACACAACCCCGATGTTCCATCGGGGTCATAGCTGATGCAGTCCACGCACGCAAACGGCGGCTTACGCTCATCATCCCGGCGGCTCATGGCTTCCCCTCCTGGCTCCGGCGCACACTCTCGGCCCGTTCCCTCTCCCAATAGATACCGACCAGTACGCCGATGCCATATCCGATTACGGCGCACAGCACCGCGGCTTCTGTCATAGTCATTTTGTGATCCCCTCAAGGATTGATTTTACACGGTCCCGTTCCAATTGCTCGACCAGCCATTCCGCCCTGCGGCGCAAGACTTGCACCGTCCGCTCGGTCTCTATGACCGCTAGCCGCAAGGCGTACAGTTCGGCCTCATAGGCCGCTTTCACTTCCGGCGACATAGGTTAGCCCTCCCCACTTAGTGCATCCCATACCAGCCGCAGGATCGCGGCCAGCACCGACAGGCCCCATAGCACCACGGCCACGACCGCGATTCCCACGGCCAGCCCCGACAGGTCCAGCTCGCTCATGCGCGCCCCCTCCCGCGCACCACAGGCACGCGCCGGGGGCGCACGGCATGGACCGGATGCAGCACCCACCCGACCCCTAGCGCCGCCCGTGCCGCGTCCTGCGCGGCTTCCAGCCGTGCCCGTTGCTCCGGGTCCGTCGCGTTGGGGCCGATACCGTACGGCCCCCGCGCACGCCACCGCCACGGCTTCACGGCCCACCCGCCACGGCCCATAGGACCGCTTCAGCATGATGCGCCAGTGCTTGCGCCCTCGGATCGGGCTGCTTTGCCAAGTATTGGTGACAGTCCCGTAGGGCTTCGACCAGGCACACTTCCGGCGCGCGCCGTGCGCTACTGGCCTTGAGTCTAGGGGGCGGGATTAGGTCCAAAGGCGGGCGGCTCATGGCTGGCCCCCGGCGCGCTTGGCGATAGCGGCGAATGCCTGGAAGTATTCCCGCGCGGCGCGTGCCGTGTCGCACCGGATCGCGTCGTGGGTTTCGCCCCGTGCGTTGCGCACACTGGCACAGTACCAGTCGCCTACCTGGTAGCGTAGGGCAGTCCAGCCGTTCGGAAAGGATCGGATAATGGGTTTCATGCCTCACCCCCAGTCGCCTTAGCGATAGCGGCACGGGCGGCCTCAAGGTGCGGGTGAGCAGCGCGCCAAACCTTTAGGCTTTCGCTGTTGTCATCCGCATCTTTCACAAGTTGACGGAGCGCGGCGAGCAGCTCCGGAGCGGCGGCGATAAGGCGAGCGTTTGCTTCCTGACACTCTCGCGTAAATAACGGCTGGCGAGTGTCGGCCACCTTGTGGCGGGGTCCAGTCCCGTAATCGGTATATACCGAAAGGTTTTTGACAGCCCATTGTCCGGGGGCGCGCGAAGTTTGCATGGTCATTACTCCCTGATGGTTGTTTGATTGTGGCAGCTGTAGCCGTCGCACGGCTCTACCAGGCAGGCAAGGCCGTACATGGTCAGCATGATGGCCGCGAGGATGGCGGCGCGAATCTTTTGATCGCGGGTCATGCGGCATCCTCAACATGCCATTCCAAAATATCCTCAATATGCGGGCCTTGAATGATTCTTCCTTCAATGTTTCGCATAACCCGAAGCATCCCGCCCGGTGGGTATGACTCATCAGCAACCGAATAAAAATCAACTCGGCATCGGTAAATCACTCCGGCATCATTTTTATAAGTGTAAACGGCAGTTTTCATAGCTCATTTGCTCCGTTAGTCAGTCAGTATCCAGAATCCGCCCGCATGGGCCGGGCGGATTGAAGATGCGGACTGTCAGCGGTACCAGTAAGTCACGCCGTCAATGTCAATCGGCGTGTAGTCCATTCGGACATTGCGTGCGGTCGCGTCCCAGTCGACTTCTACGAACCACGGCATATCACGCGGGATAGTCCCGCAATCTTCCAGCAGCTCGCGTGCGTAGTCCGTGAAGTACGAATCGCAGATGAGGGTCACGGGGTACCAGTCGCCCCGCCACTGTTCGTCGCCGCCATAGCCTTTCAGATCGTCAAGCATGGTGGCAAGCTGGGTGCGTTCTTCGGCATCCGGCAGTCCGTCCGTGGCATCTTCCAGCTCTTCGTATCGGGCGATAATGTCGCGGATGTCAATGATATCGGCGGTAAGATCAAGTTTAGTTTGCATTGTCGTTTGCTCCGTTTGTCAGTGGATGCAATGGCGCATCTGCTAACGCACCCATACGGATGCGTTAGGGTTGCGTCATTAGGCGGCGGTCGACATGTCTCGAGCTGCAGCAATCGCGGCGTCACGGGATTCGTAAGGCCCGAAAGGTTGGGAGTCAGGCAGGCAACCGGGCAGGCAATAGTCGAAGAACCAGCCGCCAGTAATGCCGTTATCCTCAACCATCGCGTCAAACATCGCGTCACGCACGCGATCTGACATGGCCGCAAGCTGAAACTCGCGTCGACGCATGTAGCTGCGGATTGTGTCTTCGTCCAATTCCGCAACCTCGCGGGCGGTAAGCTGGTAAACGCGTGCATCGGGCAGCGCGTAGGTTTCGGATTCGCGGGTCGGATCGGTATAGAACTGCATGATGTTGTATCCTCTAGATTGTTATGGCGCATCGGCTAGCACACTCTTTCAAGTGTGCTATGGGATGCGTCATCAGTCGGCGTCAATCGTCCACAGGTTGCGGCCACAATCGGCACAATCGTCTACCGTGCCGGATTCCTGCTCGCCGCAATGCGTCAATCCCTCGCAAGTGAACACGCCAGGCGATCCGTCGCGGGTTGCACGGTAGATGTTGCGGTATGACGCGATAACGCATTTTTCACAAAGCAATTCGCCCGACGACATAACAGCCGCCCAACGGTATCCGGCGTGAGTCTTGTAACGGGCAAAATTTCGCAGTGCTTGTATCGTTTTCATGGTTGTCTCCGGCGTGTGGGATTAGGCGGCTTCAATCATGTCGAGCGTGACAGTTTGCAGGGGCGCAAAGCGACCAGTCCACCAACCGTGAGGCGTGATGGTAACGCGGCCTTTTTCGGCATTGTCGTGGGTAATGTAAAGGGTATCGGCAGACTCGCCTTTGTCGCGCCATTCGGGGCGGATGCGGACAACGGTTCCTTTTTGCATCGTCGTTTACTCCTCAAGTGAATGACCTAACAATGACATGGTAAAGCATTGTTTTATGCTTGTCAATACAAAAGATTCCGTTATGGAATGAATTGGCGTTAGACCATATAGGTAAGAGTATAGGTCGCGGATAGGTAATGGCACAACGGCGTGAAAAGGGCTTAAAAACTAGGGGCTGCTAAACATCATAGGTCATTTAGATAATGGCAAAAAAATATCGTGATAATTCTTGTCCCGTAAGGGAATGGTTTATGGCTTGTGCGCCCCACGCCCCGCCGTGGAGCGGCAGCGACAAAAACCGCATGGTCTAAATGGCCTATTTGACCTATACCCCGTGCCGTTGGTCTATGCCGGATCGCCAAAAGCTCATGGCATAGGTCATCTAGGCTATGCCGTCAATGGCGGTCCTCAACCTTCCATCTTGCATGACCTAAATGACCTATGTCCATCAGTCGCTCGCGTTAGCCATACCTAAATGGCCCATGATGTTGCCATGCAACATGTTGCTACCAGGCAACAGCGTTAGGCTATAACATATCTTGTTGCGCCCCAGCCACAAACTGGCGGCTGTCGCGTCCAGGCTACAGGCTGTTGCCTTTCTGCAACAGGCCGGGGGGTAGGGCCTGAGGGGTACCCGGTCACTGTGACGGGAGGGGCCGTAAGCAAAATTTTTTTAGCCCCAAGTCACAAGCCATTTCCTTACGGCCTTGCGTTCCTGGCGTTGTGGGTGTAGGTTCCGTGTGCGGAGTCTGTTGCGTGGTGCGCACGCAGGCGATCAAGCGGGTCACGGGGTGATGCCCTCCCTCCCATCATTCGGTGGCGGGCGTCCGACTTGGCACACAGGCCCCACGGTAGTTGGGGATCGCCGCCGACCGGCAGGATGAGCCTGCACCCGCGATTTGGAGGTTTGGATGTTCAAGTCGTTGCCGTATGAGCCGAGGCAGCTGAAAGCCACAGAGGCGCGGTTGCAGGCCATTTACGATGCGGCGTTGGTTGGTTTGAAGGGTGATGCGTTGGCGTATGCTGCGGGCATGTTGCCTGTGGAGTACCGGCGCTTGTGTCAGATGGACCCGGTTGCGGCGTTAGCCGAGGGCAAGGGGCGTGCGGATGGGGAGTTGGAGTCCGCGCAGCTACTGCGTAAGGCGGCGCAGAATGGTGATGCCAAGGCGGCGTTGGCCATCCTGCAACATGCTCATGGGTGGGTGGCCAAGCAGCAGGTCCAGGTGGATGTGCAGCAGCAGATCAGCATCACGGCTGCGCTGCGGGAGGCGCAGTCTCGCGTCATCGAGGGCCGCGTGGTGTCGGACGAACGGGCTGCACTAGGCCACACGCCCGCCAGCACGCAGCCGTTAATCTTGGAGGCACATGCAGACGCCAATCTACACGGCTGAGGGGGAAGAGGAACTGATGTCGCGGCTGTGGTCGCCCGCCATCAAGGACGACCCGGAAGCCTTCGTGCTGTTCGCTTTTCCGTGGGGGCAGAAGGACACGCCGCTTGCGAACTTCAAGGGGCCGCGACGGTGGCAGCGCAAGGTGCTGCGGGAGATACGCGACCACATCGCCCGCAACAGGGATGCCACCAGCTACGAGGTCTTGCGCATGGCCACGGCCTCGGGTCGCGGTATCGGCAAGTCGGCGCTGGTCAGTTGGCTCATCTTGTGGATGCTGACGACGCGGATAGGCTCCACGACCATCGTATCGGCCAACAGCGAGTCGCAGTTGCGGTCGATCACTTGGGCAGAAGTCACCAAGTGGCTTGCGCTCATCATCAACAGCCACTGGTTTGAGGTATCGGCCACCCGGGTGATGCCCGCCAAGTGGATATCCGAGCTTGTCGAGCGCGATTTGAAGAAGGGCACGCGCTACTGGAGCGTTGAGGGACGGCTCTGGAGCGAGGAAAACCCGGATGCCTACGCCGGTGTGCACAATTTCGACGGTGTTTTGGTCATTTTCGACGAAGCAAGCGGTATTCCTGACTCGATTTGGGCGGTGACGGCGGGATTTTTCACCGAAAACACGCCCAATCGCTTCTGGATGGCGTTTTCCAACCCACGACGCAACGAGGGCTACTTCTATGAGTGTTTCAACGCGAAAAGGGACTTCTGGCGCACGCAAAACATCGACGCGCGCACCGTCGAGGACACGGACAAAGCCGTCTACGAGCAAATCGTCGCGGAATACGGACCCGACAGCCCCCAGGCCCGAGTGGAAGTCTATGGAGAGTTCCCCTCCGACAGCGACGATCAGTTCATCAGCCCTCGGCTGGTGGACGAGGCTGCTGGACGGTCTGCGTACAAGGATACGGACTCTCCGGTCGTACTGGGTGTAGACCCGGCGCGCACCGGATCGGACGCTACGGTCCTCGCGGTACGCCGCGGGCGCGACCTGGTGGCCCTGCACCGCTACCGCGGTGAGGACACGATGGAAACGGTCGGGCGGGTCATCGACGCGATTGAGCAGTACCAACCGGCGCTGACGGTCATAGACGAGGGCGGCTTGGGCTACGGCATCCTTGACAGGCTCAAGGAGCAGCGGTACAAGGTTCGTGGCGTCAACTTCGGGTGGAAGTCGCGCAACCCCGCCGCTTGGCAGAACAAGCGTTCCGAAATGTGGGCGGACATGAGAGAATGGCTGCGTGTGGCGCATGTGCCACAGGACCGGATGCTCAAGGCCGACCTTGTGGGGCCGCACCAGAAGTTCAACTCCGCGGGAGCGATTCTGTTGGAAAGCAAGAAGGACATGAAAGCGCGTGGGCTGGCATCGCCGGATTCGGCTGATGCGCTGGCCGTCACGTTCGCCTACAAGGTCGCGGGGCGGGAGTACCGGCCCAAGGACCGCCGGGTGACGGTGCGCGAGGGTGCGTCCGGCCTCTCGGCTAGTTGGATGGGTGCCTGATGGCGCGCGATCCGGTCGGTATGCGGGCGGCGGCGCGGGCGGGCAACCCCCCGTCCAAGGGGCGCAAGGAAGAGGACGTGCTGGCGACCGCTCGGTCGCGCATGACTATGGCCATCTCGGCCTACTCGGACAGCCGCGAGGACGAGCTGGACGACCTGCGCTTCATGGCAGGCTCGCCGGACAACCAGTGGCAGTGGCCGCAGGATGTGCTGGCGACTCGCGGCTCGGTGCAGGGGCAGACGGTCAACGCTCGGCCCTGCCTGACCATCAACAAGCTGCCGCAGCATGTGCGGCAGGTGACCAACGAGCAGCGGCAGAACCGCCCTGCGGGCAAGGTCATCCCGGTTGACGACAAGGCCGATGTGGACGTGGCTGAGGTCTTTGACGGCATCATCCGGCACATCGAATACATCTCCGACGCCGACGTGGCGTATGACACCGCCTGTGAGAACCAGGTGGTGTACGGCGAGGGGTATGTCCGCATCCTGACGAAGTATTGCGACGAGAACACCTTCGATCAGGACATCATCATCGGTCGGGTGCGCAATTCCTTCAGCGTGTACATGGACCCCAACATCCAAGACCCCACGGGTATGGATGCGGAGTGGTGCTTCATCACGCAGGACATGACGAAGGAGGAGTTTGAGCGCGAGTTCCCGAACGCCGAGCCGATTTCGTCGTTGATGATCCGCGGCGTGGGCGATACGGCCTTGAGCCAGTGGGTCGGCAAGGATACGGTGCGCGTGGCGGAGTATTTCTACAAGGAATACAGCAACGAGACGCTGAACCTGTACCCCGGCAACCAGACGGCTTTTGCCGGTACGCCGGACGCCGAGCAGATGGACTCTTTGGGGGTTCCGGTTGTCCGCACGCGGCAGGTAAGTGTTTGCCGTATCAAGTGGGTCAAGACCAACGGCTACGAGATTCTGGAAGAGCAGGAGTGGCCGGGTAAGTGGATTCCGGTCGTCCGGGCCATCGGCAACGAGTTTGAGGTCGATGGGCGGCTCTATGTTTCGGGCCTGGTGCGCAACGCGAAGGACGCGCAGCGCATGTACAACTACTGGGTGTCGCAGGAAGCCGAGATGCTGGCTCTCGCCCCCAAAGCCCCGTTCATCGGCTACGGCGGTCAGTTTGAGGGCTACGAGCAGCAGTGGAAGACCGCCAACACGACCAACTGGCCGTATCTGGAGGTCAACCCGGATGTGACGGACGGGCAGGGTGCGGCGTTGCCGCTCCCGGCGCGCGCGCAGCCGCCGATGGCTTCCAGCGGTCTGTTGCAGGCCAAGTTGGGCGCTGCGGATGACATCAAGAGCGCCACGGGGCAGTACGACTCTAGCCTCGGCGCTACCTCCAACGAGAGGTCAGGAAAAGCGATTCTGGCGCGTGAGAAGCAGGGCGACACCGGCACGTTCCACTATATCGACAACATCGGTAGACTCGTCCGAGCTGTCACGCGCCAGATCGTTGATTTGATCCCCAAGGTGTACGACACGCAGCGTATCGCGCGCATCGTCGGCATCGACGGGGAGGTCGGGACGGTCAAGATTGACCCGACGCAGCAGGAGCCGGTGCGCAAGGTCATGGATGAGCGCGGCGTGGTGCTAGAGAAAATCTACAACCCGTCTGTCGGCAAGTACGATGTCCGCGTGACGACTGGCCCGTCGTACATGACGAAGCGCCAGGAGGCGATGGAGGCGATGAGTCAGATTCTCACCGCGAACCCTGACCTGTGGCAGATTGCGGGTGACCTCTTCGTGCGCAACATGGACTGGCCGGGCGCGCAGGAGATTGCCAAGCGCCTCGGCAAGATGATTGACCCGAAGCTGCTGACCGACGAGGACGACCCGGCGCTACAGGCTGCGAACATGCAGATGCAGGCGATGGCGCAGGAACTGGACCAGATGCACTCCATGTTGCAGAGGGTCAGCC
>Ga0315901_10004486_pt1 | contig 17394 bp, 13 predicted proteins | sample LakEriMetagenome_10_FD_203761 | JGI IMG/M metagenome (GOLD analysis project Ga0315901, IMG submission 203761) | Freshwater fungal communities from buoy surface, Lake Erie, Ohio, United States - Buoy 2 MA116 | ecosystem: Environmental > Aquatic > Freshwater > Lake | place: USA: Lake Erie, Ohio...
GACGATCCGCTCCACTCCGGGCAGCGCCGCCTCCTCGAGGTGCCGGGCATAGGGAATCGGCACCTCCGCCGCGCAGACGCGGGCCACCGGGGCGTCGAGGTCGTAGAGCGCCTGCTCGGCGATCGTGGCCGAGATCTCGGCGGCCAGGCCGCAGGTCTTCCAGCCCTCGTCCACGATCACGGCCCGCCGCGTCCGCGCCACCGACTCGAGCACGCAGGCCAGGTCGAGTGGACGCAGGCAGCGGAGGTCGATCACCTCGGCCTCGACGCCCTCGGCCGCGAGCGTCTCCGCCGCCGCCAGGCACTTCGGCAGCGAGCCGCCGGAGGTGACGAGCGTGGCGTCGCGGCCCGGCCGGCGGACCACCGCCCGCCAGGGATCGTAGTCCGCCGGCCGCTCGGCCAGGTCGTCCTCCACGGGATAGAGCAGCGCGTGCTCGAAGAGGATCACGGGATTCGGGTCGGCCAGCGCCGCCGCGAGCATCCATCGAGCGTCGGCCACGGTCGCCGGCGCGAGCACCTTCAGCCCCGGCACGTGGGCATACCACACCTCCAGGCTGTGCGAATGCTGGGCGGCCACCTGCCGGCCCGCGCCGGTCGCCATGCGGATCACCAGCGGCACCGTCACCTGGCCGCCGCTCATGTGCCGCAGCGTGGCGGCGTTGTTCACGATCTGGTCGAGGGCCAGGAGGCTGAAGTTCACCGTCATGATCTCGACGATCGGCCGCAGCCCCGCGACCGCCGCGCCGATGCCGGCCCCGACGAAGGCCGCCTCCGAGAGCGGCGCGTCCCGCACCCGCTCCGGCCCGAACTCCTCGAGCAGATCCTTGCTGCAGGCGTAGGCGCCGCCGTAGCGGCCCACGTCCTCGCCCACGAGGAGCACGCGGTCGTCGGCCGCGAGCGCCTCCCGCAGCGCCTGCCGGATCGCCTCGCGATAGGTGGTGCGGGTCATGGGGCCGGCTCCCCGGCGGCCGCGACCACGTCGCGGAGCAGGTCGGCCACCGGCTCGCCCGCCGCCGCCTCCGCCGCCGCCACGGCCGCGTCGATCTCCGCTGCCACCTCCGCCTCGGCCGCCGCAAGGGCCGCGTCGTCGACGAGCGCCGCCGCCCGCAGCCGGGCCGTGAACGCCGCCAGCGGATCCCGCTTCCGCCAATGCTCGACCTCCTCGCGGGGCCGATACCGCTCGGCGTCGTACATCGAGTGGGCCCGGAAGCGATACGTGCGCGCCTCCAGGAGAAACGGCCGGCCGGTGCCACGGACCTGCTCCACGGCCGCCCGCGCCGCCGCCTCGACGGCGAGCACGTCCATGCCGTCCACCGCCGCGTGCGGCACCGCATAGGCGTCGCCCTTGCGGTGGATGTCGGTCATCGCCTGATGCCGGTCGAGCCGCGTGCCCATCGCGTACAGGTTGTTCTCGCAGAGGAAGAGCACGGGCAGGCCCCACAGGGCGGCGAGGTTCAGCGACTCGTGAAACTCCCCCTCTGCCACCGCGCCGTCGCCGAAGAAGCAGGCCGTCACGTGCGGCCGGCGGAGGGTGCGGTCGGCGAGCGCCAGGCCGCAGGCCAGGGGCAGCCCGCCGGCGACGATGGCGTTGCCGCCGTACAGCCCGCGGGCCGTGTCGAAGAGGTGCATCGAGCCGCCGCGGCCGCGGCAGCAGCCGGTCGCCTTGCCGAACATCTCCGCCATCACGCTCGCGGCCGGCACGCCCCGGGCGAGCGCCTGGCCGTGCTCCCGGTAGGCGGCCACGATCCGGTCGCCGGGCTCGAAAGCCGCGACCGCGCCCACGGACACCGCCTCCTGCCCGATGCAGAGATGGAGGAAGCCGCGGATCTTTCCCTGCTGATAGAGTTCCGCCGACCGCTCCTCGAAGCGGCGCACGAGAAGCAGCTGCCGGAGGAGCGCCAGGCAGGCTTCACGCGGCGGCAGCCCGGCGGCCTCCGCGACCGCGGCGGTCGTCGCCCCGCTCATGGCCCGCCCGCCCCGCGGCCGGGCGTCACGTCGCCCGGGGTCTCCAGCGCCGACAGGTCGCCCGTGGGCAGCCCGAGTTCCCGGGCCTTGAGCAGCCGCCGCATCAACTTGCCGCTCCGCGTCCGCGGCAGGGAAGCGACGAACTCGATCTCCTTGGGGGCGACCGCGGCCCCGAGCCGCCGCCGGGCCAGCGCGAGGATTCCGCGGCGCAGGGGCTCGTCGCCGGCGAAGCCGGGCTTGAGGGACACGAACGCCTTGACGATCTCGAAGGCCGCCGGGTCGGGCTTGCCGATCACGGCCGCCTCGGCCACGGCCTCGTGCTCGAGCAGCACGCTCTCCACCTCGAAGGGACCGATGAGGTGGCCCGACGACTTGATGACGTCGTCCGCCCGGCCGACGAACCAGAAGTAGCCGTCCTCGTCGCGGCGGGCCAGGTCGCCGGTCAGGTACCAGCCATCGGCGAAGCAGGCCCGATACCGATCCGGGTCGCCGAGGTAGCCGCGGAACATCGACGGCCAGCCGGGCTTGAGCGCGATCTCCCCCTGCGTGCCCGGCGGCAGCACCCGCACGCGGCCGTCGGCCGCCCGCTCCACGACGGCGGCCTCGATGCCGGGCAGCGGCAGGCCCATCGAGCCGGGGCGGATCCCGGTGGCGGGAAAGTTGGCGATCATGATGCCGCCGGTCTCGGTCTGCCACCAGTTGTCGTGGAAGGGCAGGCCGAACGCCTTGCTCCCCCAGGCCACGGCCTCGGGGGCGAGCGGCTCGCCCACGCTGGCCAGGAACCGCAGCCGGCTGGTGTCGTGGCGGCGGGCGGCCTCCGCCCCCAGCCGCATCATCATGCGGATCGCCGTGGGGGCGGTGTACCACACCGTCACGCCCTCGCCGGCCACGATCTCGTACCACCGCTCGGCGTCGAAGTCGCCCTCGTCGAGGATGCTGGTCACGCCGCAGGCGAGCGGCGCGACGATGCCGTAGGAGGTGCCGGTCACCCAGCCGGGATCGGCCGTGCACCAGAAGACGTCGTCGGGATGCAGGTCGAGCGCCATCAGGCCCGTGGCATGGTGGGCCACGACCGCCTCGTGGACGTGCACGGCCGCCTTCGGTCGCCCGGTGGTGCCGCTCGTGAAGTGCAGCAGGGCCGGATCCTCGGGGTCCGTGGGCCCGATCTCGAAGGCCGGCGACGACGCCCGCACGGCCGCGCGGAAGTCGAGCGTGTCGGCCGGCAGTTCGCCCGGCTCGTCCCGCACCACGAGCACGTGGGCGAGATCCGCGAGTTGCGGACGGATGCCGGCGATCTTCCGCCGATAGAGGCTCTGCGTGGTGACGAGCACCTTCGGCCGGCCGATCGCCGCCCGGGCCCGCAGCGGCTCCGGGCCGAAGGCGGAGAACAAGGGCGCGAACACGGCCCGCGCCTTGAGCGTGCCCAGCGCCGCGATCACGAGTTCCGGCACCCGCCCCAGACAGGCGAAGACGCGGTCGCCGGGGGCCACGCCGAGCCGGCCGAGGACGTTCGCGAACCGGTTCGTCGCCCGCGCGAGCCCGGCGAAGGTCAGCTCCTGCCGCGATCCCGACAGCGGCAGGCAGCGGAGCGCCACGCGGGAACCGCCCCCGGCCCGCACGTGCCGATCGACCGCCTCGTGGGCGATGTTCAGACCGCGGCCGCCGGGCAGGCCGTCGAGGGCCGCCCGGGCCCGCGCCCAGGAAAACTCCCGACTGGCCCGCGCGTAGTCGGGCATGTTCGGCGCGACGGCCGGCACGACCGCCTGCGCGGCATCGACAGCCATGGACGGAACACCTCCCGCGGCCCGTCCATGCCGACATGAAACGTCGAACGATCGATTGTTCGCCCCGCGCCCCGTCGAGGAACTCGCCGGGCGGAAGCCCGCGGGGCCGGAGCGGGTTTCCCCTTCACGACACCTCGCCGCGGTCGCAGAGGAAGGCCCGGCTGGCGGCGGCCGCCAGCCCGAGCAGGGCCAGGCCGCCGTAGGCGGGGGCGAGGTGCCAGGCGTCCACGTAGCCCACCGCATGGTGCACGGCGATCGCCACGGCGTAGCCCGCGGTGCCGGCGCCGACGAGCGTCCACCACAGCCACCCGGCCCCGCGGCGGAAGCCCCACAGCGCCGCCAGCAGCATCGTCAGGCCCGCGACCATCAGCATCCCGCCGAACGTGCCCCGGTCGTGGGCCACCAGCGGCACGAGGCCGGGCACCGCGGCGAGGTCTGCCGCGCAGAGCTGCAGGTAGGCGAGGTCCTGCGGCACGAAGACGGTCGTCATGCCGATGATCGAGATCACGACGCCGGCCGCGAGCACCGCCAGGCCGTGCACGACGAAGCCGAGTTGCCCCCACTGGGCCCGCAGCCAGGCGGCGTCGTTGACGCGGTCGGCCCCGCCGCAGGGCCGCAGCCGGCTCGGCCGGCCGACGATGGCGAGGAGCATGAACTGGAAGAGGATCGCCGTCACGAAGGCGTGCAGCGGGTCGAAGTAGCCGAAGCCCAGGAACGAGAAGAACGACAGGAATCCCACCGTCGCCGGCACGATCACGGCCCGCTCGGCCCAGTGCTGCCCGCGCCGCACGGCGAACCAGGCCAGACCCGCGAACAGCAGGCCCACGCCGAGCATCGCCCCGGCGAGCGAGACCCGGTCGTGCGCCATGAAGGGCAGCAGCCGCGGGCTGACGGCGCCGATGGCCGCGCGGGTCAGGCCCGACATCGCCTCGTCGTAGGGCATGATGACTCGCGTGCAGGCGATGGCCAGCGCCATCAGGCCGCCGCCGAACATGCTCGCGCCGATCACCAGCGCCCAGGGCCACTTCTCGCGCACGGCGGTCGGGTCGGCATCCGCGCCCGCGGCCGGGATCGCCTCGGCCGGCGACCGCGTGAGCAGCAGCTCGTTGCACCGCTTCGCCAGCCCGGGCCCGGTGAACACCAGCCCGCTGTCGATCGCGACGAGGTCGGCCCCCGCGTCCACGAGCCGCTCCGCGTCACCCGGCGCATGGATGCCGGCGGCCGCGATCAGGCAGGCCTCGGCCCCGAGCAGCACGCGCAGCCGCCGTGTCCACGACTCGGCGGCGGCGAGCCAGGCCGCCCCCATCTCGGCGCGGTCCGCGAACTCGGCCCGGCCGACGATCGCGCCGCCGGCTCCGGCCGCCCGCGCGGCGGCCACGAGACCGATCGCCTCCTCGCCGGCATTCGCGGGCACGACCACGAGCACGGTCCGCCCTGCGGCGCCATCGACCGCGGCGCGGACGCGCGAGAGCCAGGTGGCCTCGGCGACTGCATCGCCGTCGATCGGCACCGGGATCGAGAACGCGGCGGCGTGCGGGGCGAGGGCATCGATGACCGCGCGATCGTCCACGGCCGTGCCGGCGGCCGCCAGCCGCACGACGATCGCGGGCCGCGGTGCCGGCAGGTGCCGCACCGCGCGGCCGACGCCGGCGAGCCCGGGACTCGCGTCCGACGGCTCGAGGCCGATCGTCTCCGCGGCGTCGTTCCGCACGGTCCGCCGTTCCGGCGTCGGCGCGAGCGTGACCGGCCCGATCTCCACGAACCCGAAGCCGAATCGGCACAGTCCGGCGAGCCCGATGAGCCGCGGGTCGATCCCCGGCGCGAGGCCGACCGGCGCGTCGATCTCCACCGCACCGAGCCGGCGCCGCAGCGGCCGCGGCGGCCGCATGTGGCCCATGAACTCGATCACCCGGCGGCCACCCGGCAGCCCGGCCACCGCCGCGATCGACCCCAGCGCGAGGTCGCGGCCGACGGCCGTCGGCAGGCGAAACAGCGCGGGACGAAAGACGGTGCGGTAAGTCCAGTCCGGCATCGCGGATCGATCCTGTGGAAACAACCGCGTCGAGTCGCCGAGTGTAACCAGCCGCCCCGGATCATGCGGGCCGCGATGACCGCGCTGAGCCATGACCAGGCGGATCGATCAGCAGATCCGCGGCAACTGCTCGCCGATCGGCATCGGCACGATCCGCGTGCCGCCCAGCGCCGTCCGCATGGCCACCAGGCCCGGGTGCGTGGCGACGACCCGACCGATCCGCACGGCGTCGCGGCCGCGGTCGTGGCACCGCATCGCCGCCAGGACGGCCTCGGCATGGGCTTCGGGCACCACCGCCAGCAGCTTGCCCTCGTTGGCCACCGCCAGCGGGTCGATGCCGAGCAGCTCGCAGGCCGCGGCCACCGGCGGGGCGACGGGGATCGACTCCTCCTCGATCTCGATGCCCACCCGGGCGAGTGTCGCGATCTCCACGAGGCTCGTCGCCGCGCCGCCCCGGGTGGGATCGCGGAGCATGCGGACGTCGGCACAGGCGGCGAGCATGGCGGCGACGAGGCCGTGCAGCGGCGCCGTGTCGCTCGCGATCGGGGAGTCGAACTCGAGCCCCTCGCGAACGCTCATCACGGCCATGCCGTGGTCGGCGAGCGTGCCGCTCACGAGCACGGCGTCGCCGGGCCGGATCCGCTCCGGCCCGAGCGCGACGCCCGGCGGCACGACCCCGATGCCGGAGGTGTTCACGTAGCAGCCGTCGCCGCGGCCGCGCTCCACGACCTTCGTGTCGCCCGCCACGATGACGACGCCGGCCGCCCGCGCCGCCCGGGCCATGCACCCGGCGATGTCGGTCAACTCTCCAACGGAAAATCCCTCCTCGACGATGAAGCCGGCGGTCAGCCACAGCGGCCGCGCCCCGCTCATGGCGAGGTCGTTGACGGTGCCGTTGACGGCCAGATCGCCGATCGTGCCGCCGGGAAAGATCCGCGGGCGGACGACATAGGAGTCGGTGCAGACGGCCAGTCGGCCGCCGGCGAGCAGGTCCGCCGCTTCGAGCACGCCCGCGTCGCCGCGGCTGTCGAGCACGGGATTGGCGAAGGCCGGGAGGAACACCCGCTCGATCAACTCCTGCGACAGCGCCCCGCCGCCGCCGTGCCCGAGCATCACCCGCTCCCGCTCCGGCACGGGCGTGGGGCAGGCGAGCCCGGCGATGTCGATCGCGGCGCCCGCGTCAGCCATCGATCGGCCCCTGCCTCCGCCCCGCGTGCCAATAGGCCGCGCAGGCGCCCTCCCCCGACACCATGGTCGCGCCCAGCGGCGTCCGCGGCGTGCATTCCCTGCCGAAGGCCGGGCAGCGATCCGGCTTGATCGCGCCCCTGAGCACGTCGCCGCTGCGGCAGACGGGCGACTCGACCGCCGTCACGCCGGCGACGTCGAACCGCGACTCCGCGTCGAGGTCCCGATAGGCCGCCGCCAGCCGCCAGCCGCCGGCCGGGATCGTGCCGATGCCGCGCCACGGGCGGTCCACCGTCTCGAAGACCTCCGCGATCAGCGCCTGGGCCGCCTCGTTGCCACGGTCGGTCACGGCCCGCGGATAGGCGTTCTCCACCTCGTGCCGCCCCGCCTCCAATTGCACCACGGCGCGGAGGATCGCGGCGAGCAGGTCGAGCGGCTCGAAGCCGGCGACCACGATCGGCACGCGATGCCGGGCCGCGAGCGGCGGATATTGCCGCGTGCCCATCACGCTGCACACGTGGCCCGCCGCCAGGAACGCCTGCACGCGGTTGCCGGGCGACCGCATGATCGCCTCGATGGCCGGCGGCACCTGCACGTGCGCCACCAGCAGCGAAAAGTTGCCGACGCCGCGATCGCGGGCCAGCTTCGCCGCCATGGCGCTGGCGGGCGCGGTGGTCTCGAACCCGATCGCCAGGAACACGACCTCGCGGTCCGGGTGTCGCGTGGCGAGGGCCAGGGCGTCGAGCGGTGCGGAGACGACGCGGACGTCGGCGCCGTCGGCCTTCGCGGCGAGCAGGTCGCCGCGGGAGCCGGGCACGCGGAGCATGTCGCCGAACGAGCAGAGGATGACCCCTTGCCGCCGGGCGATCGCGATCGCCCGGTCGAGCACCTCGACCGGCGTCACGCACACCGGGCAGCCGGGCCCGTGGATCATCTCCACCTCCGGCGGCAGGAGCTGGTCGAGCCCGGTGCGGACGAGCGCGTGCGTCTGCCCGCCGCAGACCTCCATGATCGCCCACCGCCGACGCACGGCGCGGCCGATCGCGGCGACCAGCTGCCGGGCCCGATCCGCATCGCGGTATTCGAAGCGGTGCCTCATGCGGGCGCCGCACCCGATCGTGGATCGTCGCAGCCGCCGGCCGCATCGCGGCCGGCGGCGCGGAAGCCGATCTGCGCCAGCGTGCGCAGGGTGGCCAGGGCCGCGTCTTCGTCGAGCCGGGCGATCGCGAAGCCGACGTGCACGATCGCATAGTCGCCGACGGCGATCCCCGGCACGGCGGCCAGGCATGCATCCTTCACCACGCCGCCGAAGTCCACCCTGCCCATCCGCACGCCCGCCTCGTCGCGGATCGATTCGACCCGGCCCGGCACGGCTAGGCACATGGCGCGCCCCCGGCGGCGGCCGCGCCGAAGCGGGCGCGCAGGGCTTCGGCCACGACGTCGATGGCCCGGTCCACGGCCGGCGAGAGACTCGCGCCCAGGGCGAACGTCGCCCCCTCGATCAGCACCGCGGTCACCCGCCCGGGGTGGCCGGCGCCGAGCAGCCGAGGTGCGACCGCCAGCGCGTGATCCCAGCGGAACGCATGCGGATCGATCCGCGCGGGTGGCGGCAGTGTCGCCAGCTCGTCGCCCGGCAGCTCGAAGATCGTGCCCGGCTCGGCGCCCGTCAGGCAGGCATCGACGAGGATCACCTCCGGCACACGCCGCATCCGCTCGACCACGTCCATGCCGCCGGTGCCGCCGTCGATGCAGCGGACGCCGTTCGGCAGGCCACGGTGCCCGAGCCGGTGGACGAGCGTCGGCCCCGCGGCGTCGTCGCCGCGAAGGAGGTTGCCGCAGCCGATCACGAGCGCGCGGGCCTGCGGCATGGTGGTCGTTCCCCGGCGGACGATGGATTCACGGCCCGAAGGCGGGTCGCCATCTGCGACCCGGCGAAGGATAGGCCGAGCCACCACGGCCGGGACATCCGCGGCTGCGTAGAATCCCGCCCGCTTCGTCCGCAGGCACGCGACGAGCCCGTCGCCGCGTGCCGGACACTTGGCCGGCCCCGGCACCGTCGCCCCCGGGAGCCTGCCATGCACGAACTCTCCATCGCCGCCAGCATCGTCGAGCAGGCCACCGAGCTGTGCCGCCGCCAGGGCGGCATCCGCGTGACCGCGATCAGGCTGCGGATCGGCCGGCTGGCGTGCATCCACCAGTCCGCCCTGCGGTTCGGCTTCGACCTCGTGGCCGCCGACACGCCGCTGGCGACCGCGACGCTCGAGATCGTGGAGGTGCCCGTGCGGGTGTGGTGCGCCGCCTGCGACCGCGAGGTGGAACTGCGCGGCCTGCAGCGGTTCGCCTGCCCGGCCTGCGGCCTGCCCACGGGCGAGATCCGCGCGGGCCGCGAACTGGAGATCGAGTCTTTGGCGATCGCTTCCGGCGAGCAGGCGCCGCAGCAGGCCGCGCCATGAGCCTGCCCCGGATTCTCGAGGTCCGCACCCGCGTCCTCAAGCGGAACGACGAGCTGGCCCGCGACCTGCGGCGCGAGTTCGCCCGCCAAGGCGTGCTCGTCGTCAACATGGTGTCGAGCCCCGGCACGGGCAAGACGGCCCTCCTGCTGGAGACGCTCGTCCGGCTGCGGCACGGCGGCGCGGCGGTGGCGGCGATCGTGGGCGACCTCGAGACCGACAACGACGCCCGCCGGCTGGCCGCGTCCGGAGCGCCGGTCCGCCAGATCAACACCCACGGCCTCTGCCACCTGGAGGCCGACATGATCCGCGCGCACGTCGCCGGCTGGGATCTCGCGGCGATCGACTACCTGTTCATCGAGAACGTGGGCAACCTCGTCTGCCCGACGAGCTGGGATCTGGGCGAGTCGCTGCGGCTGGCCCTGCTGTCCGTGACCGAGGGGGAGGACAAGCCGCTCAAGTATCCCGGCCTCTTCAACACGGCCGACGCCGCGGCGATCACCAAGCTCGACCTCGCCGCCGCCTGCGGCTTCGACGCCCCGCTCGCCCGATCCAACATCGCGGCCGTGCGGCCCGGCATGCCGATCCTGGAAACCTCCGCACGCAGCGGCGCGGGAATCGACGCCTGGCTCGAACTACTCGCCGCCGGCCGCCGGAAACTCGTCAACGCCGCGGCCCGCTGACCGCCGCGGCGGCGCCGGCCAGCACCGCCCGGCCGAGCACCGCCTGCCCGAGGGCCAGGCCGCCATCATTGCAGGGCACCCGCGTGTGGAGGAGCACGTCGAAGCCCGCGGCCTGGAGAGCGTCCACGGTGAGCCGCACGAGCAGCGGGTTTTGGAAGACGCCGCCGGTGAGCCCGACCGTGCTTCCGACACCGCGGCTCCGCAGGCGGCCGCAGACGTCGGCGATCATCGCGGCCACTCCGCGATGAAACTTTCCGGCGATCACGCCCGCCGGCACGCCGTCGAGGGCGTCGGCGACGGCGGCCGCGACGCCTCCCGCCCACTCGACCCGCAGCGGGTCGCCGGCGACGACACCGAACGAGTACGCGCCGCCGCCATCCGGGTCGGCGACCGCCTCGAGCATGAGCGCCGCCTCCGCCTCGTAGGTCACCGACTGCCGCAGCCCGGCGAGCGCCGCCACCGCGTCGAAGAGTCGTCCCATGCTGCTGGCCGGCACGCAGCCCACGTCCGCCGTCAGCAGCCTCGAGAGGATGCGTCGCCCCGCCGCTCCGGCCGCGCGCACCGGGGCGAGCCGCTCGTCCCAGGGGATGCCCGCCGCGTGCAGCGCCGCCAAGGCCGTCCGCCAGGGATGCCGGATGGCGGCGTCGCCCCCGGGCAGCGGAAACGCCGCGAGGTGCGCGGCCCGCCACATGCCGCCGGCCGCCGCGACGATGAACTCGCCCCCGTGGATCGTGCCGTCGCGGCCGTAGCCGGTGCCGTCGAAGCACACGCCGATGCAGTCCGGTGCCGTGACCGCCGCGTCGGCCAGCAGGGCTGCCAGATGCGCCTCGTGATGCTGCACCCGGAGGAGCGGAATGCCACGGGCGGCGGCGAACCGCGCGGCCCACGCCGCCGCCACGGAGCCCGGATGCAGGTCGGCGACCACCGCCTCGGGCTCGACCCGGAGGAGACCGAGCAGGTGCCCGGCCGCCCGGGCCAGGGCGGCGAGCGTCTCCAGTCCGCCCGCATCCCCGACATGCTGCCCCATGAAGGCCTCGGCGCCGCGGGCGACGCACGGCGCCGCCTTGAGGTCGCCGCCGACGGCGAGCAGGCTCGGCCCGTCGCCACCGAGGCCGATCGGCAGCGGTGCCCGCCCGCGGGCCAGGCGGATCGGCAGCGGCCGGCCCGCCACAACCCGCACGACCGAATCGTCGCCGGCCACGTGAATGCCGCGGTCGTGCAGCAGGAAGCCGTCGGCGATCGGCCCGAGCCGGGCGACGGCTGCGGCGTTGTCGGTCACGATCGGCTCCTCGGCGACGTTCCCCGACGTCTTCACCAGCGGCGGCATGCCCGCGCAGAGCAGGTGCTCGAGCGGCATGCACGGCAGCGTGACGCCGACCAAGCCGGTTCCCGGCGCGACCTCCGCGGCCAGCCGGATCGCCGCGTCGCGGCGGGCCCGCGCCAGCACGATCGGCCGGTCGCCCGCCTGGAGCGTCGCCGCTTCCAGCGCGTCGAGCGTGCAGATCGCCTCCGCGACCGCGAGGTCGGCCACGAGCAAGGCGCAGGGCTTGCCCGGCCGGCGCTTCCGCCGACGGAGCTCGGCCACGGCCGCCGCATGGGTCGCGTCGCAGCAGAGGTGAAACCCTCCGAGCGCCTTCACCGCCACGATGCCACCGGCCCGCAGCAGCGCCTGCGCGGCGGCGATCGCCGCCGCGTCGTCGGGTGGCCCGGCCGGCCGCTCGACCGCTGCGGCCGCCGTCTCCCGCGGGGCGAACCACAGCCGCGGCCCGCAGGTCGGGCAGGCGATCGGCTGGGCGTGGAACCGGCGGTCCGCGGGGTCGGTGTATTCGGCGGCACATGCGGCGCAGGTCGCGAACGCCTGCATCGTGGTGGTCGCCCGGTCGTAGGGCAGATCCTCGATGATCGAGTACCGCGGGCCGCAGTCGGTGCAGTTGGTGAACGCGTAGCCATGCCGCCGGCTCGCGGAGTCGGCGACCTCGGCCAGGCAGGCGGCGCAGGTGGCGACGTCGGGCGGAGGCGGCGCGGTCTCACCGGGCCGCATGCGACTCGACAGGATCGTGAACCCGTCTGCATTCCCTGCGCGCTCGTCGCGGTCGTCGGCCTGCAGCCCGGCGCCGACCCGCACATCGCGCACGGTCGCCAGCGGCGGCGCGGCGGCGGCGAACCCGTCGAGGAACGCTGCGACCGCGGCGGCCGAGCCGCGCAGTTCGATCACCACGCCGGCCGAGTCGTTGGCCACCCAGCCGGCGAGGCCCAGTCGCGTGGCCCGCCGCCACACGAACGGCCGGAAGCCCACGCCCTGCACGACGCCCGTCACCACCAGCCGTCGCCGCACCGCCGCCGCCACGCTCGCGCCTCCGCAGGGAGGCCGATCGTATGCCGGACGTCGCCGGCCGGGCTCGACGGCCCCGTCGCCACGCACCTGCGGCCACTTCATGCGGATGCGACTCTCGCTGCCACCGCGAACTTTCGGGCCACACGGCTGAACGGATAGAGTATTGATCTGCGTTCATCGTCATCCTGGGACTTCGTCCCGCCTCGGACCGCCGCCTCCGGGCACGTCATGTTCGCCAGCCTTCAGCGTCGCATGACCCTCGCCGTCGTGATCCTCGCGGCCACGGCCGTGACCGGACCGGCGGCCGATCCGCCCTCCAGCGACGCGGCGAAGACGGCCTATGCGTCGGCCGCGGCGCTGCAGAACCGCGAGGCATGGGACCTGGCCGCCGAGGAGTGGCAGGCGCTCATCGCCGCCCATCCGCAGGATCCGCTGGCGCTGCAGGGCCGCTACTACCTCGCCGTCTGCCAGGACAAGTCCGGCGACTGGCCGACGGCCGTGAAGACGCTGGAGGCTGTGCTGGCGAGCAAGGCGGACGCGGCGACGCTCGCCCTGGCCCGCTGGGAACTGGCCCGCGGAACGTTCGCAGCCGCACAGCGGCAGCCGACCCCCGCCGCCTACGCCGCGGCGGCGACGAGGCTCCGCGAGTTCCTCGACAAGAGCCCCGGCCAGCCGCAGGCGGCCGACGCGACCCACTACCTCGGCGAGTCGCTCTGGCAGGCCGGCAAACGCGACGAGGCGCTGGCCACCTGGCAGCGGTTCCTCCAGGAACACGCCTCGGCGCCGCGGCTGCCCGACGTGCTCTACGCGCTGGGTGTCGGCCAGGCGGAGACCGGCAAGAAAGCCGACGCCGTCGCGACGCTCGACCGGTTCGCGCGGGAGTTTCCGCAGCATGCCCTGGCGGCCGACGTGGCGCTGTGGCGGGCCGACCTGGCCACGGCCGCGGGCAGGCACGCCGATGCCGAAACGATCCTGGCTCCGCTGCTGGCGAGCAAGGGGCCGAGGACGGCCGAAGCGCTCGAGCGCCTGGGCAACTCCCGGTGGAGCCGCGACGACTGGGCCGGGGCCGCCGCGGCGTTCGGCCAGCTCGCCACCGAGCATGCCGCGTCGCCACTGGCCGGGAAAGCCCGCGTCTCCGCGGGCCGGGCGCTCGTCGAGGCGGGCCGCGTGAACGACGCGCGGGCGGCGTTCGAGACGGCGCTGGCCGGCTCCGGGCCCGAGGCCATCGACGCGGCCCATCGCCTCGCCGTGCTGGAGCTCGCGGCCAAGCAGCCCGACAAGGCGCTCGACGTGGCGACCAAGGCGTTGGCCGCCGTGGCGGCGCGGCCGGGCGTCGATCCAGGGCTCGTGCCGAAGCTCGAGCTCGACCGGGCCGACGCGCTGTGGGAGATCCCCGGCCGTCGCGCCGAGGCGGCCGCCGCCTACGCGGCGCTGGCCGACAAGCACCCCGCCTCGCCCGCGGGGGCCGCGGCGCTGTCGATGACGGCACTGGCTCTGCTCGAGGCGAAGAAGCCCGCCGAGGCGCTCCAGCGGGCCGACGCCTACCTTGCGAAGCATGGCAAGCAGGCGGCCCCCGAGGCCGTGATCGACGCCCGCGTCATTCGCGCCGAGGCGCTCCTGGCCCTCGGCAAGAACGCCGATGCCGCCAAGGCCTTCGCCGAGCTCGTCGCCGCCAATCCGGCGGCGGCCCGCCGGCCTGCATGGCAGCTTCGCGAGGCCGCCGCCCTGGCCGCCGACCGGCAGTGGAAGCGGGTGCACGAGCTGCTCGCCACGACCGCCGCGGGGCTGCAGGCAGAGCAGCGGGGCGAGGCCCTCCTGCTCGACGCCTCGGCGCTCGTGGAGCTCGGTCAGCCGGCCGCGGCCGCCAAGCTGCTCGCCGAGATCGACGCCGGCCTGCCGAAGTGGGGCCGCCGCGACGAGGCGCTCCAACTGCATGTGAGGGCGCTCCGCGAGGCGGGCGACAAGGCCGCGGCGCTCGATTTGGCCGAGCGGCTGGTGCGGGAGTTTCCCGCGGGCCCGAGCGGCGACGTCGCCTGGTATCGGCTCGGCCAGGCGCGGCAGGACGCCGGCAAACACGACGAGGCGATCGCCGCCTTCGCCGAGGCCGTGAAGCTCGCACCCGACGGCGGCCGGGCACCGTGGGCCCTGCTCGCCGCCGGCTGGTCCCACGAGGCCCAGGGCAGGCTGCCCGACGCGATCAAGGCCTGGAGCGGGCTCGTCGATCGCCACCCGCAGTCGGCCGCGGCCGCCTCGGGCCTGCTCGCCCGCGGCGACGCGCGCAGGCGGGCGGGCGACGCGGCCGGCGGCCTGGCCGACGCCCGGCGGCTGCTGCAAGACACGGCCGCCGGTGGGGCGAAGCTCGACGCCGCCGCCCGCGGCGAAGCCCGGCTCCTCGAGGGCCTGTGCCTGGCCGGCGACAAGCAATACGCCCAGGCCACGGCGGCGTTTCGCACGCTCCTGCAGGAGCAGCCGCAGTTCGCCCCCGACCGCGTGCTCTACGAGCTCGGCCTCGCGCAGTCGCTCGACGGCAAGGGGGCCGACGCCACGGCCACGTTCCAGTCGCTCGCCGACAAGCATCCGCGGAGCCCCTACGCGGCCGAGGCCTGGCTCGAGGTCGGCGAGAGCCGCTGGGCCCGCAAGCAATACGCCGAGGCGGCCCAGGCCTACGCCGCCGCCGTCGCCGCCAGCGGCACGGGACAGGGACGGATGGCGGTGGTGGCCGAGCAGGCACGGCACAAGCTCGGCTGGTCCCACGCCATGCGCGAGGACCATGCCGCCGCGGCCGAGGCCTTCACGGCCCAGCTCGCCGCCGCGCCGCAGGGTGCCTTCGCCAAGGACGCGCACGCCATGCTCGGCGAGTCGCTGCTCGCCCAGGGCAAGGCGGCCGAGGCGGCACGGGCCTTCGCCGAGGCGCTCGCCGAGCCGATCGGTCTCTCCTCGGCGGAGCTGCGCGACGCCGCGTTCCTCCGCGCCGCCGAGGCCGCCGCGCGGCAGGAGAAGTGGGACGAGAGCCTGGCGATCGCCGAGCGGTTTCTCGCCCACGCCCCGCAGTCGCCCCGGGCCCAGCATGGCCGATACACGGCCGCCTGGGCGCGACAGAACCTCGGCCGCATCGACGAGGCGCTCGCCGGCTACCGGTCCGTGGCCGACGGCCCGCGAACCGAGATCGCCTGTCGCGCGCGGCTCATGGAGGGCGAGGTGCTCTTCGAGAAGGAGCTCCACAAGGAGGCGATCAAGGCCTTCTTCAAGGCGGCCTACGGCTTCGGCGAGCAGCAGGCGCCGCCCGCCTTCCACCCCTGGCAGGCCCAGGCCACGTTCGAGGCCGCCCGCTGCTTCGAGGTGCTCGCCCAGCCCGACCAGGCCCGCAAGCTCTACGCCGAGCTCGTCGCCCGCTACCCCGATTCCCAGCAGACGCCCGCGGCCCGCAGGCGGCTCGAAGCCCTCGGCCCCGGCGGAGAAAAGACCCCGTGAGCGAACGCGTCCAGACCCTGTGGCAACTGTTCCTCGCGGGCGGCCTGCTCATGTGGCCGATCGTGGCCATGTCGCTCGTCGTCGTCACCTTCGGCATCGAGCGGCTCGTCGCCCTGCGGCGCGGCCGCTTCGTGCCGGCGGGCCTTCGCGACGGCATCGCCGCGCTCGTCGCCGCCGGCTTCGATCCCCGCAAGGCCTACCGCACCTGCCGGGAGTTTCCGTCGGCCGGTGCGGCCGTGCTCGAGGCGATGCTCGAGAAGGTCGGCCGCCCGGTTCCGGAGATCGAGCGGGCGGCGGAGGTCGCCAAGGACCGGGAGGCGTCGCGGCTCTACGCCAACATCCGCCCCATCAGCCTGGCCGTCACGGTGACGCCGCTGCTCGGCCTGCTGGGCACGGTGCAGGGCATGATCATGGCGTTCTACACCACGGCCAACCTCGAGGCCGGTGCCAACCGCGCCGCCGAACTCGCCAGCGGCATCTACGTGGCGCTGATCACGACCTTCGCGGGCCTGTGCGTGGCGATTCCCGCCGCCGTGATCGCGCACTATCTCGAGGGCCGGATTCTCCGCGGCTTCCGCACGGTGGACGAGCTCGTGGACGCGGTCCTGCCGCAGCTGGAGCGGTACGAGAACAAGGGCCGGCTCACGGCCGCCCAACTGGCCGCACAGCCTCCGCAGGTGCCGCAGCGATGAGCGTCCGCATCGACAAGGGGCGACTCGCCAACGGCCTGGAGCTGACGCCGATGATCGACGTCGTGTTCCTGCTGATGATCTTCTTCCTCGTCGCCAGCAAGCTCGACGAGGCCGACCGGTCGATCGACGTCGTGCTGCCGCAGGCCAGCGCCGCCAAGCCGCTCACCAGCAAGCCGCGCGAGTTCGTCGTCAACATCGACCGCGCGGGCAACTACTACGCCGGGGCCCGGCCCGTGCGGCTGGAGGACCTGCGGCACCTGCTACGCCAGGCGGCGGCCGACAACCCGCAGCGGCAGACGGTGATCGTCCGGGCCGACGAGAACACGGCCCACAAGTTCGTGGTCGGCGCCATGGACGCCTGCGTCCAGGCGGGCATCGAGGACTACCAGGTGCAGTCGGCGGGCGAGGAGTAGCCGGTGCGGCGGAGGGCGAAGCCGGTGGCGGACGACGAGGCGACGACACGACGTGGCGGCTATCGGCGGCGGCTCGCGCTGGCGGGCGTGGCGAGCGTGGCCATCCACCTGCTCCTCGCCAAGGGGCTGACGCTCACGCATCTCGGCCTCGATGCCGCGACCGACGTGCCGACGGCCCGCACGCCGCTCACGCCCAAGCGGGCGGCCGACTTCCCGCTGGTGGTGCCGCGATCACCGCCGACGGAGAAACCCGTGCACGAGCGGCCGCTCGACGTTCGCGTCCGCCCGCCCGAGGAGCGAAAGCCGCTCCCCGTGCCCCGGCAACCCGACCGCAGCGTGGCCGAGCGGCAGGCCGAGGAAGCGTCGCAGTGGGTGCCGGCCGCGC
>Ga0315901_10004487_pt1 | contig 17394 bp, 30 predicted proteins | sample LakEriMetagenome_10_FD_203761 | JGI IMG/M metagenome (GOLD analysis project Ga0315901, IMG submission 203761) | Freshwater fungal communities from buoy surface, Lake Erie, Ohio, United States - Buoy 2 MA116 | ecosystem: Environmental > Aquatic > Freshwater > Lake | place: USA: Lake Erie, Ohio...
GCTTAGAGTACTTAAGCGTAATTTTTCCAGCGTCATAAGTAAAAAATGGGTACCAAAATTTTTTATGCTCAGAAAAATCTGGGAACACTGACTGCAGCAAAGTCTTGGCTATCCCAAGACCTCTAAAGGCTTTCTTGACGTACAAATAAAAGATCGTGTCAGGACAATCATTAGCCCAGAGATAGCCGAAAACAATACTAGGATCCTCAGCTAGTACGCATAGCTTGAGGATGTTGCCCTTTCTCTCTAGTACTCGGTCCACAATGTTGTGAAGCTCTAAGTAATAGTTAGAATCAGGGATTAACCTGGTATGTGGACTAGAATGTTTGTAATGGTTGAGAAAGCTATTAAAGAAAAAAGGCATGTCATCTGCAACAGCGTCACGAATTGCAATCTGTTCTTCCATCACCCTACCTTTTCCTTAACTAGCTTGATCAGCTCAGAGGTAGGCATAGATTTAATCTTGTCGGCTTTGTCAGGATTCTCAGCCAGAGGTTCCTTGACTTCGCGCCATTGGCAGCGTGTCTTAAGCCAAAAGATGGTCATAGCTGGTTGTTCGCCGGACGTGGCCATGGTGAAAGCGGTTTGCATGACCTGCATCGCCGAATGAGCTGCGCCTACGTCTACAGCTGCCCTCAACTCGGGGTAAATTTCTAGGTGCTGTTCAAAAGCTCTAAGACACACCCCGACGATGTGAGCCATTTGCTTGTGGGTAGCGCCTAGTCCAGCATAGCGCTCAAGCATTTTAATTTCTTCGGGAGTGTACTTTCTGCGTTCCTTAGCCATGTTGTTCCACCCTGTAATCAAAGTATGGTTGATTACATTCTGGCAGATAAGCTAGAAATTCTACATTCCTACGCTCTAAAATTTTACAGTGTTTGGCGAATTCTGCATGTATCTCATCGCTGCAATCTACTGATATCATTATAACATCATAGCATTGTTCGCCTTTAAACCTATGCAAGTATTCGCACAGGACTAAACATTTTTTCTTGAATTCTCTAGTCCGGTCGCGGTAAAACGTACCCATTCAATCTCCAACCGCCTGGAGGGATGGCTACCCCCAGGCAGGAACACAGTAACAAAACGGCGCAAGGCGTTTCGTCGACTATGTTAGCGCTAAGTTTGTGCAATGACTGCTGTTAAGAGGTAAGCATAATGAAGAATGGATTACAACAGGAATTATATAGGCTAGTCGATGAAATCTTAAAAGATTACTTTACCCATGTAAGAGGCCTACAAGTAGGACATGAACAGGCTAAGAAGGAGCGAGATAGTGGAAATCCTAACTGGATTGATTGGCAGCGTGATCGGGATTAGCCTTTACTGGCTAGGCTATAATCTTGGATACAAACAGGGAATTAGATCCGGGGTACTGATCCGCGATCTAGATCCTAGAATTCGACACTGGTGGCTCAAAACAAAATAGCTAGGGACCACCCCTAGCTACATTGTCAAACGTGTCTAAAACACCCGAAAGAGAGCGAGTTAAATGTTTTAGACAAAATTACTGTACTAAATAGAACGTAACTTGCAAGTCTAGATCCGGGATATCTGCCTCTAGCTCTGGGACTAGGGCAGTCTGGGCGCATAACTTGCCGATGATTTCAACGGCATCAGCTCCCTTGATACTGTAGGCCTTGATCCGGTCGCAGCCTTCAGGGGTGAGCTCAAGCCATTCTAGGACTACAGCGGGCAGGATTAACCTGGTGCCTTGGCGTAATGTCGCCAAAGTAGCCAGGTTCAGAACGTCTCTTGGGATTTCCTGCTTTGAGTTGATCGGGAAGCTGCCTAGCTTGGTCTTAGCTTGGCCTACAACGTCCACACCTACCTTGTAGTCCGTTATCTCTGAGACTGTAATTGTCACCTCAGCGTCTAGGATGGCCTTGGAGCTGCGCTCTGGCACATACACATAGCGCCACCGGTCGCCTACTTCCAAAGGCTTGGATATAGGCTGAGCCAAAAACTCGCGCTTGGTTTTGGGCGTAAAGAAACCGCACCCAGTTAATAGAAATAATATTAGCAGCTTGCGCATGATAACCCCTTTTTGATGTATGGGGTTATTATATCATGCCCAGCTGATTTGGACTAAGCGCTTGCCCTGCTCGGCTAGCTGTACCTGAGTTTGATAGCCCAGCACGGATAGGATGGGCAGGATGGCATCTGCATCTACTTCCCGTAGGACTACCCAGTCAGAGTACATCCCTTTACGTGCAGCGCTCCTAATAGCCTTTTCTGCCATCTCCATGGCCTTGGCAGGGTTAGCAGCGTTGGCCTCGTCGGCCATGGCTTTGGCTTCGCTAGCGTTCATCAGTGCATCCCTTCCTTTGCCTCAGCTTCTTGTAGCACCCCACAATAGATGTAAGCCTTAAGGATCATGTTAGCTGCAAAGGCTAAAGCAGGGATTAGGCTTGTATAGGTCTCCTCGATATTCTTTTCCTGCTCATGATCGTAGTACCTCACCACTACCTGCTCATCATCTAGCCTCTCAAACTCAAACCTAGCTCCCATAGGCATTTGCCAAACTAACTTATCCACAATTACACCTTTGAATTTTTATAGGGTGCATTACCATGAAATCACTGCATATTTTTTGCCCATTAAGGGCACTCCACCTTGCCAACCCCATGTAATATTAAAACCCATGGGTTCATATATATTTTTTATGTTCCTTTCTATTCCAGATACTCCCTTTTCTGCCTCAGAATAATACACAGCACTGTAATCGCCTTGTTCAGCTGCCTCTAAAATCAGTTCATCAATGTCTTGTTTCAACAATCGTTCCAGCCCAGCGTTGGTGTTATCGCTTACTGCCCTAGCTACCTTCGCAGTCAATGATCCTTGCTCAGTTGTCATGCTGTCTCCTCTTCCAGTGGGGCGGGATATACCTTGCTGCTCATTTAACAGGCAACAGCTTTATCAGGTTGGTGGCTAGGTTGGTTGCTGGCAAGTTGTTGGGTTGCTGGCAAGTTGTTGGCAAGTTGTTGAGATAAGTAACTGATATCATTCTGGTTGTTGGAGTTGACGCCAAAAAGGGGGGGTCTACTTTCTCTAGAGAGAGAGTACTGTCTATATACCTATACACATACATACACCTGTATACATATATATATAAATATATACATCAACTCAACAACCTACAACAATATCAAAAACTTATACACGACAACATACCCAACAACTACCCAACAACCTACCAACAACCGAGACAAAAAAAAGCCTTCAGACTACTGAAGGCCTAATGACTGGTATCAAAATGATACTACCTGATGTTTTGCTGGTCGGTGCGAATGTAAAGAGGGTTGATCGAAACACCTATGCCCTCCCACCAGTAATCGACGTGGTTAGTCCCTGGTCGTTTGCTGCCCTTCAATATAAATCTCTCACCTAACCACTTCTTAAAATCTAAGCGTTCTTTTTTTGTAGAAAAATGATCACAGATTAATTCCCACATTATTCCCCTAGCTGTCTTTAACTCTGGACTAACTACGCAATATTTTTCAATAATAAAATGATATGGAGTTTCATTGTCATCAATAATGCTATTAATAGAATCAGTTGAGCGTTTTATAAGCTCATTATTAGGGCAATAGTCTAAATACAATTCTATACATTTGCTAATAAAATAAGGTAGTTCTTCTCGTAACAGATCGTCATAATGAGATTGAGGCTCACCAGAAAAAGGTTTCCATTCGCAATAAATGATCCGCCTTTTGTCGGATATCTCAGAGCTAATCCCTGGCTTGCTGTTTGAGACAAAGATGAGCTTGGCCATGGGTTTGATCGTAAATACTCGCCCACCCTTCTTTTCCACCCTGATCGAATCATTGCCGGTTAGGGACTTGAGAAGGCCACTTGTAACGAACGAGGTGTTATTGGTGTCTGGGAATACTACTAGCCTGGCATCTTTAATACTGTAGGTCCAAAATCTGTCGTTGAAGCTCGGCTCAACTTGACTCGAAAAGGTATGCTTTAAGACTTCGCCTAAAAGCTCGACAAAAGTCCCCTTTCCATCGTTACCTTTCCCGTACATCCAAACGTATTGTTGCCTGTTAGACTTAGGAAAAAAAAGACTACCTACGAAAATCTTGAGAGCTAACCCATTGTCTATCCTGGAAAACATCTCATCAAATAAAGGTGTAGGTCCATTTTCCAGCTTAAAGGGCAGCCTCCTCATAACGAGGTGATCGTCACCCTGAAATCCATATAATGGTGGGGTTTCAATGGAAGGTGTTACCTTGGACCAGTATTTAACAGCTCCCTCAATATGTTGAGCTGTCATGTCTAGCAAGTCCCTAAACTCACCATGAACCACGCCTGAAATTTGTTCTTCTACGGCGTCAAGATGACAGTCTACTAAGTCACGATCAGGGGTGACTTCGTAAAGCTGTTTTGAACCATCCAAACTTCTCAAAAAAACGAATGATTTTGATGGCTTTTTTAGTTTAATGCCATTTTCTTCCATCCATTCGCAAACATTCCCGTTTAGCCAGTCAGCAAACAGAGCTTGTTTTTGGGCGGAGCTAAGTGAGGTAGGATTTTTTCCGGTAGAAGACTTTTTTCTGTCTGCGTTTTTCTTATCGGAGCGTTCTTGCAGGTTATGAATAGTTCCAAGATTGCCCTTGTTTTCTACATCTGGCATGATACAACCACCTTCGCATGGATACAGGGTTTGATACACCCACGAATTGATTGACCAGTAAGCGCTAACTACTGGTCAATTTTTTTTAGCTTTCGACAAAACGCTTTAAGGCGCTTGTGTACGTAGTTTCTAATTCGTGGTCGGAAAACTCAGCCCTATCAAACGGAGAATTCCTCAAAAGTTCAAGGACTTTTTGGGCTGGGGTTCCAACGTTAAGTAATTCTAACGTTGAAACATAAATAGAAATATTACGGCCATGCCCAAAAGTTATGCCTTTCTTAATAAAATTATCAACATGATTAGGTATTCTATTGCCTTTATGTTTAACATAAAGTCTCATCGCATCTTGAATGGTTACAGATGGTTTTTCCACAGCTTTTACAGGCTGTTTAAAGCCATCAAAGTTAGCGAAGACGATCTTTTGGCAGGGATAAAACGCCCTTGTGGCATCCTTGCAAATACTGTCGAAAGCTTCATTGATCTTGAGGATTCTAGTTACGTTGTACTCATATTCCTCAATCGTCTCAATCCTGCGTTCCCATTGGGTGATAATTCTAAAGCGATCCTGAGGCGGGTAGACCGTGTCTTTAGTGAATTTCTCCTTTTGGTGACTGCGAGTAATGCCAATCACACAAGCTGAATCACACCAGTCCTCAATGGCTTGAGCCAGCGGATAGATCACTTCTCCTGTATTATCGACGTCAAACCCAACAAAGTCTGAAAACAGGAAATTAGCTTTCGCTCTGTACGGTTCCTTTAAGGCGGCAGGAATCCAAGTGTATCTTGTGGCAATCGCTCCCAAATATCTTAAATCTAAATGCTCCAAGTTCTTGAAGCCCTTAGCAAATTCGTATACCCCTGGTACTATTGGGTAATAGGCAGCCATCTCGTGATCTCCATGTGAAGGAGTTTTATATATGCTGATCGCCGGTATCGATCCAGGCAAAAGCGGAGCATTAGCAATTGTCCAGGACGGCAAGATTATAGACTACGCCCTACTTGCTAATGTAGTGCCACGATACTGGCTCCTTGAGCGCAAGTGTAAGATTGTCTATATCGAGCAAGCGCAATCATTCCCAAAGCAAGGGATTGCTTCGGCTTTTAATTACGGTCGGGATTTTGGCTATATGCTGGGAACACTCGCAGGTTCAGGAATGATCATTCATCTAGTACGTCCTGCAGTGTGGGCTAAGCGGATCCATCAGGGCTCTCCAAAAATAGACGATGCCAAAGAGCGGAGCCTGTGGTGTGCTCGCCATCTTTGGCCTGAGAGGTCTTTTCTTGCCACGGAACGCAGCTCTAAACCGCACGATGGCTTGATCGACGCTGCCCTTATAGCCCACTACGGCTATCTTAATGAGCTAAGCCCAGCGGCTTTGCAGAGCTGCCCCGCAATAGACCCAGACGCTCCAATTCTAGATTGACATTATAATCACCGATCATTATATCGGCTGTCAGTGTACCGCATGGTAATTGACTAGTTTTTATATGAATATGACCTGTGCCATCCAATTTGCTATCTAGCCAAAGAACCGCTTTTTCTGCTCTTTTTACTTCAAACGGTGTTGGATCCTGTGGCATGTCCAAACCCGAAAGCCGCAATGCTACCATGGTCCAAATATAAAAACCCAAGTCTACATAAAGTAATAAAGTATCATCATCGATCACTTGCATGAATTGCGCTTTGTATTCGTGCATTTAATCCTCGGCCATAGGTTCAAAGGACGCACAAATAACAGGATCACCAGCGGGAGTTACATGAAGTACCATGTATCCGCGATTAGTGACCAAATACTCCACACCCGAATCGGTGCAATAATGCTCAATCACAGTCCCAAACGGAGCCGTAATTGAGCTGGAAAATTTGAGGTCTTTAGATAATGGGCCAAGTAATGCGCTTAGCATTAAATAGGCAACCATCGTGGTAACTATCACGATTAGAGCTGATCTCATTCATTCCTCAAATTCCTTAAGTTCTTCTAAACATTCCACTAAATGATCAAAGGCATCAGGGTGCTCGGTTTCTGCATACTCTTCAGCTGCCCGGACTACTGCGATCATTCTGACAAGTAGCGCACGATGGAGGCTTGTCATTTTAAAAGGACGCTCACCAAATAGATGAGCAACATCATCCATATCCATATTAGGCCTCGGCTTTTGGTGCTTCTGGCTTAGCAATTTTAGAGAGCTCTTTAGCAGCTACTGCGCCACACTTTTTAGCTGCAAGGTCCAGGACGTGGACAACAGGTTTAAGGACGACCACGACGAGTTGAGCCAAAAAATACACCAATGCACTAAGCAAGCATTTCCATTCGCACATATTAGAATCTCCTTAGGGGTTTCCAAAATGTTAACAGTCGTCCGTTTCGATGTCTAGTATCGTGACGTGGCTGGCTTTTTTGTCGGATTCGCTAGCATAAAGGGCCTCGTCCCATAGCCCTTTAACGACAAGGTAAGATTGGTTTCTAGTGGACTTAAAGAGCTGCACCCCAAACCCTATGTCGGTGCCAACAAAGTTGACGAGCCTGCCAAACCTGTCGGTGATCTGTAAACGATACACCCCGCGCAAAACTTCCCGAACCAAGGCCACTTGCGGGGGTTGCCAAGGCAAGACAAGCGTAACTTTGATGATGCGGGGGTACATAAATCCCTCTAAGGTGTGGCTACTATTGTATAAAATCTCTCGCTCTGAGTTAAGTTAGGTCCAGCTACCCCTATCCCTACATTTGTAACGTTTGGGTTAAGTAGGACAAACCTATGGCTAGGGCTACGGAGCCAGCCAGTAATTGCATAAGTAACCCCAGGATATCCACAAGCTACAATCTCCCAGCCACCGCGAATCAGCTGCCCACCACATAGCTCTACCCGCTCCCGGACGCCCTGGCCTGTGACTGGATCAAAGTGAGCACAAATATTGAGCCTCCACGTCCGTTTAGCCCAGCTCCTGGCAGCACAAGAGAGGGTGGTATCTAGTACTACAGGCCTAAGACCAAACTTCGCCCTAGTCGCATTGACTTGGGCTAGCATGTACTCTTGAGTCTCCGATAACGGTTCTTTAGCGTATTCTTGGACTATTGCGCTAGGATAACCACCCACCATAAATCATCCCCCGCTACCCCGATGGATTTAAATCTGTGGTCTCTGAGAAGCCGGTATTCCCTTTTGTAAATTGGCAAAGTGTCAAACCAGGACTCTTCTGTCAGGTATTGGCAAACAAGGAGCTGTTCGCCGTATGTCCAAGGGTAGCCACAAGCCTTGGACCTATCCCTGGGGGTTTCACCCTTAGGACCAATAGAGGTGCATTTACGCTCTTTAACTATGTAATCTAGCTGATACTTTGCAGCGCAATTAAGGCGGTAGTCTTCAAATAGTTCTTTAGCGTTCCAATCTTTTCGATAGTCATTTACAAGGATGGTAATATTGTGATCACTTGGTTTAAAACCAAGGCAAAACAATATGATAGCCATGTACCGCGCCAAGAACATGCTACCCGCCATCTAAACAATTTTATATTAAGTATAGCACAGACTAGTATGGACATGGTGAGAAGCGGTGAGAAATAAGGCAGGAGTCCGAGAGGGCTAGTCTGTGCTTTACTGCAGAAGCCTTATATTGTATAACTATCGTCCCTTAAGCAAGCTAAAAGAGGTGAGCTATGGACGAATGTAAATGGAGCTATGCGAAGGACGGAACGCATAGGGAATTTATCTTGCCCGGTCCTTTCTTTAACGCGAAGGGCAAGAAGATTTGCCAGGACTGCTGCAAATACCTCGGCTTAGTCGATCCTATTGAAAAAGAGCCAGCTGGACCTGCTACCTTAGTCACCCAGGAAGACCGGGACATTTTCCATTTGTTGCAAGCCGCGCCTCTCCCTGAATGGGACCAGAAATTTATTTCCGATATTGCAAAACGTCATGAATTATCAGCTAAGCAAAGAAAAGTATTTGACCGTATTAAGTCGCAACATCTCAAAACTACTGCGAAAACAGAGGAGCCAGCAAAATATGACATCCCAGATGACGCTTTCGACCTATTCTAATAACCTGCCAGCCAATCAAAACGAATGGGCATTATTGCTAGATCAGGCTAGGTGCTTCCTACAGTCTGGATTATTGCCCAAAGCCCTGCAAAAGCCTGAGCAAGTCGTCCTAGTCATGCTTAAGGGCAGGGAGCTAGGTATCCCACCCCTGCAAGCCCTGAGCCATATTAATGTCATAGGCGGCAAGCCAGCTATGTCGGCTGAGCTTATGCTTGCTCAAATTCTTAAGCTGCATCCCAAGACACAGTTTAAATTCCCTGAGCGCACTAATGAGCGCTGCACTATCTCAGTCAAACGGGCAGGGTTTGACTTTGAAAGCTTTACTTTCACCATTGATGATGCGCGGAAAGCCGGGCTACTCAGTAACCCTAGCTGGAACAAATACCCTCGGGCTATGCTCCACGCTAGAGTAGTGTCTGAGATGGCTAGGAGCTTATTCCCGGACGCCATCGCCGGAATTAGCTATACCCCTGAGGAGCTAGGTGCGGTAGTCGACGAAAATGGAGATGTAATTGAAATCTTGAGCGAGACTCAAGAGGCATTACCCGCACCTGAGCCGAAGCCTGTGACACAAACTAGTGCCCCTAGTGCCACTCCTTGCGCCCCAACGGTTTCACCTGAAAAGCGCATTATGATTTTCCAGGCTCATAACAAGAAGCTGGTGCAGGTGGCTCGGGAAGTCCTAGCGCAACAGCTCAAGCCCGAACAGGTAGAACGCGCCCTGACTCTGCTGGAAGGCAAACAGTGGTCTAAGGCTACTGTGACCGAGATTATTGACACGGTTAAATTTGAATCTGAAGTATACGAAACATTTGCAAACTAGGTGATATATGCAATTAACAGTCCAAGAATTAATGGTACTGGCCACGCTCAAAGGCCAAGCTGAAAGCCGGGTTAAATTTGAAACCCAGGAAGGCTATCAATTTACCTTTGAAGACTATGCCGTCCTAGCAAAAGTCCTCGAAGGTTTTTCTAGCTCTCAGATTAAGGTAAGGCTCAGGAAGCCAAAGCGTCTAGCTCAGCCCAAAACCTAAGAATACCTTGAGAGCGGACCAAAGCCTCCGACACTGTGAGGCTTGGTTTTTTTCTCCATTCATAGTGCGGTCCATCTGCGCTTTTAAATGTCCCACCCCATATCAGCTTATCTAGATCAAAAAACTTAGAAATGACTTTGGGATCAAAGTCCCAGCTCCACCGTTTATCATCAAACAGTGCTACATCAGCCGCTATACCGTATTGATGCCATGATTGATATGCTTTGGAATTGGACACTACCTTCCCTGGCTGTGTCCTGCCCTGGGCATATATTTGATCTTGCCTAGCTGGAGACCTGAAGGTCTCAAATACAGCTAGAGGGTAGCCCGCTTTATTCGCCTCAGCTACGCCCAAAAGTAGTACGTCCCTCATTGGACTGTACAGTAGGTTAAGCGAATTCAAGCGGGCAGGTTCCTTCATAGCACACCTACAATAATTTCATAGCAAGATTTGAATACCTCAGCTGCCTTATCGTCGATAGGGCTAGACGTATCTTTTACCGCTTTATCAATAGCCTTAAAAATATTGGCTTTTGTTTCGCGATCTAAAAGAATACTTTTAAGAGTTTTTAAAAGCCAAGCTTGTAGCATGTTAATACCCGTTGGTTTTAAGGTGTACTCGCAGCGTCCCAGTCCCACTAGCATGGTCCCAAAATATACGAACCCAGTTAGCGCATACGTCGGTAAAGGAATAGGCTTGTAGTTCGGAACCAGTTAAGTCTGCACCTGATCCGTATGTTACAAAATTAGCTGGAGTGCTGCCAATTGGATCACAGCTTACTTGGAAATAAGCTTTACCTTTGGCTGTTCCTGTCAAAACATGAGCATGCATACCCATGCTAAAGACGGAAGCAATTTCTATAGGATCACTGTAGGCATCTGCAGTAGCTGTAATTTCAGGTAGCGGTTCAAATTGAATAAATCTCATTTTACCCTCTTTTTCAGTGCAGTGACGATACTCATCTCGTCCTCAGGATCATACTCAGGGGTAATATCAGTTTTTCCAAGGTGCTCAAGTACAGGTGATTTATAGTCAGGTGATTGATGATAAGTATAGCTGAGACCGGCTGGGCTGTCAGGTCCCTCGTTTAAGAAATTTTGCGCTTTACGTTCTTCAGCATGAGGCTCACCGGTAGAATCGACGCGCTCAGGTAGGGGTTGCTTAAGGTCCCATGATTGATTATCAGGAGCTACCCTACCCTGTTCCTGCTCAACCCTACCCCCCATCCATTTCCCTGCACGTTTTTTAGCTTCGCGGGCTTTCTCAAGAGCAATAGCAATAGCCTGCTTTTGAGGTTTTCCAGAGCCCATCTCTGTAGAGATGTTTTTGGAAATAGATTTTTGAGAGTATCCAGATTTGAGAGGCATGTTTAAATTCCTTTTCGTTAGCTAATTTCAGCAGAGACTACCCAATGCCCATTACTTGTTGTAAGCCGCTTATGTTTCCAAGAACGACCGGAGCCGAATTAAATGTCTTTACTCCCGCAAAGTCTGCGCTTTAGTACCTACTAACCCCGGCGATGTCGCCGAGGCTAGGCCCGCTGTGTTGAAACTAATTGCGCTATTAGGCATTTGGCACCTCTTCAGTGATAATTGGTTCTTCAGTAATCAAAGGCTCTGGCTGTGGCTCTGGCTGTGGCTCTGGAAAAGGTAGGCCAGTATCTGCATTTACACCGCGAAAATCTCGATCGGCGCGAATTACATCCCATGCTCTCTCAGCTACGTCGTCGTCAATTTCGACTTCCATATCTTCTGCTAGTACGACTGCAAAACCTTTTTCGTCGCAAACATGCGTTCCACGACTTCCCCACAAGTTTTCACCTGCTCTCAGTTGAATCAACATATAGACCTCAAACTTTAATGATGTAATTGACGTAAGCGTTCAATGGGCGAGTTTCGGCATCGCCTGCGTTTATAGTGATTGTCTGTGCTGCTGCTGTAGCGCTCAACGAGGCATTTGTTCCAGTTGTGTTATAGTCATCTGTCCATCTGTCTTTACCAGCTACAGGGGTTGTGTACCCATAGATTGTATTTGCATATTTTAATCCGGTAACAGTCCCCGATACGGAACTCGTTGAGGCTGATGCCGTCAATCCATTTTTCCGCGTTGCGTTTACTTGCAAAGAACCAACGTTGTCGCCTGTATTGCCTCCACTTGCCGCCGCTGTTCTTGTGGCTCTATCAGGATCGTTAGCTGATCCGTTTGCACGTCCCCTTAAAAACTGGCCAGCATAATTAGGCAGCGCAAAGGTAGTTGTCCCGTCTCCGCTACCGTGAGCCGTTCCAATCGCAGCAAAAAGGTCGGCGTATGTTGTTCTACTGACTAACGCACCGCCACATAAAAGCCAGCCATTCGGTGCAGTAGCTCCCGCAAAAGCCATGACAACACCGCTTGGCACTAGTTGCGATGCGCCGCCGGATGTGACGGAAGCGTTTAAATCAGCGACAGACGCTAATAAAGGTACCGTAGGCATATTGAGTCTCCGTTAATTAGTAGGCCCAAGTTGGTTTTGCTGTTAATTCAAAATCTCCCACAGCTACCACGGCATTAGTCGTAGCTGACGGGCAATCAACTTTGATTGTATTTAAGGCCGTATTATTTACGTAACATCGAGCCGGAGTAGTTATTCCCCCGAGAAATGCCGAACCGCCTTGAGTTATCGGGTACCATGATACCCCGTTTATTGCCAAGTCTATCAGGGTTACTGTGGCGCTAGTAAAAGTAGCCCGGATACTCGCCTTCACGCGCCAAGTCCCATCTTGCATCTGGTAAGGAATAAAAGTCGCTCTTTCAACAATAAATCCCCCTAACGTGCACGTGACTGTGGGAGCTAGGCCGCCATTGTACGTCGTCCCATGTAAATACTGTTTTAGACCTAACCTTGTCGCCGTCACATCATCAAAGTTAGTGTTCGAGGCAGGGACTAAACCGGCTGATGTGCCTTGTACAATACCAAAACCTACAGCTGCACCAGCAGAAGATTTCCTGACACGCCAGTACCAAGTGGTTGGCCAGTTTGATGTTGGGGCATCATCGTTTGCGATATTGATGTAACGGAAAAACTGAACATCTATATCGGTAGCTGAGCCGCTAACTGGGATTAAAAATGCACCTGCCGATGCTGACCCGCTTCCTGTGGAATCGTAGGCGGGAACAAAGGCATTTCCAGCCCCGTCATTGAATCCTTGGGCGGAAAACCAACGTGTCCTATCCGTTGAAAACTCAAGAGTAAGTTTGTCTCCGGACTGAACTGGTCTTTGAAAACGAATACGTTTTGTTCTAAGTGCTGTAAGTGCAGTTGTTGGTCCTGCACCGGCTGGTCCATAAACAAAGGTCGGTGTTGTGATATCTGTCGAGTCAAAGGTACTTCCGTTACTTGCAAATTCCACATCATTCTGAGCTAGCTGAACAGTGCCGGAGCCAGCCCATTCTGCGATGGGTATATCTAAAATTAAATCAATCGTACCAGAATTATATGCAACAGTTGTGCCAGTATCTTTATTATATTGGCCAGAAGTTGCGCCAGCTGAAGCAGCAAAAAATATAGAATTATTTGTACTTCCATCAAAAAATAAATCACCAGGGACTAAAGTCCCCGTGGTCGTTCTAGTTGATTGATATGTACCTACTTTTTTAGTAACTGATCCTAAAGCTGTTAGATCCAAAGTAAAACCACTTGGCAAAGTTAAAGAGGCAGTCGCTGATACAGCTGTGCCTACAGTAAATTTGCCAGATACTCGCATGGATGATCCATTGCGCCATACGTCAAACCTATTGTTAGAAAATGTCCCAAAATTGTTTGGAGTAAAACTCAAAGTTCCAAGGTATTGCACTGCAGCACCTTGCGGCTGAATCCCTGGGCCGACAATCAAGTTAGTAAAGTTGAGTGTACTAGTGCCAGCACCAGCATGGCGAGTAAACCGCACGTAAATACCAGTACTGGTATCCATATCAAAAGTAGTGGTAAAGGTGCCAGTCAATGCAGGAATGACGGTAACACCAGAGCTATCTGTGCTCAGAGGATACCTAGTCACTCCATCAGACTTAAACACGTCTACTTTCCAGGACGTGCTATCTGTGAGAGCTAGATAAAACTGTACCTTTAGCTTTCTGTTTCTCAGTGATGGAGCCACATTCTGCAAGGCAGTCTGTACATACGAGGTCGTCGTCGTGGTCGAAACAGCTTGGAAGCCTGTCGGAATCTCAGGATCTAGTGGTGATCCTGTAGCTACACGGCTGAGCGTTGCGTTAGAGGTAGTCCAATCGCTAGTATTAGACTGAGCAATAGGGTTGGTGATGATATTGATTTCACCTTGCTGGGTGGTCCCGCCGGTGACTGTCAGTGTAGGGCTAAAGGCTGAGCTAGACATATTTGCACCGTTATTTTTTAAATATTTTTAAAACAATAAATTAGGCCAATCGAATTGCTTGAGCATCTACAACCATGCTAACCGTACCATCTAAACCGCGCCCTGTTATATATACAGAAATAGATGATGCAGTATTTATAACCCTAAATTGAACCATAGCATTTGCTCCGTTTAAAGTGCCAGCTGTTGCTATAGAATCGAAAGTTGTATCTTCTGTTGCAGAAGTTAGACTTATAGAAATTGACGCGCGTCGCCCATCTGTTGACGAATAGATGCTCCCAACGGCCAAAACAAGCCAAACCCCTGCCGTTAAATTTAAAGTGCCTAAATTTACAGTTGTTGTTCCAACTGAAGCGTTGTTAAATTCTGAACGAGTTGTTATTTCTCCAACATACCCACTAGATATCGCGCTTCCGCTTTTTCTGCCTTGAATCTGCACCCCGTTGTTTAAGGTGCTCTCGTTGATTGTGTTGACGGTTGGAGTACCGCCCACAACGCTTGTCCCGCTAACCGACAGAGGAAAGCTTGTGCCTACAGCTGGAGCATTCAAAGCATAGTTAAATAGTGCTGTAGAAAAGCTAGCTACACTTGGCATGGTGTATTGAATGACACCGCCTGAGGTAATGCTAAAGCTAAACCCTGCAGGTGGGGTGTCTCCTACAGTCTGGTAGCTAAGGTTCCAGTTGGTGCCTGCACCGTTTTTAGCAAACTGAGCTTTGAGCAAAAACCTATAATCAGTCCCTGCGTCAATATAAACCCAGCCTACAATTTCGCCAGCATCATAAGCAGAAACATTCTGGACGTTAGCTGTAGTATTGTTGCTAAGGCTAATCTGCGTCCTAGCATTAGCTCCACCTACGACCGACCCCCGAAAGTTAAAAAATTGGAAGGCGCTAGTAGAGGTAGCAACCCCTAGAGGCTTGGATATTTGGCCAATAACTGTAGGCTCGGTAGCTGTGACTTTGCCTGCAGTGCTAGGGCTAAGGAAATACACCTCACCAGCTACCAGGGAGCCACCTCCGTCTAGGAAGTTGGCACCTACAGATGGGCACTGCCCTGAGGTAGAAATTCGGAGGGTATTGGCATCGAGGACAGCGTAAATAAAGCCAGCCACCTCGGCACTAGCTGCAGCGCTTGCGATGGCTAGTGTCCAAGTCCCTCCCACAAGGTATAGAGGACGGCCAACATCCGAGGATGTAAAGCCGTGGCTAGCTTGTGTTACCGTAATCTTGTCACCGTTAGTCAGGGAATTATTCTTGCTATCAATTAAATCCCCTGAATTGATCAGCTTGGCATTAACCCCTGACCAAATAATCGGCTTACCCATATCGTTATCCTTTAGCTAAGTGCTGTGATGATGATTTGCCCACTGGTCGCCGAGACATCTAAAGCCTTAATAGACACCCTAGTACCGCTAGGAATATTGAGCTCATAAGGCGCATCGGATCCGCCTGGTCCAATATAAAGCTGATCAGATTCAGCACCAGCACCGCCTGTAGCTAAAATAATGGCAGAGCCAGATGTATCAGCAATGTAAAGGCGGTTAATAGCCCCTGAAGTACTGGCAGTTACTTGCACATAAGCTGAGGTAGTAACGTTAACGGTACCATAGTCGTTTCGATACAAAAGTACTGTAGACCTACCACCAGGAGCTGGCAGGGATGCAATGCTTACAGGCTGAGTGACAGCTGAGCCATCGACCTTAAGAGCGTTGCTAGCTGTTACCGTGGCAGCGTTACCACCCTGGCTAATAGTGGTGAGCCAAGGAGTAGTGTTAGCCGTGTTTCCTGGCTGGACTGTCCAGGTACCACCCTGGTTAGCGGTGACGGTGCCCGATACGGGTTGGGTTACACCCGAACCGTCCACTTGCAGGGCAGTCATCCCAACTGCACCTTGAACAGTCAAAACATCAGCTGATGGCGTTCCAGAGGTACCTAGCGCTGGCTGTTTCGCTGCGGTAGCCGCTCCGGTAGGCAGGGAGACAGTCCCAGATACGTTATTGATATTCCAAGTGCCTGACTGTGTGGCGTCCACTGACCAAGTGCCTGACTGTGTGGCGTCCACTGACCAAGTGCCAGATTGAACGGCACTAACAACATCAGAGCTAGTAAGTGCACGAATAGCTCTTGGATCGACCTGGACCCCTGCTACATTGATGCCAACGTCTAGCGCTCGCTGACTACCATTAACCTGGCTAGTAATCGGATTAGCAGAGCCATCATGTAAATTAACATCAGGGCTAACCGTAATAGACCCGGCAATCGTAACGCTATCTGTAGCACTATTAAGAGCCCTTTGAGGATAACGAATATCAGTCATAGCATTTTCCCCGCAATCGTCACGGTGAGAGAGCCAGAACCGGACGTTGCGGTATATTTGGCTCTAATGTATGGATCAGAAAGCTGGTTGAGCTCAATCCTATGTCCACCTGCAGAGCCTGAGGCAATAGGAGCTGGCACAAGAGTTAGGGGAAACCAAGCTTGCTGATCAGGGGATACCTCAACAGCAAAGGTCCCGGTTGGTGTGCCTGTAAAAGCCAGGTACATAACGATATTGTCTAACCAGCGGATATCAGTGACCGCGCTAGTTAGGTTGCCGGACATGTCGCCTGCTGACAGACTAACGTATGTGGCAAGGTTGTTCTTACGCATACGCTCTCCTCATGGGTTAAAGGGTTATAGCCCTAAGTGCGGTTTGCTACTTTTTCTAAATTTGTGGCGCTTCGTTCCGATAATGATACCTCACGTAACCCGGCTTGACTAGGGCGTGACTGTCTTGCCGCTTCCTTCTTTTGCTCCTCAGCATATAGCGCTTGAAGTACCTGCTGATTTCTTTGCAAAATGCCTGGCTTCATAGTGCTATCTAAAGGCATTTCTAAAAAGCGAGATAGCACCACTCGACGTTGATAAGGTACCTTCAATTTATCATCAGCAAGTTTGTTTGTTAGCTGTTCTAAGATTTGTGTTTTAAGTGAAGCGTAAAAAGATGGATACACTTCGCGCAAAGTCTCAATAGATTCTTTAGGTATGTAATTAGCTTCTAGCTGATCAAGGACAATTGTTGGATTTTCGACAACAGCCACGTATCGGCCAAAGGTGACAATTTCCGCCTGGCTCGGTTGATAAGGGGTATCGAGTAAACTCTGGTCGATGGGCTTTGGCATTTTTTCCAAGAGGAAAGAAGTTCCCCGGACCAGTGCCATCTGTATGCCTTGCGTAATTTTCGGAGCCGCCTCAAAGGTTTCATTTGTAGCGCTCTCCAAACTATCAAGCATAAAATCTGGTACATCAGTCAGATTTTTAAGCTTG
>Ga0315901_10004492_pt1 | contig 17389 bp, 13 predicted proteins | sample LakEriMetagenome_10_FD_203761 | JGI IMG/M metagenome (GOLD analysis project Ga0315901, IMG submission 203761) | Freshwater fungal communities from buoy surface, Lake Erie, Ohio, United States - Buoy 2 MA116 | ecosystem: Environmental > Aquatic > Freshwater > Lake | place: USA: Lake Erie, Ohio...
ATGTCCGAGAGCGCAAGATCTACCTAGCTGTGCGCGCCCTTGGATTCGATACCGTTGAGAAGGTCTTGCTTTATCACGTAGTTCTAGGGGCACCGATTCTCTCTGAAGCTGCTGTCGCTGCAAACGGCGCTGACCTCACGACAGCGGAGGGCTCAACAATTCGAGTCGCTTTTGATGGCACGACTTTGAAACTTCGTGACAAGGACACAAAACGGATCAATCCGAATGTGATCCTCACTCGCGTAGATATAAACGAAGGCAACAATCAGGTAGCTCACCCAATCAATGGTGTGCTTCTTCCGAAATTGAGATGAGACCATCCATGATTCAGTTGTCGCATACATTGTCTGACTAACTATATGCATTCTGAGAACAAGCAACTTAAATAACCGAATTGGATCTCCGCCAGTGATACCCGGTAGGGGGCACCTCAACTATCTACTTTGTAAGTCGCCCATTTACCCGAGTTCTCGCCGTGGACCTGCCACATGTAACTAGGCAGGTTCACGGCCGGATATCATTCTGACTCCCACAAAAATCATTACCGATAAAATGCAAGGATAACCTCCACTTTCAAACTCTTTGCATTGCTCAGATTTGATACCTGGTGTCTAGAAGTCACTCTTCAAATACCTGATACTTCTGGTAGAGGCGAAGGCTCTAACTTCTTGCGATAATCTACGAGGGCAGCCTATCCCTACAGAAGAAGTTTTTTCTTTGAGATACTTCCTAAAATTCCAAGTATTTTACTGTGGAAAGTTTCGAAGCATCGTTTCAACACCTAACAGAACATTGATTTTGGCAAAGTTGGAGTCCATTCCTCTTCTCTGACGATCAACCAGATTCTTTATCCAGCTACGGTCAACGTATTCCTGGGTCAAGCGCGTATCTGCGCTTAAGAGGAAGAAGTTGATTACCTCTGTCCAGTAGGGATCGATTCGTTGCCATTCGTCGAAATTTGAATAGTAGCGTTGATACGGAACATGAACTCCTCCGTCAGATGCCAAAAAGATTCTTCGATAAAGATCTTCCTTGGTTTTCTCAATCACTAGACTCTCTGCCCAAAATTCAACGGGAACTGTCACTGGTAGCATAGTTCTTTGATATGGGATGTTTGCTAGCCTTGGACTAATGTGCATCAACATCGCTCGTGATAGCGCAAATTTTGATCGTGACTTTGAACTCAGTTGAGTCAAGCAGTTTATAAGATGGTTGCTGAATGTCGGACTCACGTCTTCTAGGTGCATCCGTTGCCACATTTGGCGCGGAAAAATCACGCCAGCTACTCTCTGACGCAAAATAAACCGATCAATACTATTACCTGGATCGGTGCTGGTCTCCTTAAATTCTTCCTTTAAGAGGCGTTCGATCTCGAAAACATGATCTCTGGCATCATTGGTTTTGAAAAACATTTCTTTATCAAATTGAAAGAGTTTGAGATCATTCAAAACAAGATTTTGAATGGAACCAAAGTTTTGCACGTCTTGGAAAGTATTTTGATATTTTGATTGATAACTGCCCGATGCTAGAACATCAAAGGACAATCCCGACATAGCAATATTGCATTCCTGTGAGACTCTTCTGAAGATATCCAAGGCATATCCTTGAATTGGATTATCTCGTCCTTGTATTAGCCTGCTTCTTGCGGATAAATCTGAGACAAAGTCACGAGGCGTGAGAGGTAGATAATTCCATCTAATGCCCGTCTCGCTTGCTACATCACGGGCAATCTGTACTTCAACAGAGTTTCGACTATGACCCCACGTGTATGCTCTAACTTGATGCCTATTTTCTGCTGGTAATGTCGCCAACAAAATGCGGGAATCTAAACCTCCGCTTAAACTCAATGCTACGTTTGAACTCAAACCTAGACATCTCTCAATTGATATCTTCAGCGCAATTGAGATTTCATGGATCAGGTCATGACTATTCCGGCTAGGTTCTAACTGATTCCCAAAATAGTCCCAATAAGTGTTGGACCTAAATTGGGATAAATTCTTTGACCAAGTCAGGCATGTCGCCGGCGGCATAGTTGTATAGTTCTGAAACCAGGTCAGCCCGGGCGGCGCAACGCGAGAATAAGACAATTGAGAATATATCATTCGCTCGTCAATCCGCAGTGGTTCACCCTCTAGGGCGGATATCTCCTCAGCTGAAGGTCCAATAATCCATCCTGATCCGCTGCCCTTCATGAAGTAGGGGCGATGACCATATCTGTCATTCGCAACCAAAACTTCTCCTTGCTTTTCATCCCAAGCAACAAGAAAAAACTGACCATCCAAATCCCGGATAAAACTTGGACCTTGCCTTTCATAGGCGTTTAGTAGCCTGTCTAAAGTTGCTTGGTCGCTACCGTGCATCAAGTTTGGACTCGCATCAATTGCGATTCCATATCCCGTTTCATTTGAGACTACCCCTGAAATCCACGTCCTATTTAGCGCTCTCATCACTCCCCGCACAAATGGTGCTTCAAACTTCTCGCTATAAAAGGATTGTCTGCCGCTATCAAGAGAGGTCCACTGTAAGGGGTTGGTAGCTCCAACTGAAACCACGATTCCGGGTAATTGAGTTGATTCTGTTTGTGCTTCCAAGTTCATGCTAAAAGTGTAATCCATCAAAGTTGTATGAGTAAAGTTTCTAATGAGTTCGCATTTTCGTCACGATAGTTCTGCCGCAGCTAAGCTGATCAGTTGATTACGCGTGATTTGCGATGTAGCAGCAGACTTTAGTGGAACGCTTTTGATCACACTCATGAGCATGATTCGCATTACACATTTTTGTATGTTGATTGCATATCAATTGCTAAACGCCAATGAGAACAAATGCGAAATTCTTTCGTTTATAGCTAATCTGTAAGACATAGCCTTCAAAAAAGGCTGTGTGAATGAATCCCAATTAGTCTTGATTCTAAATTTGCAAGGCTTGTGCCAATAGTCTTGCTTGTTCAAGGTCGCGGGGCTCATCAATATTGATTGAGTAGAGCCAGTCCATCTCAAATGACATTATCGGGTCATTGATCAAAGCTTGTTTTTCAAATAAAATCTTGGGGCGGAAAATGTAAATAGAGCCATTTCGCCAAAGACGTTTATCAAAAGACTGTCTCGGCTTCCCAACTTTCGATTGAATCGACGCTGAGTGCGGTCTTACTATGGCTAGGCGGTTATCAATTTTCTCGTTGATGGAATAAAGAGTAGACTGATGGAATGGTGATGCATCCATTACAGAAATCAATGTTGCACAATTGGATTTCTTGAAGGCTTCATGTGCGATGCGCAAATCTTCGCTGCGTCGAAATGGAGTTGTGGGTTGAAGCAAAGTCAGGTAATCGAATGTCATACCTAGAAGTTCATAATGCTTAATCGCGTGCTGTATTACTGCGAAACTAGTGGCTGAGTCTGAAGATAATTCAGGAGGGCGACAAAATGGAACTTTTGCGCCTAAGTCCTTGGCGTTCTGTGCAATTTCTTGGTCGTCTGTTGATACGCATATTTCATCGAATAGACCCGAGTCGTTTGCCTTGTGAATTGTACGCTCGAGTAGTGACTGATTTCCGACTTCTTGGAGATTTTTACGTGGTATTCCTTTAGATCCACCCCGAGCGGGTATAAGGGCCAATAGACGCGACTTCCTCATTGATCAAATGATACTACAACAGAGTCGTTATGTCATGATTCCTTGAACTTGACCGCGCCTAAATCCTGTCAAATTTAGGAATCTGATGTGCTGCTAGGACTCCCACTGACCGCCAGAACCATGAATGCAATCTGACTTAAGAAATCTCTCAATGACAAATCTTTCAGATTGATAGATGTTCTCTTGTGTTGCACCTCCAATATGGGGGGTAATCACAACATTCAATTCTTCGCTAGTCATAGCCTGCCAGATCGGATTTCGATGAAGCCAATTTCCCGTGGCACCTTCGTCAAAGAGAACATCGGTCGCGTATCCACATAAGTTTCCATTTTTGAGCGCTCTTACAACAGCACTTTCATCAGTTATAAAGCCTCTACTAGTGTTGACCAATAGTGTCCCGTGACACTGCAACAAGAAAGTATCGTTGATTAGATTTTTGTTTTCTTCTCTATCATCAACATGTATTGATATAATTTCGGCTTTCGCGATTAATTCCTCAAGATTGTCTGCAAACGTAAGATTCTCAGAGAATTTAGACTCTTTATCGATGTCATATCCAATCACAATCATCCCAAGTGCTCTGCATAAATTGGCAACCTGTCGCCCTAACCGTCCCAGCCCAACTATTCCGATTTTCTTTCCCGCAATGTTCGTACCAATGAAATTGTTACGATTCCAAGTTCCAGCCGAAACCTCCTTGGCGGCAAGATTTGCCTTCCGAAGCATCGAAATAAGCAACCAGAGAAACACTTCGCTCGTGGATGTAAAAGAATGGATTGGAGAACCAGGATCACGGAGAGAGATAATTTGGATGTTGCGGTCATGCATTACCATTCGATCAAGGTGGCTAGTTCCAGTGGTTGGAACCACAACAAAACGTAAGTTGGAAAGTTTCCGTAACAGACTATCATCTACTTTGCGGTCCAATTTTGTGAACAGACCTCTGATCAATGGAAAGTCTGAATCAGGAATTGCAGCTTCATTGTAAATCTTGTATCCGTGTTGTCGGAGGACTGAGGTGAGATTCTCTGAGAATGGTTCAAGAAACAACAATTTCTTGTGATTTTGGCATGTCATGAATACGCTGTTTTTTTCCTAATTGATAAATCATAAGAAGAGAGGATCTTGGCAATTGATTCTCCTGCAAATCCATCACCATAGGTTTTATCGGGTTGATATGAACCAGCGCCCACTTGTTTTTCGATTGCTTTGGCAATTTGTTCGCGGCTGTATTCGACATCGACAACGTTAGGGCCTTTCTGCCGACCTCGTTGGCGTTCACCAATGTTTACCGACGGTTTTCCAAGAAAACTGGCCTCACGAATACCCGAACTCGAATTACCAACAATGCATGCAGCTCCTCGCAAAACGTTAATGTAATCTTCAGCACTAAAGTTTCGAAAAAACGTGATCATGCTTGATGGGTTCAATTCTCGAAACTCACGCAACTTCTTTGAAATGGCATCAGCACCTGAGTCAACATTGGGCCATAACCACAAAGTTTGAATTTTCAACGAATGAACAGCTTCGAGAGTCTCGGTTATCTGATGTCGAGCTTCCTCGTACTGGAGTGTGTCTGGATGTTGAGAGACCAAGAGGTAGGGTTTTGAATAATCGGGTTGCGCTCCAACACCAAAATAACGTGGAAGAATGTCCTTGATTTGTACGCGAGGTGTTTCATGAGCCAAGTCGATGGCAGGACACCCAACCCTAAAAATGCTATTGGGATCTTCACCCATTCGGACCAAAATCTCTTCCGCAGTTTGAGTTGCTGGGAAGTGGATGTGCGATAATTTGGAGATAGCGTGTCTCACATTATCATCAATTGATCCTGTCAATTCACCTCCTTGTGTGTGAGCGACAACAATATTCATATAGCTAGCCGCAATGGCCGTTGCAATTGTTTCATGTCGGTCTGCAACAGTCACTGCTACGTGAGGTTTGGTTCGTCGGAACTCATCTGCGAGCGACAACAATGAGAGTGCTGTGGTTTTCACCATAGATATCGGTTCATTACCTTCAACTACACTAAAGATCTTGTTTGTGACGGTAAATCCATCGTTTTCAACGAGCTTTGATACATCTCCAAAGCGGTGCAATACTCCAGAAGCACCAACAAAGACAAGAACGTCCAGATGTTCATTCTTGGTGCACTCTCTTATTGCAGTTTTGATACGTGCGTAATTGGCTCGGCTATTGACAACAAATGCAACTCTTCTCAACTGAGTTCTTCTTCCGTGCTGTCCAGGAAATGACAAGCTCTGACAATATCTTGACTATTGTAGTCTCTAACAAGTTTCTGTCCCACGAACTTCTCTCGCTCTTCCCATCTGAACCCGCCACTCGGCTTGCGAAGACAGAAGTGATTTGGCTGAATAACAGTTCCCTTGGGCAAATCTTCCCGTAAACCCAAACTTCGACCAAATAGATCACGCATCTGGTTGAAATCTTGCATAATTTCGTCTTTATCAACTTGCTGTCTTAATGCCAACAAATCTCCTCGAAATTTGTGCAAAAAAGTAAGCTCATCGAGAGAAATTGATGATGAGATGTCAGGACCAAACATGTACGGACTGAGGGTGACATGTTTTTCGATGTACGAGGCTCCCAAAGTCATCGCTACTAGGCTTGCGGAGAGACCTCGTGAATGATCACTGAGACCTGACTTTACGCCAGTTCGAATAGTTATCTCCTGCATCACATTTACCCCCACTTTATCGTATGGCGTTGGGTACATAGAAGTACATTGGAGAATTGCAGAATTGGAGTCGCACTTTGATTCTTGTAGCCAGTTTGCCGCTTCATGAATTTCAGACCAGCTTGCCATACCAGTACTCAAGATTACCGTACCCTCAAAATCGCTCAGACATTCTCTCAATTCTGGATTATTCAAGTCTCCTGATCCCAATTTGATTACATTGGTTTCCAATTCTCGGAATAGGGATACTGCATAAGCTGAAAAGACACTTACTGAAAATTCTCCGCCGGACTCCTCAACAAAATCTTTCAAGATTTTCCAGTGCGCACGGGAAAAAGCTGTACGTTTCCAATAAGACCATCTTGAAACATCTTGTACTGCGAAATGTAAACGAAAACCTTCAAGACTCGAACTTTCAAATTCAGGAAAGTGTGCTTGAAACTTTACAATGTCAGCTCCAGCCTCCAGTGAAGCCTTTGCCATTGTCATGGCAAGACCCAGTGAACCTTCGTGCGCCAAACCGACTTCAGCGATGATTCTGGTCTCATTAGAATTTTTGATTTTTGTTTCCTGCATCATTGTCCAAAAGTACTTCAATGACCTGTGATTTCCAAGCTTGCTAGACTCAATTATTGAATATCTTTCATTGGACAGCCGAAGAATTTGAGTTCCTCATCGGCTAAGCTATTGTGATGAACTTTGCTCGACGTAATTATGCCTAGGTTTGAATCAAGCGTGTATCTTTTTCAACGAACGCCGTAATTGCTCAAGAGAAATCTCTCCATGACTATCACTTCCCTTTTTCTCTTCTTCGCCTCTCAAATCTGAATCAGCCATGAGTGTAAACTTCATGGCCTCATAAAAACCTTGGGGCGATATACCCAGGAAAAGACGCTCAAAGCACCCATCTCCGAATTCGGATCCATCGGGAAGGATCGGAACAAGTTCAATCAATGACTTAGGAGTTCCCCAAACAAGATGAACTAAGCCAGCACCGTGACCAGCTATCCAATGACTAACACCACATACTAGATTGATTTGCTCTCTGGCCGTGAGATCTTCCAAGTAGATGGTGGTATAACCATACTCATTTGAAATCTTTTCGATTTCTCCGTGATTGGAAGGCATTCTATTTCTGCGTGCGAGGTAGACGCGTTCTACAGGAGAGGACTCTTTCTGCGCCTCAAATTTCAATTTGGAGTAGTTTAGTTTCTCACGAAAGTACGCTATCGACTTCTCTTCCACTTTTCTTGTTAAAAGAATAACTTTCAAATCCACACAGCAAACAGCATTCTTTCTAAATGTCCAAGATATATTCAGAATTTCCATCACATATTGTTGGTAGAGAGTTGGACGTTTCAAAAAGAGAAGAACTCTCTCTGGAGGAATATTCCAAGTATATTTTGCCCACATGTAGGGAAGTATGTTGTGCAAATAAAAGTGATAGAGATTAGTTTCGGCCGCTACAAAATTCGAAATCATAACCGGTCGGGTAAGTATACGAGTAGGCAAAAGCGCATAGGGAAGAGAAGCCTTCTGCTTCTGGCTGAGTGTCCCACCTGGTCCCCAGCCGTAGACCACAAGATTCTTGGCATCCGTACCAAGAATGAGGTACTTATTTCGGGAGGAGTAAATTCTGACGTTTGCAAGTGAAATTATTTCAGATTCGACAGATGTTTGACCCGTGGAACCGATTTGCCAATTCATCCCTGTAAGGACCCTATTTGGAAAAATGAATTCAAGGAAGACAATGAGCTTAGTTAGAAACATTCTTCTGATACCGAAGCCTCGAAGAGTCATTGGAGAATTATGTCCTTATTTGACTTTCACCGCCTGTAAAGTCTTCAGACTTTTTGAGGAAGGCAGATTTCATCAGCAATGTTAAGAGTCCATGGTTACGAGTCAAGTGCCGTTCTCTTCTTTTCTGGCTTCATCGCTTTGGAAGATTCGGTGAAGTTATAGGAAAGAGCGACTTCAGATTTAGTTATGAGGCTTGCTCACACAATAATTCACTTTTTTCTGCACTAAGTTTCGCCTTCTCTCTTGAAACTGTGAGCGCTTGCTTTTGAGCCTCTGGTTCTGGGGATTCCTAGTGCCAGTTCCTGACCTTGACTAAACATGTATTGCTCAAAGGATCCAACTTTTTCTAACATGGCAAGCAAATTATGACTTCGCTCAGAGTCATCGGACGAACGGTATACATTTACCCATTGAATGTCGTCGGCAAAGCTCAAGACATGATCACGGGCGTAAATGAACCTTTGAGCCTCTCTTCTAGCCTCCTCTGGCAAAACGAAAAATGGATCATTTGAAGGTTTCAAAATCCAACTTTGATACTCTTCTAAACTAGACGGCTTTAGAACGAGTTCTCGGCTGATACTATGAAGACCAGTTTTTGAGATGATTATAGGTTTGATTCCCCAGCAAGCTGCTTCGATATGCGCGCTTCCATTGTAAGTCAGAATCCTTTTGGAATGCTGAAATATTTCTATGTTTGAGTGCACGGCCTCAGACATTACGATATGATCAGGAAGTCCGTGAGGGCCGTAAACTTTTCTAATAATTGATTGCATCCATTGAAACTGGTTTTCACCCCAAAGTTCAGCTGTGGGGTGCATCCTAATAAGCCAGTTTTCTGTTACCGTAGATAAAATTGCCAGAGTCTTTTCAATCCAATCTACATAGTCGACGAATATTCTTTCCGCATCAATCAGATTGAAAGGGGAGTCTCGAAACACGTGCAGAAGAACAACATTCTGAGGTGTATCCGCCTCGACATTTGCTTTTTTCTGACTCGCTAGTTGTACTTCACTATTGCGGCTTTTACCTTGACTCAACTTATGCCAGTGATTCTCGACATCTCGCCAATTCATTCTCAACTTCATTGTTTGCCATTCGAGACCAGTGAGGTAGTTTGACGAATTGTCGTAATTGCTAGGTACACGGTAAATGCAATTTGCAGCTTGGGCATACACTTCGACCTTCATCCGTCGAAAAGCAGCAACGGTTGCTCTACTGGAATACACCGTGTGGCCAAAAAATCCAGCAACAATATTTTTGCGGATCAACAAGCTTTGGGCTTCATACAACTTCATAAACACTTGGGCGGCAGACTGAAGCATGACTCTTACGGGAAGTATCAGAGTGCCGTCTTGCGTTGAATTGCGAGCCGTATCCCAAACAGCATGACGAATTTGATAACTGAACCATGTTGTTCTTTTCATGGGGCCATGCACCTTTATAGACAGTGTCACGTAGATTGAGGGAACCAAAGCCAGAATCATGTAGACTGCTCTTATAAATCTTTGACCAACGGCTCGAATTTTTCTTAAGGGTTTTACTTCCACTTCATATCTGGAGAGTATTTCTTGTAGCCGAGGATGGGAGACAATGGATGAACTTGGGCGTTGCTCAAACATAACTCGTTCAATCCCTCGCTGCCTACAAAATCCATCAAGCATTGGGAGCACATAAGTGAGTTGACTATCGATAAAACCCCCACCGACGAATAGAATTTTAGGCTGAGCTCTCCTCGGCATCGACCTTCAGACCTCCTGATAAATCGTTGGCCACACACTCATGACGTCCAATTGTGTCGAATTCGAGTACTCTCCACACTCTTTCTTCAGCAATACTCTTCCACTTTCGAAGTGTCGTTGTTCTTGAGAAACCAAAACAAATCTTTACAAACAGAACCTTTGAACAGCTTCACTCTAAATACATTTATAGCGTGTGATGAAGATCCTGGGTACACTCTCACTCATTTCTCTAAAGTTTTTTTGTATAGCGATTGGTAGCTTCGCGCAATCCTAGGGGGATCAAGCCGCTCAAGCACGTAGTTCCGCGCGTTCGCATGTATTCTGTATTGATGAGCACTTTCGCGAACCCATTCAATTCCTTCGGCTATGGATGCAACCTCGAATGGAGTCGCCAGATAGCCTGAAACTTTGTGAGAAACGATATCTCTCAGACCTCCTACATCAAAAGCGACGACCGGTGTGCCGCATGCACTGGCCTCTATCGCCGTATTTGGCAAGTTGTCTTCTCGAGATGTTAGGACGAACACGTCAGCTGCGCTGTAAGCTAAACGGAGATCTGAATCATTATCCAAGTGACCTAAATATCGAACATTCAAACCATGATCACTTTCAATTGACGCTGATGACCCGAAAACCACAATCTCTACATCTCTATGTTTCGGTGCAATTGCCTGAATGGCGTTAACAAACAAATCATAACCCTTGCGCTTGTCAGTGGTAGCAGCAATGGCCCCGAACAAGACCACAAATTTCCGTTCGCTCCAGCCCAAAATCTCTCTAGATTGCTTTTTTGTCATTGGCTTCCAGAATTCTGAGTCAATGGGATAGGGAATCACTTCAACGTGCGACTTTGAGCCAATCCTGCTTTGTCGTACCTGGTCCCTCATCCAGTTACTGGGAGCCACGAACCGAATTGAGGATTTCCATAGTTTATCTTTCATTGTTGTCGTCACCTGATCAAGCCAAGTGCTCGTATAGTCAGAATTGCTCTGCCTAGGTCGCAAGTAACTCTTTTCTTTCCAATAAGAACTTCCTTCCGAATAATGCTGTGTGCCTAGTAAGGGCCAACAATCATGAAGCGTCCAGACGACTGGCTTATCCAATTTTGCAATTTCCTGGATTGACAGCATGCCACCCATAACCCAATGAAGATTTATGACGTCAACCGGAAGTTTGTTGATTTCGTTAGCTCTTATTGAAGTAAAGAGACCAGAAGTTCTAGGACCACTTTGTCTCGGTGACACCATTCTCATGAGTGCTGAGTCAATTCGAGGAACTACAAGCCGTCTGAAATTTCTTGCACCCATCTGATTTCGTGGAGTGACATCCTTCTCAAAAGTATGATTCTCAAGAGTCATTACCTCAACGTTCATTCCCGCCCCCAACTGTGAACTCAATATTCTTTGGGCAGCTCTCGCAGCTCCACCTTGTGAAAGAGAGGCCGAAACATGAAGTATTCGCATGGGATCTCTATCTTCTCCCTTCGTTCTACGCATCATCTTGGGAAGAGAAAACTAGGAATTTCTATTGCCCTGAGAAAAGATTACAGATTCCAGAACATTCAAGATATCAGAATTGACTGGCGTCCAGCCTAAAAGTGACTTGGCCCTTGAAATATTGGAGACTAAACGTGCGGGATCACCTTCTCTCCGAGGCCCAAACTGGACCGGAACTGGCATTCCCATGAGGTTGAATGTATCGACAATTTGTTTGACTGAATAACCTTTGCCTGCTCCCAAATTTAGAATCAGGTGGTCTTTCCCCCCAAGAAGTTGCTTTAGGGCCAAAACATGCGCGTGAGCTAGATCTACAACATGTACAAAATCACGCACGGCAGTTCCATCTGGCGTGGGAAAGTCGCTGCCAAAAATGGTTAGGGGATGTCCTGTCGTGATAGCGCTAAGAATTCGTGGAATCAGGTGGTGTTCAGGTTCATGTTCTTCATGAATTAGGCCATCTAAATCCGCTCCGGCAACATTGAAGTACCTTAGAATCGCATAGCTGATATTTGAGCGCCGAGCTACGTCTTGAATCACTCTTTCCCCAATAAGTTTTGACAAGCCATAGGGGTTGATTGGTCGTTGTTCAAAATCTTCTGAGATTTCTTCACTATCGTATTCTCCATAGGTGGAACATGAACTGGAGAAAATGATCGCTTCTACTCTTGCTTTCAGCATCGCCTCAAGAAGGTTAAGAGTAGAGAGTACGTTGTGAGAGTAGTAACCAATGGGGTCTTGAATTGACTCACTGACAGATGCTTTGGCAGCGAAGTGAATAACAGCTGTTACTTCAAAATCTTCAAAAACCTGTTGGATGAACTTTCGATCGCACAAGTCTCCTACAATCAATGGTCCCCACTTTACATTTTCAGCTTTTCCCTGCGATAGGTTGTCCAAGACAACAGGAATGAAACCGCTCTCGGAAAGCAAGCGCGCTGTAGTCGATCCAATGTAACCTGCCCCACCTGTTACCAAAACTGATTTCAACTCTACCACCCCCCCCTCCAACCCTCTTTCAGATCACTGGTTATGCATCCTAGTCGCAAGAACTGACATAAGTGTTGAAAAGACGAAATTCGTGGTTTTTGCCAAAAGAGTTTGTATCAATATTCAGACTCATTTTGCACAATGTAAGAGGGTATAAAACAAGGATTGAGAAACTAACAGCTCTTATGCAGAACAAGCCAGTAGACACCGGTCGGATTTGCTGATTCCGTCACACAACGCAAACCAAGAGGCATATCCGTACTTTGCGAGAAGAGCCTCTTGGTTTCCAGAAGTAGTAGTCTACTGTTGGAGCATGGTATCCAAGAAGAAAATCAATCTCGTTTCCGATCTTCCTAGTTTGATTTTTCATCGAAGTAATCCCAACCACCCCGACTTCGAGTGGGTTTATTCTCGCGATCCAGTTGACGCAGACTATTACGTTATCTACGGTGTCATACGAGAGTTCGTTTTCCCTAGCCAAATAGCACCACGCATTTTTGTCACCACAGAACCTCCTGAGATTTTCCGCTACTCGAAAAGTATCTTGCTTCGCTACAACGCTGTGCTGGGAGGGGATTTCGAATATCTTCGAGATTTGCCAAACTTGTCCGTGGCAACAGGGTTATTGAATTGGTCAGCTGGCCTTGCGAGACAAGATGGTGTGATGTGTGAAACCAAAACAGTAGAAACTCTGGGAGATTTTCCACTATCACAACGATCTTTTGGGATTTCGATTGTTACCAGCACCAAGAGAGTCACAAAAGTCCAAAAGGAAAGACTTGCTCTCATTGAATACCTCTCCCGCAAAATCAATAATTTGCATATTTTTGGTCGAGGTTTTGAAGAAGTCGGCGACAAGTCGCAGGTACTTACAAAATACACCCACCACTTAGCATTAGAAAATCACAAAAACCCGTCTTTTTGGACTGAAAAGGTAGCAGACGCAATTCTATGTAACACTAGAACATATTACTTTGGTAACGAAAGCATTTTGCAGGATTTCGGTAGCAATGCTGTTCTCCCTCTTCCATTTGGTAGCTTTGATGACGTCTATAGAAAAATCATGGTTGATTTAGAGAATACAAATTTGGATCACGTCGTTCAGGAATTGACGAGGGCGAGGAAGTACCTGATTGAAACAGCAAATATACATAGTCGTATCATTAGCAGAATCTCGAGACCATTTACTCACTCAGCTGCGGATTACTCTCTTCGAATGCCTAATCATCCGAAACAACTTTCAAATATGCTCCGTTTGAAATTTTTTCACTGAGGTGAGATCAATGAAACGCAGCAATTAGACTGGTGGGTGAGGCTACCGTTCATTCTTGTGAGCCTTCTTATAAACAAGGGAACGATTTGCAAACTTTTGACAAACATGTTTCTTTAGGAGAAGAGTGACTGAAATGGGTCGCAAGAAAACCAAAGATATATAACGAATCATGGAGAGCAGATGAAGACGCTGATTCCTCTTTAGGGTCAATTCTTCAAATAGTCGTGAAAATGCAAGTGATCTTCTGTAACTCAAGAGACCTGGCATTCGCTGTTTAGTTCGGTTTCTATTTCTCCACTTATATTCAAACAAGATTTTTGTTTTCATTTTTGTATGGGCGTGTGCTTCTTGCTGAGAAGTTTGCTTTTCGTGAATTCTATATCTCAGCAAGACATGATTCGTATTTCTAATTTCACCATGCTGGAGCATCCGCAGCCACAAGTGATAGTCTTCAGCTGGAACATATCGTTGGTCGTATCCCCCCACCCTTAGCGCCACATTTTTTCGATACATCACAGTTGGATGAAACAGACAGCAATAGTGCTTCATAGTGAAACGACATTCCTTCTTGCCTCGAGGCAAACAAACTCGTGAAAGATGATCGCCATGAGAATTGGTGAGCTCTACCTGTCCGCCAACGCAAACCAAGTCGGGTTGTTTACGCAGTATTTGAGATTGAATTTCTAATCGATCAGGAGCCATGATGTCATCAGAATGCATGATTGCAACTAAATCGAATTTGGCACTTCTTAGACCCGAATTGTGGGCATGCGCTATGCCTGGAACTTTACTTCTCACTACTCTTGCATTTGCATCCAACATGTGTTCTATTGTCTGGATAGCTTGAGAGCTAGCTCTGTCAAGTACAAAAACAACTTCGAAAGCTTCTTGTGTTCTTTGTTCATAAATAGATCGAATAGCTTCAGCAAGAAATTTAGCCTCACCATGGACCGGCACGATCACAGAAATTCCAAGATTGCCCAATTCTTCATGATCCCTTCAGGGTCAGAACAAATTGCAACTTGGCACCAATTATAGACTCTAGAAGTGCTCATATAAACCAATTTTGGAGTGTGAAATCCTTTTGATACCCTCAATAGGTACCCTGCTTCTATACTTTCTGAGTGAAGAAACTGAGTGTTGTTACTTCTCTTATTGGTTATCATCCACTGCTTCTTGATACTCTCAAATCAGTTTTGAATCAAAGAGGGGTAGCGGCAGAAGATTTAGAATATGTGGTTTGGTACGGCGGCTCTCCCAACCCGCTCATCAATGACGTCATTGAAACTTTCTCAGACAGAGTTAGATTTCTTGGGGACAATGACGATGGGTTGTATGACTCTCTTGCTCAAGTGTTGCCATTACTCTCAGGAGAGGTCATTTGCTATCTAAATGTTGGTGATTTGTGGTCTCCCACTACTGCTGCCGACGTAATCAACTTCTTTTCTACAAGAAAAGACTGTCAATGGATTTGTGGAATTCAGAGTTTTTACGATGAGACGGGTCACATGAAGGGTCTATTGGTTCCTCACAAATTCCGCACACCATTCATTCAAATGGGACTTTACGGTAAACGATTCGGTTTTCCTTTTATACAACAAGAGTCGACATTCTGGCGTAAAGAACTCCATGAAGCCATCGACTGGAATCGTCTCCGTAGGTTCAAATTGGCCGGAGATGCATACCTCTGGCATACGTTTTCATACGTTACCAATTTGAAGGTCGTTCCCCTGCTCCTTGGTGGAATTAGGAGCCACTCAAATCACCTATCAGCCGACCACGAGGCCTACTCAATCGAAAGACAAAGCATGAACTCTCCATTCCGCCTAAAATACCTTCCCCTCTATCTCTACGATCAAGTGATCTGGCGTCTCCCAAATCGCGTCCGACTTTGGCTTCTGAAACGTCAACTTGTATCAAGTTTCACTAGATAGCTCAATAATTTCATGCTGAAGATATAATCATTCCGTCTTATTCTCATACTTGATTGCGACTTGAAGTCACTGCTATCGGCATAAGACTCATGATGGATTTTCTCAAATCAAACAGGGATTTCTTCAAATCATTCCACATTGGAAGCGAAGATCTAGTGTTACTTTGATGTCAATTTTCAGAAAGCGATCGACTCCGCAACGGAAGCCACTCCATTCAGAGACTCGCACTACAAGCTCAAAAGAGGCACACCAGATTCGGCCGAAATCTATCAAGCGTCAGATTCATATCACTTGAATTTGTGATAAGGGGAAATCTGATCAGTATTCTCATAAACCACTTCCTGGTTCCTCTCAGTTCACTTACCTCAAAAGATAAGCCAGTACCTCTACCGTGGCATCTAGATTTGTCCCAAGAGTAGATCGAAGGTTCCGTTGTCAGCCACTACTCTCAAGCTCCCTGAGGGAAACTTTCTGGGCCACCCCTCTTGTCAACAATGCTGCTTCAAATTTCAATCACAGGGCAATTTCATGGTAGCTAATTTCACAAGCCTTGGCCAAATCACGGTAACAGTAATCACGATACGGCGAGGTGAAATACTCATAAAGGCTTGAACCTCGGGGCATAAACACCATATTCGTCAATCCACCTCCATGAATGCCGTGAACTTCTCGCACATTCTTGAAAAGATCAATTTGAGTTTTGACAGGGAACTGTCCTGGGTCCAAGACAATGACGTCGTCATCCAATCCTTCTAATATCTGTTGTTCCAAACTAATGTTATGACGTGCATATCCATTGCGCGAAATAAACACTTTTGTCGGTGCTGCCTCCAATTTCTTCACATCGCTGAGCTGCAGCATCTGCACAATTTCGTGATTGGTGAATCTCCATTCTCCGACCGCAAGTTTTGATATGCCCAAGATGCTCTCTTTCGTTTGCTCAAAATGAATGCTATAAAGATCAAGATATTCACTTACAAATGAAGGGTTGGGGCCAATTAAGATATGCACATCAGGGAAGTATCTTGATATTTGCAACAACTTTGGCATCCACTGGATGACGAAGTGAAAATAGTAAACTTGCTCTGGTACAAAAAAGGTGTAATCGCCCACTATCTGATGTGGTTTCTGTGATGTTCTTTTGATGTTTTTCCAAAGACTTCCTGACATAAATTGTCTATCCCGATAGTATGGGGCAATAACTTGGTCGTTGGGGGTTCTGAAGATTCCGCTCGTTGTGTCAAGGCAAATGTTGGAATAGGTCTCTAGTTCTGAATTATCATCTGAGGTCCTTGGAGTGATACCAGTACGAAGAAGTGTATGTAAGGGTTGGCCAAAATACGCAAACTCTAAAGCGCGCTCTACCATCCCAATTGGATTGGGAAGCCAACGTTTCACAGATGCTATTGGTCTAAAAGTCTCCCTACGGTGCATAACTCTGCCTCTATCTTCTTTGGTGTCTAAAATCTTTGATTAATTTTTCAAGAATTTCTGTCATTCAGACCAGAGGTGTATCGAGTTTCTGGACTAATCGTCAATTTTGGAGAGAACTTTACATAGGACGGCACTAGTGGGCTTCAAAGACAGACGCCACCCATAAGGTAATCACGGTTGTACGAGTGTCGGTGACCGGCAGCGCCTCATCTCTTGGATGATTCATGATTGAACTCGGGTTTTCGAAAGAACTCATTGTAGAATCTTGCGCGCCCGAGAGGACTCGAACCTCTAACCTTCTGATCCGTAGTCAGATGCTCTATCCGTTGAGCTACGGGCGCCCAGAACGTGCGGAGCCTAGCGGAGTCTGACAAGCGTCACAAAATCAATCA
>Ga0315901_10004500_pt1 | contig 17365 bp, 11 predicted proteins | sample LakEriMetagenome_10_FD_203761 | JGI IMG/M metagenome (GOLD analysis project Ga0315901, IMG submission 203761) | Freshwater fungal communities from buoy surface, Lake Erie, Ohio, United States - Buoy 2 MA116 | ecosystem: Environmental > Aquatic > Freshwater > Lake | place: USA: Lake Erie, Ohio...
TGATCAAGGTCATGCTCGCCGCCCCTGAGCTTGAATCAACTGATCACGCACTTGGCTATATGCATAGAACAATCGAAAACCTCTGCATCGATATCTTCCGTATCGAGGGTCGTCGTCCAAACCTTGTGGTTTTAGATGATGCCTCAGCAGAGCTTGAATCAACATGGGTCGATCACAAAGACCACGTTGATGTAATTGCTGCAGCAGATGATGCTGCAATTGTCAGACAAGCACTTGCCATGCTCTCACCTGCAGAGCGAGCAGCTCTTGTTATGTGGGAGATGGAAGGAAGATCAACTGCAGAAATTGCAGCAGAGCTTGGTATTAAAGAATCTGCTGTTAGACATACTGTCTCAAGAGCAAGAGCATCTCTGCGCAGGGTAATGAGCGAGTTAATTGTTGATAAAGAGCGCGGTTTAACTGCTCTAGATATGCTCTCAACAACATACAAAAAAGCAGCGCAGATCGCTAAGAAATCAAGTAAAGCTGCTCTTTCACTTATTTTAGTTTTCTTCGCCTTTCTTGGATTTAATGCAATGCCAACAGATAGCGAGCTTCCTGTTGTAACACTTCAGGAAAATAATGCTTCCACTCCAGTTGAAGTAGTAGATGCTCCATCTGTTGAAGCATCAGCAAGTCCTTCGATTACCGCAGCTGCAATTGCTAAAGCGCAAGCAGCTCTTGAAAATGCCAAGGCAACTAGCCTTAGCTTTACCGGCCTTGATAAGGCTGGAATCCCAACCGGATTTACCGTTACTGATTCCTCTGGAGCTCTAGGTTCTCTCTATATAACTAACCGTCCTCCAGTGCTCTCAGAGACAGAGCTCAGCCTCTCTCAAGTGGCTAAGACTGATACTGGGGCAGCTAACATCTTTATCTCCCAGCAGTTAGTTAGTGATTCCCAGGGCTTTAGCTACCTACCCTCTATCTCCTATGGCAAGGATGGAGCCTGGATTCCTCTAGTAACCAAGCTCACCTATCTAAATTCTGAGCGTATGCTCAGCGGGGATTACCTCGTCACAGCCATCATTAAAGTAGAATCTGAGGTTGAAACCCCCGTTGTGATCCCAGCGAGCGCCTCAGGCCGGGATCTACTTACAGCCCCACGGCAGGTAATTACTCGCCTGGTGCTGAACCCAGGAAAAACCCAGATTTTATCTCAAGCTGTTTATGTAGTTGAAAAGGGAGTCAAGTAGTGAACTCCCATTTTAAGTTTCTCCGCCGCGTCCGGATACACGGTGGGGAATGTGGTGCAGTAGCACGTGCATTGCATCACAAGGTAAAGGGTTTATCTCTTTACCAAGCCGATTCAGGGAAAGCCCTTGAATCGACTATTGAAAGGAAACAAATGTCTACAAAGACAACTCTCAAGCGCATTGCGCTTGTTGCAGTTTCGGCATTGGGCTTCGGCCTTCTGTCGGTTGTTCCTGCGAAAGCAGCTATTACATTCACATCAATTACTGTTGGAACAGTTCCAGCAGTTCGTGTTGGTGAAACTGCAACAGTTGCAATTACAGTGAACATGAGCGATAACCTCGCGGCAGACACCTTTACGGTAGCAGCGAAAATTACAGCTGCGCCATTGACAGGTGGCAATGCGGCAATAAATAGCGGAGTATCAGTTCTCGGCTACACCACAGCCACAACAAATGATGGAGATAGCAATTCTCGTCTTTGGTTTGGTACAGCAAGCGGCGGTTTGGGTACACAACAGACCAATGGAACGCTGACAAATACTGCATTTACTGACGGTCGTCAGTATCAAGGCGTTGTAACATCTTCAACAACAGGTGATTTGGTAGCACGTACTGCTGCCGGTGTTGCCGGTGCTGCTGTCGATGTAACGACTGGCGCTGATGACACGCTCACAAAGACTGTTTACCTAAGCTGGAAAGCAGATGTTGCTGGAAGCTACTCAGTTCTAGTGTCAGTGGATGATGCAACAGGTCTTGCTGGTGCGGGTACAGACGCTTTTGGTAACAAGGCGTATGTAGCAGGAGATTTGAATACCAGCTTTAGCTTTACCGCTACAAGCTCAGCTCCAGCTTCTATTGCTCTATCGAGCACAGGTGCTCACCCAATTTCCTCTACAAATGGTTCTTTGGTGAAAGTTACTCTAAAGGATGCAGCCGGAAATCCAGCCATGATTACAGGTGACGAAGCTATTGCAGTTTCAGTTACAGGTGGCTATGTGATCAAAGCAAGTTTGAACGCAAGCACTGGCGCATTCACGTCTGGAACGATGGGTACTGCAACAACTGCAACCCTCGCCCCAGCTGATTTCTTAAATGGAACTGCGTTCGTAAACGTTCTTGGTTCTGCGGTCGGAACAATGACTGTCACCGCCTCTGGCTCGGGAACGATGTCTTCTGCAGTTTCAACATCGGCATCAGTTTCAGCTGGTGCTGCAGAAACTATGACCGATAGCACGCACACATTCACTGGTCCAGCAACTGGAATGGATGGATCTGGAACTGCTTGGGAAGTTTCTTCGACTGCAACCTCGACAAGCCTTAAGTGGACATTCGCTGATCCAGGCGCAACACTTTACGGTTCTCTCCTCGTTAAGGATGAAGGAGCAATCCAGGGACTTGCCAATAAGACTGCCAATGATCTTCGTTGGAACGTCTACTTCACTGTAGCCGATGACGATCTAAGCAAAACAATTAGCATCAGTCACTCAGCTCTTGGTGATTCCGATACTTCCAGTGCCAATTTCCGCGTCACTAACGTGGGCGGTGCTTCTGCTACTGAGCTCGTATTTGGTGGCGAAGTAGCTGTTGCTGATGACATCACGGTATCCCCATCAAGCTTCAAGTCTGCAACTGGTGCAACTAATGCCATTACAGCAACTGTTTATAATCAGTTTGGTGTAGAGATGGTAGGTCAATCAGTTACAGTAACTGTTGCCGGTCGAAACTCTGCTCGTGCATCAGAGACTCTGATCACTAACGCCGATGGAAGAGTTACAGCATCTATCGTTGACACTGGAACTACTGGTGTTTCTGATGTAGTGACTTTTGCAGCAGGAAACGACACCTCAACCTCGACAATCACTTATGGAACTTACACAGTGGCAACTGTCTTGTTGACAACTCCGAACACTACGTCAACTGGCGTGGATGAATATCCAACAGATCCAGAGGACATTAAAGCTGGAGATGGCGCAGAAGCAACTCTATTAACTGTCACAGCGACAGTTAAGGATGCAGCCGGTCTCGTAATGTCTGGTATTCCGGTTACCTTTACCATTGCCGGTACAGGCGCTGCGATCACTTCTACAACTTCTGTAGCTCGCTACACAAGTTCAACTGGAACAGCAACAGCTTCAGTTTATGGCTGGCTAGCTGGTACCTACACTGTAACCGCAACTGCTGGTGGTATTTCAGATACAGCTCCTGTCATTTTTGCACAGGAAACTCCAACTGAAGCACGCACAATTTCAGCAACTGTTTCTGGAAACTCAATCACTGCAACAGTGAAGGATCGTTTCGGAAACACAGTTGAAGGAGCTCCAGTTAAGGTTGTACGCACCGCAGGTACTGGTTACTTCGGAAGCGCAACAACTGCTGAAGCTAACACCGCAAGCAATGGAACAGTTACATTTATTGTTACTGGTGGACCAGCAACCGTATCGGTTGGCTTCAATACAGCTGTCTACGGACAATCAGATGCACTTAAGGGTTTGATTGACGGAACTACAGCAACAAACACGTTTACTGCTTATACAGCAGGAACGAGCGCTACTGATGAAGAGGGAGTAGGTTCCTCTTACGATGCAGCTGGTGTTAACTCTGTAACTGTCGAAGTTACTGCTGAAGATGCATCAGTAAATGCTGCTAACGCAGCTTCTGACGCTGCTGCTGAAGCAATCGATGCTGCTAACGCAGCAACTGATGCTGCAAACCTCGCTGCTGAAGCAGCAGATGCAGCAACTGTTGCCGCTGAAGAAGCACGCGATGCAGCAGATGCAGCAACTGCTGCTGTTGAAGAGCTTGCTACTCAGGTTGCCACATTGATGGCCGCTTTGAAGGCTCAGATCACAACCTTGGCTAACACAGTTGCCAAGATTGCAAAGAAGGTAAAGGCGTAAGCCTCTCCTTCCACAAGTAGTACCCAAGGGCTCCTGGGAAACCAGGGGCCCTTGGGCTTTTTATTCCCTTCTTCGCATACCCTTGCGTTATGTTTCCTAAAGCTCTCGAGCGCCGCATTCAAGTTTTAGTTTTGTTCTGCGTGCTTTCTATGACTTTACTGGTTACGCCTTGGCTAAGCCTTGATCCTATTAACTTGCCTAAGTTTTTGATACTTGGAATATGCGGTTTTGCGGCAATTGGAAATCTCCTGCCATATTTTAAGCGAATGGCTAATTCAAATGGAAAGTGGCTGATTTATTTTGTAACATTCTTTTTAATTTCATTGGTTATTGTTTTTTTCATGAGTGGCTCAGGATTTTGGCCCCAAGTTTATGGTGCGTATGGGCGTAACACTGGACTGCTGACTTACCTGGGGCTTGCTCTGATGCTGACTTCAGTTGTCTTTGTATCTAATTTAAACTTTTCGAAGAAGCTGATTTGGGTCCTGATAATCACAGGGATGGTTAATTCGGTATACGGATTCCTTCAATGGTCGGGAAACGATCCAGTTGATTGGAATAATCCTTATAACCCGATTGTGGGAACATTGGGAAATCCCAACTTTGTGTCAGCCCATTTAGGAATATCAGCTCTGGCTTCACTGTCTTTGGCCTTTGAGAGATCAAGAAGTCTGGGTTCTCATTTTATTCTGCTCACAAATGTGGGCTTTTCACTCTTTATTATCTTTCAATCAAACTCTTCTCAAGGGCTTTTGGTATTTGCACTTGGAAGCTCCTTGACTATCTTTTTTAGATTTTTGAGACCTCTTCATGCGATCATTCGAGCGGTTTATTGGTTATTTGTACTCGGTGGCTCGACCCTGGGAGCACTTGGAATATTGAACAAAGGTCCTCTCGCTTCGCTTTTATATCAAGAATCAGCCACCTTTCGTGGCGACTATTGGCGTGCGGGATGGAAGATGACACTTGATAATCCCTTGTTTGGCGTGGGACTTGATTCATATGGGGATTGGTATCGCGTTGCTAGAACTGAGGCAGCAGCTCTTAGACGTGGCCCTGATGTGACAACAAATTCGGCTCATAATGTTTTCTTGGATATCTCATCTAATGGTGGATTTCTCTTATTGACTTCTTACTTATTGATATTTGGCTTGGTGTTTCGGTCAGCAATTAGATTATTAAAGAATTCCCAAGGCTTTGATGCAATCGGCGTTGGGCTGGTTAGTGCGTGGCTAGCTTATGTAATTCAATCTGTAATTAGCATAAATCAACTAGGGCTTGCAATCTGGGGTTGGGTATTGGGAGGAGCGATTTACGGCTATGAATTGTATAAAGAACATTCTGAAATGCCACGAGCAAAACGCGAGGCAGGCATGCGAGGTGAACAAGTACCTCCTTCTGTCATCTTTACTGGAACTTTGGGACTATTAATCGGGATAGTAATTACTATCTGGCCAGTAACACAGAATACTTCTTTTAAAAATGCTCTAGAAAGCGGAGATGGTCTCCAGATTGAAAAGGCCGCAAATCAGTTTCCCAGGGGTGTTTATTACTATCTATATGCTGGGCAGATTTTTCAAGAGAATAGATTGCAAGATAACGCCTTAAAGATGGCAAAGAAGGCGATAGAGGTTAATCCTCGAGAGTTCATTGCCTGGGAGTTATTTGCAGCAAATTCCAAGATAAGCCAAGTAGATAGAAATACCGCCATTACCAAGATGAAGGAGTTAGACCCCTTTAACAATACTTTAGGCAAGTAGTGGCGAATGGTTCTAAACTCCTAGGACTGCACAGGCTCCGATAGGCTTTGCCTTGTGCGAGTAGCAATAATAGGCCAGGGGTATGTAGGTAAGGCAGTAGGTAAAGCTGCGCATGGCGCAGGGCATCAAGTTATTGGTATCGAAAATGATTTAATGAGAGTTAAGGAGTTAGCATCAGTTGTTGACTATGAAGTAACACGAGATTACTCCGAGGTCTCGAGCGTCGCTATCATCATCATTGCCGTTCCTACACCGCTAGATGAAAAACGTGAGCCAGATCTCTCCTTTTTGTATTCTGCATGCCATTCACTGCAAAACCATCTAAACACTTCTGTTTTGCTTATTAATGAGTCAACCTCTTTTCCTGGCACCTTGCGCAACGTGATTGCACCAATTTTAGGAAGCAAGCACCTCTATGCATCGGCTCCTGAGCGTATTGATCCGGCAAACAAGATTTGGAATATTGAAAATACCCCCAGACTTGTTGCAGGATTAAATGATGAAGCAACAAATAGAGCAACTGAGTTTTATCGAACCTTTTGCCGTGAAGTAATTACAGTTTCCTCTCCTGAAGTAGCTGAGACTGCCAAACTCTTTGAAAATACGTTTAGGCAAGTAAATATTGCTTTAGTTAATGAGTTTGCACAGATTTCTGATGCACTTGGTATTTCAACTTTTGAAACGATAAAGGCAGCTTCTAGTAAGCCCTACGGCTTTATGCCATTTATGCCAAGCATTGGGGTTGGAGGACACTGTATCCCCATCGATCCAACTTATCTAAGTTTTGCTGCTCGTGAAGCTGGTGTAAATACATCATTTATCGATCTAGCAAACAAGGTCAATGCCTTAATGCCGGAATATTTGACCGAACGAATCAAAAAACTACTTGGAGGCAATTTGGTTGGCAAGAGGATACAGATAGCTGGCATCTCTTATAAAGCAGATATCTCTGACATCAGAGAATCTCCTGCACTGGCGCTCTTAGCAAAACTCCGAGAACAAGGAGCAGATGTCACCTGGCACGATGAAAAAGTCGGAGTCTGTAATGGTGAGGAGTCAAGCAAATTAGAGGCAGTAGATCTTGGAATAATTGCAACTGCTCACTCAGGAGTTGATTACAGTTCATGGAAGAATACGCAGAGTATAGTCATCGATTTAAGTACTAATCCCAATACTGGTTGGAAGAAGTTTCTATGAGTGAAAAAATTATAATCCCAAGGGTAACTGAAGAAAGACTTCGATAATTTTGTACACTTGTAAGATTTTCAAAATTTAAATCTATTTTCATTATAAGTCCAGTGAAGCCAGAAGTACTGGAAATTTTCTTTCTGGACTTCTTTTAGCAGAACATAACTCCTTATTCACGCACCTGAATCTTTGGTTTGTACTCAGAACTAGCTCTTAAGCAAAACTTTTTGATAGCGCTCAGCTATTTTGATCTCCAATAGCACATTTAGGAGCAGATTTTATCTCTGAAGATTCCAATTAACACACCTGAAGTTTGTGAATTGTTTTTATGTAACCAACGTATTCTAAAAAATTACTCTTCACTAGGTAGCTCAAACTCATTTCCGTTTTCAAGAGAAGAGATTACAGTATTTAATCCAAAGTCTTTTTCGGTCCAATCTGGATGCATTTTTGGACGAGCATAAGGATAGAAAGGGATAGCCTTTATTGAATTAATCGGAATTAGTTTACGAAAGAAAAAGTAGTGGGCAACTTCCAATCCACGAATACGGTTTCTAAACAAAGTTGCATGATTGCGCTCAAAGTCATCTAACGTTTTAAAATAATCTTCTTTCGTGGAAGGTTCGATTCCAATGCCCTTATTTCGAGACCAAGCCTCGCCAGCAATTAGTAATGGTTTCCCCAAAGCTGCTACTTCAAGTCCAGTTTTGGTTCCGAAAATTATTGCCAATTGCGATTTATCAATTAGGGCATACGTTGAGACTTTGTCCAGAGGCTTAACCACAAAGATATTTTTCGGAAGTGATTCAAAAGATGATTCTATGTAGTCTAATATTTTATCTTGACTCTTTATTCTACCTGTTTCTTCAGCTGGATGAATTCGAACAATCAAATTACTTTCTGGATGTTTAATAAACCACTCAATAGTCTGCAGTATCCATTCATGCATGTCAGAAAACAATCTGGATTTGTAGTGTAATTGAGCATCCCATGAAACATTTGTTAGCAAAATTGCTGTGGGTTTTGAGAAATTAAGAGGTATAACTTCACTCTCCTCCTTGGTTGTGACCCCAAAGCGAATCCAATCGTTTGTCCCGACATCGCGGGAGCTTAAGTAGTTTTCAATACTTTTTACTTGATCCAAAGTCAGTTGTAAATCTTGTGGAAATGGTTTAAGTAACTCACGATGATAAGTATCGTTCCAGGAGAATATGTAGGTTCCTCGGCGGTAACCTTGCATCCATGAAACAAACTCCAGGTTTTCTCTTTGTGATAGAGCTTGTACGATGCCTTGAGGAACATAGATTCCGTGATGAGCAATTACGATGTCAAAGGTTTCTGTAGACAATAATTCATTTATTGATTGTGAATACTGAAGGCTTGCAGATTGAAACCTCTTTAAGACTTCATGATAAACTTTGGAGTCAATAACTCTCCCTATACCTAGGAACCTTTTTGCGCCAGACTCCGCAATCTCTGAATCTAGCTTTTTTATTTTAGTTAACGGATTTGGAGGACGTAACACTTCTAGGTTTAGCTCAGACTTAGCTAGTATTGTAAAACCTATCTTTGTACATTGCTCGCAAAGTGGTTTACTACCATCCTTAATAAATTCCTCTTGATTTCTGTACTTATTTACTTCTGCATACATACAGGCATCAAAGCCTCCACCACACAACACGAATTTCACTTTATGTCCGCGAAGTTCAAGAGCTTTAGATAAAATTAAATCAAGAGCTAGAGTTGTCAGATTCCCACCAATACTTGAAAATATTAAAAATGATTTAGGTTTTTGCGTAACATTTTCATGAGAAATGGTAAATCGTGAAATCTTTAACAAATGCCTTTTCCATAATACTAGCTCAATCCACAGGCGAAGTTGATCTAAGATTTTCAACTTCAGCAATAACTTCAATTTATGGTTATAACTCATTCAATATCCGTATAAATTCTTGAGGGGACCACGAAGGACCTATTGAGATACTTTTAGGTGTATTTTTCACATCAAAGTTTGGTGAGCCTTCATTGACGACCAGGATAAATGGAATATCAAGATCCTTCGCGGCATTCCAATCATGAATGGTGTCCCCAATAACTATTGAAGATGAAGAATTTGTGCTCAAAGTAGATAACGCCCTTTGTAGGATATCCGAACGGGACCCACTATTTACCGAGCAGAAAACCTTTTCTTTGTCAAAGAATTTTGATAGCCCTGCACTTGATAACTTTTCTTGAGCTCCGCAGAAGCAATTTCCGGTAACTATTGCAAGTTCATAGTTTTCAAGCCGATATAGAAGATCCAAAAATTCTACAATTCCTGGAAAAGGTATCACGGGTGACGCGTCAAAAGTCTCCCGTAATTTGGAAGCATATTCAAGGACAAGTTTAGAGATCAATTCTTCTGACAAGTCTACAAACCCTGCTTGCCGCAAGTGGAGAGCTACAATTTGATGATCAGTTAATCCTGCCATGTCTTTAACATTAAATTCTATTTGCAAACCTAAAAATCCTTCAATAGTCTCCTTGAATGGTTTTGCTCCGGCACCACGTGTTGTGAGTAAAGTGCCATCAATGTCCCAAAGTAATGTTTTCAAATCAAATTTCGATCTATCAAGTCGCAAATAGAGTCTGCATCAAGCTTATGCCATTTTAATACTGACTCCTGGTCTCCATTTCTAGGAATCTCATCGATGCCAATTCTCAAGCACCTTACGTGCAGGGGCTCCATAGTGTCTTTAATAATCTCAAAATTACTTTTGCACGGTGTGAAGTTTTCTAAGACTAAAATTAATTTATATTTGCCCAATTCTTCGATTTCTAGCAAGTCTAGTGGCCTGTTAATCTCGTAGCGGGTGTATACAGAAATATTCTTGTGTAGTGCAGTTTCAAGTGCAATTTGCGTCATTGTCACACCAGATGTAACTATGGCGATTGAATCTCCTTCACGTCTCAAAAGTAGGTTACTGAATTGTCCACTGTTGCTTGGCGATTCAATGAGGCCGATGGAATTTATGCGAATGTAACTTGGAGATTGATTCGAAAGAGACTTGTTAAAAGCTAACTCAAGTTCAGTTGTGCAGGCAGGCTCAAATATTTTTATGTTAGGGATAGCGCTTATTATGCCTACATCTATCACAGCCTGATGCGAGTGTCCTGGACCCGTTGGAACAATTCCTGCAAGAAATCCCGCATAGATGATTTGACTATTTTCTGTTGTATTGTTAAAGATTTGTTCCAATGATCTTGTAGTAAGGAAACTAGCGAAGCTATGAACTATAGGAAGGCTTCCTGAGAGGGCTAGAGTTCCTGCCATCGAAACCATATCTTGCTCTGCAATTCCGCACTGGACATACTGAGTAGGAAACTCCGTAGAGATTCCATAAGTACCGGTGTCAAACGATAAGTCTGCATCAAGGACAACAATCTTACTATCTGTTGAGCACGCACCTTTAAGAAGATGATTCCACGCTTGAATTAAGGAAGGAGGACGATGCCGTGGGATTTTATCTAAAAATGAATCACTGTGGCCACGCTGGCGTGCTAAAGATTTCAAAGCCTCTTCCGTGGGATTACTTGCAAGTGTTTCACACAAAAACTTTGATGCTATGGCGTAATCTTCATCTGAAGGCGCACCAGAGTGGTAACGATAAAAGGAAGAGTCTGCTGCGAAGTTAGACATAAGGGGGACTCCACTGGACTTAACGGTGTGCGCATAAATAAGCACTGGCCTAGATCCCTTAACTGCCGTACTTAGAGTCTTCTGAAGTTTTGCAATATCGTGTCCATCGCATTCGATGTATTCCCACCCACACCCAGTTACCCTGGATTCCAAATCTCCAACAGGTAAGACTTGCTCAGTCCAAGTGTCTGATTGGAGCTTATTTCCATCAACGATTGTGATTAATGTTTTCATGTTGTCTCTAAAAGCCCCTGGCATAGATTCCCAGATTTGTCCTTCTTGTAACTCGCCATCGCCTAGTAAAGTGATCACAATCGGATCTGGCTTTCCTGCGTTTCGCGCTCCCAAGATAAAACCTTTGGATTTAGAAATCCCCATTCCGAGCGAGCCAGTGTTGGTCGGAACCCCTGGTATCTGAATTTCTGGATGCCCTGGAAGACCTTCAAATCTTCGTAAGGTTAGAAGGCTCTCGTCGCTCAATTCCCCAAAAGAGTGACCTGCCGCATATATTGCAGGAGCATCATGCCCTTTAGAGCTAAAGAAAATTCCATTTTGAGAAGAATGATTTTTTAGAAAGAGTTTTGAAGCAAGACAGATATCAATTGCGCTAAAGCTACTTCCAATGTGTCCACTGCCTGCCCTTTTGATCATCGACAAAATATTAAGTCGGCATGCAAAAGAAATTAGTTGAATTTGTGAATCTAGTGAGTAATTTCTCAGCTCTTCTTGAGGCACAAACCACAAAGGGATTTCTTCATTTGGAAAATTCCAATTTTCAGCACGCATAGGGTGAGTCTAGCAATCTGATTCATTGAGGCCCATAATAGACGCGTGAGACTTACTATCGTATTCATGGGTAAAAGAGGTGCAGGCTTGCGTTTTCTAGATATCTTTAGAACTTATTCGCAATTCTACCTGAATGATGTTTCATTTATTGTCTCAAGGAAAGCAAGTAAAAATCTTTCTCAAATAGATTCAAAAACTAAGAGTACTTTCTCTATATCTAGCACTTTCGATCTCTTCCTTTTGCCCCTGATCGTCCTTCATCAGTTTTGGACTTTAGTTGCAACAACAAAGCTACGGAAGAGACACTTTCTTTTTGTAATGCCGTCCCCATCAGACTACTTTTTCATTCTATGCCTTAGAGTGCTTCGTATGCCATGCTCCTTTATCATTCATGACCCTAGCACCCACTCTGGTGAAATATGGCCAACAAGTAGATCAATTAAATTTCGAACCCGAATTGCCAACAAGATTTATTCTCTATCTAAATATACTCAAGAAGAGTTAAAAAAGAATTACGCCACCAGCTCACTATTATTGGATCATCCAATTTTTCCTATTAGTACAAGAACTGATAACTTTGCGCTTGTACAGGGATTAAAAAACTACTTTCTTTTTATTGGAAGAATTAGAGATTACAAAGGTGTTCTAGACTTAGTTCATGCTTTTGGAAGCTCAAAGTGTAAGTCTGTATTAGTAATTGCTGGCGAAGGTGATTTTCAGAAGCCGGAAAATGAAAAAATTTTATTAATAAATCGATGGTTGTCCGACGCGGAGATTGAATCGTTGATAGCAGGTTCCCGGGCCGTAATTTTTCCCTACCGAGACGCAAGCCAATCAGGAGTGATTCCTACCTGTATTTCTTTTGGAGTGCCTATGATTGTTAGTGATGCAGGCGCACTGGCAGAGCAAGCTAGGGCAGGACAGTTAATTGGAATCTTTGAAGCCGGAAACATTGAATCATTGAAAGAAATCCTGATTGAAGCAGAGATAGTGACCAAAAACCGAAGTGCCAAGGATGACTCAGATTTTCAAATGGCTCAAGACTTGTCAAAACGATCAAGTGAGAAATTTGTGCGTGAGTTAATCTCTAGCCTGCTCTAGAAGGGTTTAATTTTCAAAAAGTGATTCAGCTTCGTCAAAAATACCTAGGAATAGCATAGAATCACGGTATGCGAAAATTCAGGGTTAATGGCAATGAGTACAACGACGAAACTACCCCATATGTCATTGCAGAAGTTGGGCACAATCATCAAGGTAATTTAGAGACTGCAATTTTGCTGATTGAGGCTGCTGCAAAAGCAGGGGCCCAGGCAGTCAAGTTTCAAAAACGTGATAACCAATCGCTTTATTCGTCTGAAGCCTATGCTGCTCCTTATTTGAGTGAAAACGCCTATGCCCCAACATACGGTGCGCACCGAGAAGCTCTCGAGTTTGGAAAGGAAGAGTACCTAGTGTGCATTCAAGAGGCCCAAAAGAGAGGTATTGATTTCTTTGCCACAGCTTTTGATTTCAAGAGTGCAGATTTTCTTGCCGAACTTGGAGTGCCAGCATTTAAGATTGCAAGTGGCGATTTAAAGTCAACTCCCCTAATCAAATATGTTGCAAAAATAGGCCTCCCCATAATTCTCTCAACAGGGGGAGGAAGAATGGATGACATCACACGGGCAGTTGATACCGTACTTGAACATAATCAAAATCTTGCATTGCTTCAATGTACTGCGGGGTATCCTCCCGAATATTCAGAGCTGAATTTGAAGGTCATTTCTACTTATCGCGATACTTTCAAGAATGTCACTATTGGATACTCTGGACATGACAGTGGAATCGCAATGGCCTTAGTTTCATATGTGCTTGGTGCTCGAGTAATTGAAAAACACTTCACATTGAATCGTGCTATGAAAGGAACAGATCACGCCTTTAGTCTTGAGCCTGCCGGGATGTCAAAGCTAGTCAGAGATTTGAAGAGAGCTCACCAGGCACTTGGTGATGGAGTAAAAAGGCCTTACCCAAGCGAGGAAATGCCTTTAAAGAAAATGGGCAAGTCCCTATATTCGACAAGAGATATTGAAGTCGGGGAAATACTTCAAGACTCTATGTTTGACTTTCGCAGCCCTGCTATTGGAATATCACCCTCACGCCTAGATTCATATCTTGGTAAAGTTTTTAAAAGGAGAGTTAGTGATGGATCAGCAATTCAAGAATCTGATTTCTAAGACTTCTGGTTTATGAAAACTTGCCTCATAGGTGTCGACGGGCTATTGGGTCGAGAGTGGATTGAAGCCCTAAAAAATTTGAATCATCATATTATTGGACTGGGCCCATCCCCCTCCCCGCAATCGAAATTAGCAAACTTTATTGATAAGTATCATGCGTTAGATCTCTCCTCAAGTTCTGATGACGATCTTAAAGCAATATTTTCGAACGAAAGACCCATTAATATTATTTTTAATGCTGGTGTCGATGCAAAACCTGGTTCAGGGCAGGAGGCTCTTACAAGTTACCCACTGGAATCTTGGAAAGAGATTTTCGAAATTAATGTTTTCGGATTAGTAAAAGTATTGAATGCTGCAGCAACTAATCAGTTCCGTCCTAAAAATGTAATTGTTATCGGCTCAATGTACTCTGAGAAATCACCAAACCCATCCCTTTATTCGCATTACGGAGAAAAGGGATTGACAAAACACCCTGCATATTCATCATCGAAGCATGCGGCTTTAGGCATAGTCAAGCAGTATGCCTCCCACTATGCAGCCCAGGGAATGGTTATAAACATGTTAAGTCCTGGTGCGGTCTACTCTGGACAAGACGAATTATTTGTTGAAAAAATTTCAGAGAAGATACCGATGAAGAGGCTCGTCTCTCCAAGTGAACTTCAATCTATTTTGAAGTTCCTACTGGAAGAGAACACTTATGCAACGGGACAGAATTTCGTTTTAGATGGGGGTATGAATTTATGGTGAGAGTCCCTCGCGTAGAGTCTCTTAACTTTGATCAGGAAGATGGCATAGTAGTTTACAAAAAGTCTCCTTTGTCTAATGAAGTTATTTGTGAATTTATAGAGCCGACCAAAGAGTCAATTACCAAAGGAATTGAGAATTTGCGACAAAGTGTAGACAATGTAGAAGATTTAGGAATTGTTAAGCGTGCTAAGATTTTAATGCATTTAGCTGACAATCTCGAAAATTCCAAAGAAGAATTTGCTCAAATAGTGAACAAAGAAATTGGTAAACCCATTAAATTGGGACTTGCTGAAGCTGAAGCAGCAGCGAGTTTTATTCGATCACTTGCTGGTGCTGCAATGTTTCACGCTGGAGAAGTGATTCCTAGCGCAAATAGGAGAAAGTTGGTAACTTATGAAAGAAGGCCCTACGGACTTGCAGTCTTAATCGTCTCTTTTAACACACCTCTACCAAACTATGCGTGGAAATTGGCACCTGCTTGGTTAGCCGGCAATGGCATAGTCTTAAAGCCCTCGGAGCACACACCTCTAAGTGCAAGACTTTTCGTGGATAAGTGCATTGAATCTGGGATGCCACGGGAGTCTTTGGGCCTGCTTTTCGGTGGCGCAGAGGTAGGCAAGCATCTTGTGAGACAAGAATTTGAATTATTGAGTTTTACAGGATCTCTTTCTGTTGGATTGAGCATTCAAGAGGCGTCGACTAGAGTAATGAGAAAGACTATTCTCGAATTAGGTGGCTCAAATCCGATAATAGTTTTTTCAGATGCTAATTTAGATCATGCAGTTGAAAATGTAGTCCAAAGTGCCTTTTCTAATTCAGGTCAGCGTTGCGCTTCTGGAAGTCGCTTATATGTTGAACAAAATATCTACGCCGATTTCTTGTTAAAGTTAAAAAATAGGATAAGCCAATTAAAGGTTGGAATTGAATTAGGCGATGAAATCGGAACTCTAGTGGATCAAAATGCGCTCATCGTTTACAAAGATTTCTTGAATCAATGTGAGAATAGTTGTAAGGTCTGGATTTCTGACTCGTCAATTAGTCACCCGAACGCACACATTGCACCACCAGCAATAGTTGAAATGAAAGCAACCGACCCTCTATTTGGGGAAGAGTTATTTGTACCTATCTTGCGTGTAGCCAGTTTCGATACTGCAGAACAGGTTCTCGAATATGCAAACTCTTCAAAGTATGGATTAACGGCGGCTGTTTGGACTAAAAGACTTACTCTTATTGAACTTTTCCGCAGAGGCCTAAATGCAGGTGTCCTAAACTTTAATGGACCGACCCATGGGGCAGAATTTCAATTTCCTTTCGGAGGGGCGAGAAATTCTGGAAATGGAACTAAAGAAGTGGGTATTGGCTCCTTAGATGAGTATTCATTCAAGCAAATAGTGACTATTGATTTCTCCAACTAAGTATGAGAAACATTGCATTGATTCCTGCCCGCGGAGGAAGCCAACGAATTCCAAATAAAAATGCTATTAATCTTCTAGGTCATCCCATGATTGCCTACACAATTGCAACAGCTCTAGCTTCAAGCGCAATTGATGAAGTTTTAGTATAAACTGATAGTGAAGAGATCAAAGAGATTTCAGAGAAGTATGGTGCATGGGTCCCTGGAATGCGACCCCCAGAAATTTCAGGCACGGAGAGCACAGACTTGCAATGGATTAAACACGCCATCGAATCTTGGCTCGAAGTTTCATCGAGCGACAAGCTCATAATTCTTCGACCGACAAACCCCCTAAGAAAGCGTGAAACTATAGAAGGTGCTATGGATTTAGTTTCTAAAATTGACGATTGGCATTCTCTAAGAGCGGTAAGACCAGTCAAGGAGCATCCAAGCAAAGTTTGGCGAAGGCAGGGTGCCTACATCACGCCATACAGCCCTGGGTTAAATCAAGTTACTGGCACTGACTCACACAGTTCTCCTATGCAAACTCTAGAACCATTGTATGTCCAAGATGCAAGTTTAGAAATCTGTAAAGTTTCTACCATTTTGGAGACGAATTCAATATCTGGCACCAAGGTCATACCATTTGAAATGCCAGGAAATGAAGGTTTTGATATAAATCTCCCAAGTGATCTAGATTATCTTAAGCATCTCGTTGATTCAGGAAAAGCAAGTTTGCCATCTATAGTCCAAAAATAGTAGACCAATGATTCGAATTTTGATAGTAATCGCTCGGCTAAATGTGGGAGGAACTTCTCAATACATCCGTGAATTAGTTAAAGGTCTAAATGAATCTGGCTTAGATGTGCTTGTGGCTACAGGCCATGTTCAGGGAGCAGAAGTTGAAGATGTAATCACTAAAGAACTTCCGATCGTAAGAATTGCATCTATGGGGAGAAAGGTTTCACTCTATGCAGACTTTAAAGCCAGAGGCGAGCTAAAGAGAGTAATTGATGAGTACCAGCCTGATCTGATCTATTCACATACTTTTAAGGCAGGGCTACTTTCAAGAAGTATAAAAAATGGCATCCCAAAGATCCATGCCTTCCATGGCCACCTATTAAGTGAACCTGAACTTAAAGGCTTCAAATCAAAGATAGTAATTCTCATTGAGAGAGTATTCGCCAAGCGCTCAAGAGCTTTAGTAACAGTGGGCAAAAGGGTTGCTAAGGAGCTTCTTGAAAAAAGAGTTGGCAAAGCAGCTCAATATCGCTCTATTGCCCCTGGGGTGAGAGAGATTGAGCTAGAGCAGAGAGATTCAGCTCGTAGATCACTTGGTATTGAAGATGAGGTAAGACCGATTCTGGTCTGGATGGCAAGGGTCACTGCAGTGAAAGCTCCGCTTCGAGTAATTGAGATTGCAAGAGCAATCCCTGAAGCTCGCTTCTTACTCGCAGGTGGTGGAGATTTATTGGAGGAAGTTAAAAGAGATGCGCCAAAGAATTT
>Ga0315901_10004501_pt1 | contig 17362 bp, 20 predicted proteins | sample LakEriMetagenome_10_FD_203761 | JGI IMG/M metagenome (GOLD analysis project Ga0315901, IMG submission 203761) | Freshwater fungal communities from buoy surface, Lake Erie, Ohio, United States - Buoy 2 MA116 | ecosystem: Environmental > Aquatic > Freshwater > Lake | place: USA: Lake Erie, Ohio...
ACCCTGACCGCCCTGCGAACCCTGACCGCCCTGCGAACCCTGACCGCCCTGCGAACCCTGACCGCCCTGCGAACCCTGACCGCCCTGCGAACCCTGACCGCCCTGACCACCCTGCGCTCCTTGACCGCCCTGACCACCCTGCGCTCCTTGACCGCCCTGACCACCCTGCGAACCCTGACCGCCTTGAGACCCTTGGTCGCCCTGACCGCCCTGACCGCCTTGAGACCCTTGGTCGCCTTGACCGCCCTGCGAACCCTGACCGCCTTGACCACCCTGCGCTCCCTGACCGCCTTGACCGCCCTGCGCTCCCTGACCGCCTTGACCGCCCTGCGCTCCCTGACCGCCTTGACCGCCCTGCGCTCCCTGACCGCCTTGACCGCCCTGCGAACCCTGAGCGCCTTGAGACCCTTGGTCGCCGTTTCCAGACCCTTGAGCGCCTTGGGCCCCTTGAGCCCCTTGCTCCCCGCCGCCAGGGCCACGATCCCCCTTAGAACCTTGGAAACCTTGGAAACCTTGGTCGCCTTGGTCGCCTTGCAACCCATCTAAAGAAGCAGACTCGGTCCACTCTTCTAATGGCGCGGTCGCCAAAAATATTTTCTCTACGTAGTCCACTTCTACTGAAGTGGACTGCTCGCCTGTTACGGGATTCTCAGACGTCTCAACCCTAACTTCTTCGACGTATTTAAACCTCCTAAACCTCGCTGTTTCGCCTTCTAGATCTGCAGTAGTAGCATATACAGTACCTCCGGCCCCAATGGCCTCCCATAAAGCCTCGCCGCCGCTAACTTCTAGCGCGTTATAAGTGCCGCCCTGCCAAACCATCAGCTTTCCGGAATTTGCATCGGCAATGCCTTTATAATTATAGTCTCCAAGCGCGTAACCCCAAAAAGAAGACTCTCCGTCTTTAGCTAAAGCCGCAAAATAGTTGTCGTAATTCTCTCCTTTGTACGCCATCAAATGAGCGCCTTCAGAGTCAGAATATATTTTGGCTTCCCAGTCAAAAATACCGTTTCCTGAAACCCCATCACAGTTTTCATACGGGCAATCAGTATGATGGACAGACGACAACCAAGAAATATTGTCTTCAGCGCCAGCGTCTAAATCAAAAGGGCAATCAGAAGGCAGGGCTACTTTTTTGTAGCAAGCAGTCATATTCACCCCAGCAGGAATAAAAGAAGCACTGTAAAACTGTTTTTTAGAAGGGACATACACCATTTGCGGGTGCACCTTAACGGCTTCGCCTGGTAAGACTACTGAGCATTTAAAGTCTACCATCGGAGCTTCTATGGTTACTGTAGAGGCATACCCACCACCAGCACCATTGCACGACACTACAAAAGTAGCTCGAATAGTGTCATTCTTAGCGCTTGGCGGAAAACCGTCGCAACTAATTTCAGCTCCATAAGGCTGTACGTAATTATCAGTATGAAGCCCTTCTGAGACTTCTTCAAAATCGATTCTAGGAAGCTGCGGAGTTTCAAATGTTTTGTATGGCTGGCCTTGGGAGTTTACAAGTTGGGTAGAAGGAGAGGGGGCTCCTATATTTTTTATAGGTTCCGAGTCGCCGTAATTATATAAATCCTTAAATAAACTAGACATAAGGGGTTAAATCGACAGTAAGTACCTTAACTCGGTACATCCCGTATTTATAAGGTGTTAACGAAGATGAAACTACAAAAGTTCCAGAAGGGATGCTGGTATATGAAGTCGCAGGTATAGTGCCCGTAACAGATCCAGTAACAGATGCGGATGCTGCTGCTACCCCACGAGTTACAGATTTAGACTTAGTACTTGGGGCTGATGCTTGTATTTGAGCGTGTAAGCTAGGAGGTATTTGGGCAACATGATATGAAGTGTCCTGCGTAGAAGAGTCCTCTAAAGTGGTTACGCTAGTAGTGTTAGTGGGAGTTGACCCTGGGCCGGGGCTTATGTACGAGTTAAACACCATTTTCTTTGTGACCCGCTTAGATTCCGACCCGCCTGTAAAAACTACAGTGCCGCCAGTAGTTTGAAATATAGGCCAATTTTGGCCGTAAGTAGACGTATTAACATTAGGTGAGTCTGTATAATATGTATGCTCTGTAGCAATTGCTGGACCGCTGTACCCTTTTTTTAGATTATACGAAAACACTGGCCGTTTAGAAACCTGGGCGTAAGCAGAATCTACACGCTTGGTAGTAATTGAAACTCCCGAAAAAGGTGTCCAATTCATTATAACTACTGGATCGCCTTGGGAGCCGCCTTCTCCTTCAGACTCTTCCCAATGAACATTAAAGTCCTCTAAAACGTCAGGTAAAGATATGCTTACTTCTGTAGGTATTGACCAAGAAAGTGCCATTAAAGCCGCCTTAGCAGCTTGCAGATCTAGCTCTTTGTTTAAATATTTATCATCGCTTAAAGGGGTCACATCAACCCCTTTATCAGAAGAAGGGGCCGAGTCTAAAGTTTCAGTAGACCCTATCTGTATGTCTAACAGATCATCATACTGTTTCCACGTTAACGGGGGGTATGAGCCCGCAGGTTGGTTCTTTGTTATCTCTACCCGTCTCACAAACTCAGTTAGCCTGCTTTCAGTTTTAGAAATCTCGTCCGAAGATAAAGAAGGAGTTGTAACCGAGGCAGCCTCTTCAATATAAGACTCCGACTCATCAGGTATTGCGGCCCTGAACCTCTCTGGCACAACGTTTGGTTTAACCGCTCCAAGAGATTTAGCGTCGAAAACTTGAGGTAGGGTCGTCTTCTTAATGACGTAAGTCCCGTCGCCCATCGCTTCGCTTTCCACTGAAACCTTGGCGGAAGGAGAGTCGCTGGTGTCGCCTACTTGAAGGGTCTCCTCGACTGTAGCTTTTAGACCCTGCTCGTTAGTGGCAGTTTGGGTTAGAGATACTGGGAGGGAAGCAGGGTCTCTAGATGTCTTACTTGTGCGTTTAACGTGTTTAGTGACTTGCTCTTCAGATTTAGAAAGTTCTGCAGTTCCTAGAGTTGGCTGAGTAGCCGTCCCTTCAACATTCTCCCGTTCTGTAAAAGCGGGGATGGCAATCCTAAACTTAGGTGGTACTGGGTCTGGGTTTTCAACAGAGTAAGATTTACCGTCGAAAACTTCCGGCAGGGTCGTCTTCTTAATGACGTAAGTCCCGTCGCCCATCGCTTCGCTTTCCACTGAAACCTTGGCGGAAGGAGAGTCGCTGGTGTCGCCTACTTGAAGGGTCTCCTCGACTGTAGCTTTTAGACCCTGCTCGTTAGTGGCAGTTTGGGTTAGAGATACTGGGAGGGAAGCAGGGTCTCTAGATGTCTTACTTGTGCGTTTAACGTGTTTAGTGACTTGCTCTTCAGATTTAGAAAGTTCTGCAGTTCCTAGAGTTGGCTGAGTAGCCGTCCCTTCAACATTCTCCCGTTCTGTAAAAGCGGGGATGGCAATCCTAAACTTAGGTGGTACTGGGTCTGGGTTTTCAACAGAGTAAGATTTACCGTCGAAAACTTCCGGCAGGGTCGTCTTCTTAATGACGTAAGTCCCGTCGCCCATCGCTTCGCTTTCCACTGAAACCTTGGCGGAAGGAGAGTCGCTGGTGTCGCCTACCTGAAGGGTCTCCTCGACTGTAGCTTTTAGACCCTGCTCGTTAGTGGCAGTTTGGGTTAGAGATACTGGGAGAGAAGCAGTGTCTCGGGAAGTCTTACTTGTGCGTTTAACGTGTTTAGTGACCTGTTCTTCAGATTTAGAAAGTTCAGCAGTCCCTAAAACTGGCTGGGCAACCGTCCCTGCTACGTTCTCCCGTTCTGTAAAAGCGGGGATAGCGACCCTAAATTTAGGTGGGACTGGGTCTGGATTTTCTACAGAGAAAGCTTTCCCATCGAACACTTCAGGCAAAGTAGTCTTTTTAATGACATAAGTTCCATCGCCCATTGCCTCGCTTTCCACCGAAACCGTAGCGGAAGGGGTATCACTTGTGTCTCCCACTTGAAGGGTTTCTACTACTGTGGCTTTCAGACCCTGCTCGTTAGTGTCCGTTTGGGTGAGCGATACTGGGAGGGAAGCAGTGTCTCGGGAAGTCTTACTTGTGCGTTTAACGTGTTTAGTGACCTGTTCTTCAGATTTAGAAAGTTCAGCAGTCCCTAAAACTGGCTGGGCAACCGTCCCTGCTACGTTCTCCCGTTCTGTAAAAGCGGGGATAGCGACCCTAAATTTAGGTGGGACTGGGTCTGGATTTTCTACAGAGAAAGCTTTCCCATCGAACACTTCAGGCAAAGTAGTCTTTTTAATGACATAAGTTCCATCGCCCATTGCCTCGCTTTCCACCGAAACCGTAGCGGAAGGGGTATCACTTGTGTCTCCCACTTGAAGGGTTTCTACTACTGTGGCTTTCAGACCCTGCTCGTTAGTGTCCGTTTGGGTTAGAGATACTGGGAGGGAAGCAGGGTCTCTAGATGTCTTACTTGTCTTCTTAGTGTAAACTGTTAGCTGCTGCTCAGATTTAGAAAGCTCAGCGGTTTGCAAAGTTGGCTGAGATGCAACGCCCTCGACAGTGTGCTCTTCTCTAAACGCTGGAATGGCGACTCTAAACTTCGGCGGGACCGGGTCAGGGTTTTCAACAGAAAAAGACTTTTCATCAAAAACCTCCGTAACTTCCACTTTCTCTAGCTCGCTCTTAGAAACGCTAACAGGTTTGACGCTAGCCGCCACGGTTAAAGCTGAAGGCGCTACAGAAGTGCCAGCTAGCACAGTTTGCGACGTAATTCTTGCTAACTGACCTTTATCCGTAACCAGCACCCCAGTTAAACTAGGGCCTGGTAAAGTCTCAAAAACCCTAGCTACAGATACGTACCCAGCTTTATTTTCTATCGTAGTTACCTCTTCATCAACTAAAACAGCGTCTGGTAGGTCGGGATCTTGAGTGCCTAACGGCTCAGGAGTGTAATCTTTGTACGGCAGCACATAGCGCCTAACTATAATGGGGTGGTCGAAAGACCCCCCGCTGTACTTACGACTTGCTGCGTTGTAATAATCCTGGTTTACGCGATCCCCGGCCCAAACTCTACGAACCATCCTGTCGTCGTCTCCAAGAGGCTCTTGAAACACTAACTTTAAGCCGGGAAACTTGGCCTGATCTGGATAAGGCGTTCCGTACTCTAAAGGACGATAATCAGGCAATCTAGTGTCATGTGTAGTAACTAGTTCTCGGTCAACAATATTGGCCGTAGGGAAATAAACAACGGGCTTTGTTGGGCTTGGGTTTATAGTGGCCATAAAAATACCATACGTTAGTACCGTGTGTTACTGAGATATTCAACCTTTAAGTTTAGGTCTAGCTATAGTGACTTTACGGGCAACGCCGCTAGAGTTCGCAGCCGTTATAGTCTTCCATTCTAGGTTTCTCGACCTTCGAATTCGGCTGTGAATTGTGCTTAATGACGTGTTTGATTGCGTGGCTATCTCATCAACAGTCTTCCAGCCGTCAGATCTATAGGCTTCCAAGTCATCCACAGCGGCGTCTTTAAAAAAGCGGGCCCAAGCTTGTTGAAGCTTACTGGGGGTCTTGTTTTTCATACCGGAAGCCTCCACGGTTGACCATAATACCTCTCTACGATGTTAACTGTGCAGTGCTGCTCGTTATACTCGCCAAACACAAAACCTTGGCTCCATGCAAGCGTCTGCCGTTTAGTCGCAGCATAATCTGGAGTAAAGTCCCTAAGCATCCCGCAACCATACCCAGAAGCTCCAGCGATTGTTCTAGCTCTTTCGATACCAGTTCGATGAATGTGCCCCATAACAATCCTGCACCCAAAAGCCTCGGAGGTGTCCCTCAGGGCCGCTACGTTATGCAAGAATCCATGCAAAAACTTAGTGTCTCCAAGAGTTACGCAGGAACGAACTGTGTAGGGGTAGAGCTTGGCCTTCAATTTTCGTGCGCACTGGTCCAATTCATCCAAAACAGACTGCGCGGCTCTAGAAGCAAGAGCGTTAGGCGACGAAGACAACTCGCTAACACGAGCCTCGTGGTTTCCAAACAAAATGTGGTTAGGCCCTAGCTCATAAAGAAAAGCTACTCCAGCGTCCACATCATCAGAAATAGACCTAGCTCGGTCCTTCGAGTTCACGTCCGCCTGAGCACCTTTTCGAAGAGCGGCCAAATCGACAAAATCCCCAAGATGGAGGGTTGTGTGTGGTTTCCAAAGCTTTTTAAACTTTAGTATAGCGTCTCTGGCCTCAGGGTCTATGAAGTCTCCGTGCGAACAAGAACAAGCTAAGTATCTTTTGTAACTCATACAGTTTTTCTATACCCGTCGAACCACAATATGTGCGCAAGATTAACCGCGTCACGAGCTACAGTTAGCTCATCGTGATGTGGTTGTAAAGCGTGAAGTGACTCATGTATTAGAACCTCCAAGTGCTCCTCGCCAGTTAAGCGCTCGTCGATCTCTATTAAACCTAGATCAGAAATAAACTGCCCCCTAGCTTTTTCCTTACCCAGCTTTCGATAAGCTATTTGCAACTCGGGCGTAGGCTTCTTTTGCGATCGACTTCGCGTGCGCGATTTGTCTGGCTTTAAGGATTTGTCTAAGTGCTTGCTCATAAATCTTAACGCGAGGATCTTGTAGTTGTAGGGTTGCAGGGTGTGAGGCGTAATGCCCTAATATTTCGTTGTTCATACTTTTCTTGGGTGGATTCGAATAATGTCTTTAGCTAGAGACTTAGGGCGGATCTTCCTCCAAACACCGTCACCACTATCACTATCGCGCTGACCTTTCCCATTTGTGTTACCCTCAACGGTTACTAGATTTTTCCCATCGTCTTCCAATACAAATCCTACATGACTGAAATCAAATGTTACTATGTCTCCAGGCTGTGCAGAGTCTTTGTCGGTAAATATACTAGTGGTCTTGGTACGTTGTTTCGCCCATGAAGTTAAACCATAAGCCAAAGCTGTTTTTGGCCTCCACTCTTCAGGAGTGCGCGTTAGTTTAAGCCAGTCTAGCACATCTAGGTCTCTAAGCCACTCTCTTATGCAGTAATCTACATACGCGGCGCACCAAGGCCACGCACCGGGAGGCAAGTCGGTAGAAGACTGATACTCCCGAACTCTAGGACCTAAGTTATTGCCGCCTATTTCGATAACGCCTATCTCGGCTTGAGCTATAGATATTAGTTTATGAATCATAAGTTACATCGAAGTTAAGAACGCTAATACAGCTGCCGCTAATGACCCCGCTACCAATAATATAAAAAGCTGGTTAGGAGAGATCATCTGTTAACTCCCCTAATTTTTTCTAGCGTCCGAAGTGTCCCTAACCCAAGCATCCCTAGTAGTGTCGTCATAAGCATTTCTGTGGGCAGCTCAACAACTGGCGCTGGTTGTTTTGTGGTTAAGACATAAACCCAGCTAAAAAGTGGTTGCCCGAAGCATATCCAAGCAAAAGAAAATGCGCACACCCACCCAACAGCGGGTCGCCAGCCAGATACGAACAAGGAAGAATGCGAAGCTTCTGTTGTATTAGTTTGGCTTTGCTGTGTGGCTTCTTGTGCGGCGATTTCAAGGACTCTTAGCTGCCAAGCCTCTTTAGCCCTGTTTTTTGCGTCTGTGTCGGGAATAAATTTGTCGATAAGATCGACGCCCGACTTTATCATTGCTGGAATATCCCAAGTCATTTTCGTTCAAGAGTTCTTAATCTATTTTCGTGATCGTTGAGGAGGTTATCATGCCTCGCATCGGTAACTGCATTTTGTTCCATACGTATTAAAACTTGTTCAATCTTCTCAATGCGAGAATTGGCCGCTGTAAACTCCTCCTTTGTAACAAATTTTGTGCCTAGAAGGGCTACGCCGACAAGAGCTAGGAAAGTTCCGACTTTTAGCGCGTTGTCGAAAAGTTTGAAAAACTCGTCGGATTTTCTTCGATTGAATTCCTCAGGCATACTAGATTAAAACTGCTTGGTTAATTTTCTTCTTCAAGCGGGATTCCATGGCGTCCATACCGGAGGAGCTTGCGACTCCATACCCCGCAAAGGCCGCCTCAACTTGAGGTTGCAAGAACTGAACGAGGAAGCCCGTGTCGTGGACAATAGAACCCGTGTTGCTTGAAGTGTTGATGATGCTCACATTGTCATCGCGGAAAATGCGCCCCCCGTTGATGACCACATGGGAAGTTCCTGTGTTCTGGAACCGGAGCGGAGCGACTGCGGCATTGATCTGGTAGTTCATCCGGTCGATCGGTGTGATGGCACCAAAGAAATTGGCGATGCCTTGCGAAGTCGTCAGGAGATGGATGTAGTAATTGTAGATCGCCTGCGCGGTAACTTCATACGGTGCCGAGGCGTCACTCAAATCAATCTCAACATTCGTATAGTCGGGCGAAAGCGAGATGCCTGTAACGGCAGAGCCGTCGATATTGTTTGCAATATAGGTCGCGTCGTTTTCCTGCTCGGTGGCAAAGGTGAGCCCCCCGGCGGTGAGAATGCCGAGCGATTCGATGGGAGTTTTTGCCGTGAGGCCGCTTTGGTAGGCGGCGCGGAGGCTGATGGTATCGCCCACGGAGACGAGTGCGCCGAGGAGATCAAAGGTCTTTGAGAATCCGGCGCTGGCGAGGGTTTCGTTGGCGAGTTCTAGGTTTTTGGTTTCGTTGTAGAGGCGGACTCGGGTGCCAGCGATGAGGCTGGGGGAGGAGATGGTGGCGGGCTTGACGAAAAACTCGGCTTCGTAGGCGGGGTCGAGCGTGACATCGAGGGCCGCGCCTTGGAACGCGGCGGTGAATGTGTCGGTGGCCCCGGCGCGCTCGGCACGGACGACGGTGAGGCGGAACTGCACGCGGTTCTGCGAATCGGCGGGGAGCCCCGACAAGTCGCTGGAGAGGCTCGTGAGGGCGGAGGCTGGGATATATTCATCCTGTCCACTCCAGACATTCGAGGCGGGGGTGAATCCGGTGGTGGCGTTGATGAGCGGGGCGGCGCTCACGGAGGAGGAGGCGAAGACGGGCCAGAGAGTGCCGTTGGAGGTGGTGATGTCGCGGATGCGGATTTCGTTAGAGCCAATGGAATCCACGATGCCTGTGAGCGTGACGGTTTGGCCGCCGATGGTGCGGGCCTGCGTGACGGTGTGGCCTGCGGAGTAATTCGCGGTCTGGTTGGAGCCTGTGAGCCGCACGCCAAACATCCTGCGGGTGGCTGTGTAGGTGCCAGCGGGGCGGCGCATGGAGACACCGAGCGAGTAAGCGGCATCAAAGGTGGTCGCAGGGAGTGAGCTGTTTCCCGCATCGCGAAAGTGAAAATTTGTGATACCCGTGACTCCACCATAGCTGCGGGCCTCGTAGGTAGCGGAGTCGCCAGAGTTGCGAAGGAAAAGGCGCAAGCTGCTTTTTGTGAAAGCTGGGCCGACATTACCGCTGCCGAGCGCGAATGCCGTGCTGTTTTTCGCGTAAAACGGAGCGATCTGCACGCGGCCTGCGGTCTTGGCGACATTGCGATAAACCAGCATTGAGGGGGTATCGACGCCTGTGGTCAGCGAGAGGCCAAAAGCCGTCTCAGGCGTGGCGTGCTGGATGAGCACGCGATCTATGACGATATTCGAGGCCCCGTTGTAACTGTTCCCCGAGCCTCCGGTGAAGGAGGTGAGCGTATCGTGAGTCCAATTCGAGAAGACGGAATTTGAAGAGTCGGGGTCTGGAAAGATCACGCCGCCGCGATGCGCTCCGACGATTTGGAATTTATTGAAGCGGCTACCGGGGCCGCGATCCAGAATGACGGTCGAAGTCGCGGCGAGCGCCACGGTTCCGGTGCCAGTGGGCGCGGTGGAGTTTGCCGTGAAGGTGCCGCCGACCGCAGGAGTGCCCGAGTAGCCGATCGCCTGCCACTGCGCGGTCGTGGTGGTGCCGAGAGATTTAATGGCATAAACATGGCTGGCACGGAGGCCATCGGTGATCGGGAAAGTCGGACCCTCGCCGACATACCATGTGCAGTCATTGAATGTGTTGCCGTAGGCCGTGGATTCACTGCCGAGGATGACGCTGTAACCCCCGAGCACGGCGAGGTCGTTGAGGTTGGAGATTCTCTGGAAGAGGTTGCCGCCGTAACCGGGCTGGAGGGACATGGCGTAGCCCGTGCTGTTGTTGACCTGCGTAGTGTAAAACTTCGGCGAGATTTGCATCGTGTCGAAAGAGCTATTGGAGACCGACATCGAGACAGAGACGGGTGCGGCATACCGCACATCGTTGATCGTGCTGCCGCTGCCCCCGAAACCGATCCCGCCTTGGCCCGTGGTGGCGTTGGTCAGCGCACAGGCGAAGAGGACTTTCTCTACATTCATCACCCCGGCTGGCTGGGCTGAAAAAACGCTGGAAGTATTTTTGCCTGTGAAGATGCAGTTTTTGAAAACGATATTGACGCACGCGAAGCAATCGAGCGAAGCGTTCTCGCACAAGAATGCGGTGCCTGTCATGGTGATGGTGCCGGGTGCGCGCCGCCAATTCAGTGTGCCGCTTCCGCCGCCGTGGCGCACCCCGCAGTTGCGGAGCGTAAGTTCCTGCGTGTTGCTGTTGTTCGACATGCTATCGAACCGAGCGATCGAGGTGTAGTTGAACTCCGTGGGGCCAGAGAAAGTCATCCCTGTGGAGCCGCCTGCATCGCGGATTTGGATATTCGGAATCGTGATCGCGGCCCCGGCTGACGGCGCGCTGCGGAAGGTGATCGTGTTCGCCACCGTGTCGTGCGTGAAATGGTCTTGGTAGGCCGTGACGAGATTTGTGAAAGAATCCACCTCGGCGTAGGTGCGGAGGTAGGATGTGCCGTCGCGGAAAGTGTCGCCGCGAGCGACCCAGCACACGCTGATGTTATCGTATTTCGAGCCGCCCGCGCCTGTGGGCAGCGCAAAGGTGGCCGTGCTGCCATCCCCCGTGCCGATCTGGATAGGTGCGCCAAAAGCGCGAAGCTCGCCGTCTACACTCACAGGGATCGAGCCTGTGACATTCACGAAAATCGGAGTGGTGGTGGAGGGGTTATTGACTACAACCTTACCGCCCGTGCCAGTGAAACTAATACCTGCGATATTAACGGTGTTTGTGTCGATCGTGAGAGTGGCGAGCGAGTCCACGCTAATTGTGTCGCCATTGGCGATCGTAAGCGTGCTGTAATTAGTATCCGTTGTAACTGAGATATTAGCCATAAATTAAAGCGAGTAAGAGCGAGTCATGGTGGCGATGTCGCCTGACCCGTTGTAAGAAATTGTTTTAGTAAGAGAGACGCCGGAATTTTGGCGATCGGTGGTAAGGACCTGGGTGATATTTCCCGAGGCGTTGTAAGTGAATGCGCGTGAGTAAAGGTGCGTGGCCTTCGCGCTAGTGGCATACACCTCGATGGCCGAGACATCCCCGCCCGCCGTATAGCCGACCTCGTGGTAGTAGGTGGCTCTGGCAGAGTTAAACATCTCATCAAGGTCATTGATGGTGCTTGAAGCGGGGACATCGTCGAGCGTAGCTAAAGTGCCATTTTTGTCAGGGAGTGATAATACCCTGTTGACTGAACTAAGGGGTAAAAGTGAAGTGGAAACTCCAGACCCGTTAGTTACCACAACACTTCCAGAGTCTGACACCTCAAAGTCAGAAACTCTGTTTACCGAAAAAAGCTGATCGTGGTAGTGGGCAGATAGCCCCCCAATCTCAACAACAAGTCCAGAACTAGGGTTCTTTCCGTAAAGTTTCTTATCAGTATAATTAATGGCTATCTCTCCAGAGGATAGATCGCCAGCTTCAGGCACTTTGCCCTGCTGTACAGACTTTTTAGGTACTATTTTAGTAGAAGCCATTTATAGAAATGGCCCGCCTCAGGTAGTAAATACCTGAAGCGGGTAAATATTGAACATTAATAATTTCCGCCGTCAATAATAAAGTTTTCGATGTACGGAACCCCGAAATTATTATTGACCCCAACGAGGTTTCCATTTGCCTTTAAAGCAATCGGAGACCCGGAGTCAGTGAATTGTCCCCCTCCAGACGAGATATTAAATGTCCCGTAAGACTGAACCGCAGCTGAATTACAAGCCTGGTTCAACCGCACCTCTCCGCCGTTGGTTACCTCAAAATCAGGAGAGTTGAATACTCCCGCAGAAGACAATTTAAAAGCGCCTCGGTGATTTATGTTTTCGATGTAGGGGGTGGCTCCACTATCATCAACGCCTACAAGCTTTGCCCCAGAACCGCCGATGTAAACAGCCTGGTTGAAAATCAACTCTGCTGGTGTTAACAACAAAGTTCTCGTTACAAGAAGACAGCCTGCCAGCCACATCGACATTACCGTTTACTTTAGTGGCCCCGGCAGATGTAGAGGCTAGGTCAATGTTTTGCGTCTTGAGCTCTACGTTAGAAACTCTAGACTTGAAAGCAGTCGCCAACGCAACAGTGTAGCCTGTGTTTTCATCCCCAGTTACGGTAACTTCGTTATCAGTTCCGCTAACCACAACGTCAACGTTGTCAAGTTTTTGCCAACCGCTCTGAGACGTCATAACAAAAGCGTCTCCAACTTTGGCAAACCAAGAGCCGCCGTTCCCATCTTCAAAGGCAAGAGCCTCGCCATTCTGGGACGGGACGAAATCTACCAGATAATACGCTCCAGCGTTTTGATCGGGGAGATCTTGCAATCGGTTGCCTGGGGCGTTTGAAAACTGGCCTACAGTTCCTTTATAGCGGAAAACGCTCCCTAAAGCGGCCACTTTGTCGTCCACATATTTTTTACGGGCCGCGTCGTTATCGTTAGCGGGCTCGCCAAGGCCGCGAACCGCGCCGTAGCCCGAAGTCCCCAGTTCAATTATGCCAGAGCCAATCGAAAGATCAAGCGTGCTACTTACATACACGGGATTTACGCCGTTGCCTTTAAGGCCCCAAGTAAACTCAGTCGGACCCACAAACTTGTTAGTCAAGTTAGGGTCAGTGGACTCGATCCCTGTAAATATGCCTGTCGAAGCCGAAGACTGCCCAATAGCGGTTCCATCAATAGTCCCTCCAGTAATAGCTACACTATCAGCGTCTTGAGTAGACATTGTGCCGAGAGTGTCTGTAACAGCTTCAATGGCGTCCGCTACAAAAGTCTTAGTAGCAAAAGTGCCTTCACCAGCGATAATCACATTGCTAACGGATACTCCGTCATCAATACCTAGATACAGGTTCTGGTTGCTTTGATCGATAGCAAACTCGCCAGCAGAAAGCGTTGAGCTTGGGGCTGTAGAGCCACGTTTTATTTTAATTAGAGGACTAGCCATGGTGTATTATTGTCTATTAGTAGGTTAGGGTTTTCATTTAAAATGCCCCCGCGTCAACTTCGGTTATTGCCTCGTTAACAGCAGGGACAAAATCTTCTATGTCTGAGGAGCTCAATGGAGGTAGAACAAAAGGCGTTGCTATAGACTCCCAAGCATACCCGTTCCATTTCCAGTGTTTTCCTGAAAAACTATACGACTGATTCATAACTGGGTTATTTGGAAAGTCAATAGTCATAATGGTAAATGTATCACAAAAAATTAAGCTGACAAAGCGGATAATCCCCATTTTCGAACAAGGTACTGATTTATTAAAGTGATTTCGTCCCCCCTAAATAAAAAATCTCGCTGAAAAAGCCCCACTTCAGCAACATTCCCTGCCATGAACTCTCTCGTTGAGCTGTTTACAGCTATGTCATTTAAAGATGTGTACAAAGTTCCGTCATGCTTGCACGGGGCCCCAACGCAAAAAGGCATGTTAGGCACCCAATTTCCTTTATTGTCGGTAGCTGTGGTAGTCATGGCAGCTCGTCCATGAACGTACAAACCGTTAGTCATAGTGCCTGTGGAGACCCGTTGCAAATTAAGCATATAAATTCTATATGCGGTTGAAAAATTAGCTATAGTATCATAGCCATTAAATAAACCATTAGTCCAGTAAGCCCCATAGACGTAGTTATTATTGTCTTTACCAATATAATATCGCCCAACACCGTTGGTCGTCCCAGTAGGGTAATTCAAATGACCAAATTTCCCAGAAATAAAAGACACTCTTCCAGAACTTCCGCCGCTGTCTAAGCTACAAACAACGTACATAAGAAGGCTGTTAGTGCCTAAATTAAACTTAGTAAAATCAGCGCAGTACAAATAGTCTCTACTAAACCGTATAGTGGGCTTTCCGTTTAACGACACGCCGACAGAAGGGCGTAGCTCGGGGACCCCCTGAATGAGTTCAGTACCCCTTCCAGTGGTCACATCTGCCCAACTAGAGACAGCACCTGCAGACGCGGTGACCCCCACAGACGAGTCTAAAAGCAAAACTAGCCCAGGTATGTTGTTGGGGGAGCTCTGGTAAGTCTTAAACCTGTTTCTAGAGTGTATGGAGGTCCCCGCGCTCATGGATAGTAATTTTGACCAATCAAAGAACCAAAATACGTAACACCCCCATCATGGGTGAAAAACGACAAATTATCAGTTCTATTAGCAGTCCAAGTCAGCACTGGAACGATATTTTGGTCCCATCGTACAGAAGCAGGCCAGGTAACACTATACTGAGTGCCGTTGCCTTTAAGCTGAACTATAAAAGAACAAACAGTTCCAGAAGCCGGGGGGTTAACAAAAGAAACTGTTACAGCGGAAGTAACAGTTGAGACAAACACAGAAGAAGAACTTAAATCCAAACTCAAAGCGCCAGCTGATATTACGGAGTTTGACCTAGAAACTATAATAGACTTGCCCTGAGATCCTTGAGAGCCTTGAACGCCTTGTGTGCCTTGGCTTCCAACTCCGCCCTGCACGCCTACAGAACCCTGCTGTCCGACAGAACCTTGCGACCCAGTACTGCCTTGGCTGCCTGTAGAGCCTTGCGACCCAACAGACCCTTGTAACCCATTAGAACCTTGGCGGCCTTGGGCTCCTTGAGCGCCTACATCTCCTTGAAACCCTTGGTTTCCCTGCCGTCCTTGAGAGCCTTGAGCCCCGACTACACCTTGGTTACCTACAGTTCCTTGCACGCCGACAGAACCTTGTTGACCAACAGAGCCTTGAAGCCCTGTGCTGCCTTGAGCCCCGACTACACCTTGGTTACCTACAGTTCCTTGCACGCCGACAGAACCTTGTTGACCAACAGAGCCTTGAAGCCCTGTGCTGCCTTGAGCCCCGACTACGCCTTGGCTGCCGACGGCTCCTTGCGTGCCGACGGAGCCCTGAGGCCCAGAAAAACCTTGGTTACCTTGAGCGCCCTGAAAACCTAAATTGCCTTGTTCGCCTTGGTTTCCCTGCCGTCCTTGAGAGCCTTGTGAACCTATACCGCCTTGATTGCCTGCTGGGCCTTGCACCCCAACAAAACCCTGCGGCCCATGAAGTCCTTGGCTTCCTTGGGAACCCTGCGCGCCTACAAAACCTTGCAAACCAGAAATTCCTTGAGGGCCTGCCGTACCTTGGAAACCTTGAAACCCGTTAGTTCCGTTAACCCCAGAAGCTCCTTGGCTGCCTTGCAACCCCTGAGAGCCCTGTAGTCCTTGAGGGCCCGAAGAACCTTGAAACCCCTGCCCTTGGTATCCTTGAGCTCCAGACCCGCCTTGATCACCTTGGCTCCCCTGGCGTCCTTGAGCGCCCTGAGCTCCAGTAATGCCTTGAGTCCCGACAAGCCCCTGCAGCCCAACAGAACCTTGCAGGCCCTGGAACCCTTGAAAGCCAGCTCCAGTTTCGCCTTGGTAGCCTTGCTGCCCAAAACTACCTTGGTCTCCTTGCACGCCATCTGATCCTTGGTCTCCCTGAAATCCCTGCGCCCCCTGACTTCCCTGCGCCCCTTGAACGCCGAGATCTCCTTGAAAACCCTGATCTCCCTGGGGGCCTTGGTAACCTTGGTCTCCCTGTGCTCCTTGTACGCCGAGATCTCCTTGAAAACCCTGATCTCCTTGGGGGCCTTGGTAACCTTGGTCTCCCTGTGCTCCTTGTACGCCGAGATCTCCTTGAAAACCCTGATCTCCTTGGGCTCCTTGCGGCCCCGGCACACCTGGCACGCCCTGGTCTCCTTGAGCTCCCCCACTTGGGCCTTGTAGCCCTTGAGAACCCTGAACTCCTTGAGCGCCTCCTCCACCACCAACACCAGTTAGCTCCACCCAAAAAGAATCAACCCAATCGTAAATTCTACCATCACTTGTATTTACCCACCTTAGACCTTGATACGGGTTCTCCGGTGCGGTGGGGCCAAAAACTACACTTGCGTTACCGCCGCCACCGCCTCCTCCAGATATTTCTTCTACAGACCCATCAGGCGCTACAGTTTTAAAGACGCCATCAGCCCCATAAAACAACTTCACTCCTGTAGTTGGGGGTGACGGGCTAGTGCTAGGCACTCCAAACTGTATAGATTTTACAGGCATAGTTACATAAACTCGATGCCAGAAAGCCGATTACTTATGGCTTGGAATGTCCTTAGAGGGGACATCCAATTAACATTGCTTACCCCAGCTTCGGCTTCAGATTGAGTTGCTAAAGAGCTTACAGAAACAGTAGGCCCTGGGTTTCCGGAAATGAAACTACGTCGCGAGATCGAAGCTTTTATAGGGAGACAAGATACCTCCTCTTCATCACTAACTAAAGTCACCTCTAAAGAAGCGTTTATAACTTTAGTTTTTACTCTGGCGTTAGACTCAATTGAGTCTAAAAGATCGTCGACCTCCTGAGTGTTTAAGTTTAGTTCCCCAAAGTATTCGCTATTCCCAACAGAAACAATAGGAATTAGCCCTAAAGCAAGATAATCGGAGTTAGGCAACTTAGATTGCTTAACAGCAATAGCTAGATTCCCGTCAACTCTGTAGTTGGAATTGTACTTACGTAAAGAAATCTTAATTGGGTATTTGTCCGGAAACGACAAAGGGAAAGAAGATACCTTGCCACCTTCGTCAGCATCCAAAATAGTTCGCTCATCTAGATCAAAAACCCAGTTCATTAAATTACGGAGTTACGACCGCTATTTCATGCTTTTAGAAGCCCCCTTTTCGATAGCCATCAAAAAACCTTCTCCTGGAGGAATCTCATTCTCACCAGTTTCAGTCTGGTTTTCGGCTTCAGACTCAGCTGAGCTTTCGTTTTCGGCTTCCTCATCGTATTCAGAGTTTGCCACAGGTACTCCATCAACAGCGCTAAGCGTCAATAGCCCGTCACCACCCATTACAACAGTGGCCATTACTTCAAAAGGCTGACCGGGTTTAGAGTCCTCTGGAGCCGAAAAACCATTAGGAGCGGGAAAAGAAATAGAACTTTTCATATAATTTATGCTAGGCTTGGCCAGCCCCGCGTTTAACGAGGCTGGCCGTTCATGCCAGAGCAGCTACTTATTAGCAGCTGAGGAGTCCGAGCGAGGAATCGCAACGTGCGTGACGAATCACATAGCCCCATTCAGGG
>Ga0315901_10004509_pt1 | contig 17342 bp, 21 predicted proteins | sample LakEriMetagenome_10_FD_203761 | JGI IMG/M metagenome (GOLD analysis project Ga0315901, IMG submission 203761) | Freshwater fungal communities from buoy surface, Lake Erie, Ohio, United States - Buoy 2 MA116 | ecosystem: Environmental > Aquatic > Freshwater > Lake | place: USA: Lake Erie, Ohio...
CACCCAGGGCACTGCCGATCTGGTGCAACTGCAGCGGCGCGCCTTGGGCCTGGGCTGATGCCGGCGCTGCAACTGGTGCTGGCGTCGAACAACGCCAAGAAGCTGGCCGAGCTGCAGGCGCTGCTGACCGATCTGCCCCTGGCCCTGCTGCCGCAGCGCGCGCTGGGCATCAGCGAAGCCGAGGAACCCCACGCCAGCTTCATCGAAAACGCGCTGGCCAAGGCGCGCCATGCTGCGGCCGCCAGTGGCGGCCCGGCGCTGGCCGACGACTCCGGCGTGTGTGTCGATGCGCTCGGCGGCGCACCGGGCGTGATCTCGGCGCACTACGGCGGCCTGATCGAGCCGCTGCCCGACCGCGAAGCCACCCGGCGGCTGCAGGACGCGCGCAACAACGAGCGGCTGCTGGCCGATCTGGCCGCGTTGCCCGGCGCGCCGCGGCGCGCGTTCTTCATCAGCACGCTGGTGGCGTTGCGCCACGCGGCCGACCCGCAGCCGCTGGTGGCGGTGGGTCGCTGGCCGGGGCTCATCCTTGATGCACCGCGGGGCGAGCAGGGCTTCGGCTACGACCCGCTGATGTTCATCCCCGAACTCGGCCGCAGCGTGGCCGAGCTCGATGCCGTCACCAAGAACGGCCTCAGTCACCGCGCGCGCGCCATGGTGTCGCTGCGCGAGCAGCTGCGCGAGGTCTGGGGCCTGTGAAGCCGCTGCCGCCGGTGGTGGCCGCGGCAGCCCCGGCCGATGATGCCGGCCCGTTGCCGGGCCTGGAGCACCACCTGCGCCCCGGCACGCTGCGTTTCGCCGCGCCGCCGCCCCTGGCGCTGTACGTGCACCTGCCCTGGTGCCTGAAGAAGTGCCCGTACTGCGACTTCAACAGCCATGAAGTGCGCGGCGCGGCGCTCGACGACGACACCGCCACGCGCTACATCGCCGCGCTCGTGGCCGACCTCGAAGCCAGCCTGCCGCTGGTGTGGGGCCGGCGCATCGTCAGCGTGTTCATCGGCGGCGGCACGCCCAGCCTGTTTGCGCCGGCGGCCATCGATCGGCTGCTGGCCGAGCTGCGCGCCCGCCTGCCCTTCGAGCCCGGCTGCGAGATCACGCTCGAGGCCAACCCCGGCACCTTCGAGCGCGAGCGTTTCCGGGCCTATCGCGCGGCGGGTGTCACGCGGCTGTCGGTGGGCGTGCAGAGCTTCGACGACGCCGCGCTGGCCGTGCTCGGCCGCGTGCACGACGGCGCACAGGCCCGCGCCGCGCTGGAAGAAGCCGCCAGCAGCTTCGACAGCTTCAACCTCGACCTGATGTACGCGCTGCCGGGGCAGACGCTGGCCGGCCTCGAGCGCGAGCTCGACACCGCGCTGTCCTTCGCGCCGCCGCACCTGTCGATCTACCATCTCACGCTCGAGCCCAACACGCGCTTCGCCAGCGCGCCGCCCGCGGGCCTGCCCGACGACGACCTGGCCAGCGACATGCTCGATCTCATCACCGAGCGCACGGCCACCGCCGGTCTGGCGCGCTACGAGGTGAGCGCCTTCGCGCGTGAAGGCCATCGCTGCCTTCACAACCTCAACTACTGGGCCTTCGGCGACTACCTCGGCCTCGGCGCCGGCGCCCACGGCAAGCTGAGCTTCCCGGAGCGCGTTCTCCGCCTGGTGCGCTGGCGCGAGCCGGCCACCTACATGGCTCGTGCGCTCGAGGGCCGTGCGATCAGCAACCAGCACGAGGTGGCGCGCGCCGAGTTGCCGCTGGAGTTCATGATGAACGCGCTGCGGCTGAAAGAGGGTTTCCCGCTGCGCCTGTTCAACGAGCGTACCGGGCTGCCGACGTCGGCCGTGCTCGCGCCCTTGCAGCGTGCGCAGGATCGCGGCCTTGTCGAGTGGCTGGCCGAGGGCACAGCCGACGAGCACATCCGCCCAAGCGCGCGCGGGTTCGACTTCCTCAACGACCTGACGGCCTTGTTCGCGCCCACTCGCTAGCCGGGCAGGCCTGGAGCCACGTCAGACGCGTGTCGCCACCCCGGCGTGCGTGCGCAGCCACTCCAGCAAGCGCGGCGCGATGCGGTTCAGCGGCAGCACCTCGTTCGCGGCGCCCTGCGCGATGGCTTCACGCGGCATCCCGAACACCACGCAGCTGGCCTCGTCCTGAACGAGGTTGAAGCTGCCGGCGTCGCGCATGGTCTTCATCGCGCGCGCGCCGTCGGCGCCCATGCCGGTGAGCATCACACCCAGCGCGTTGCGGCCCACCACGCGTGCGGCGCTTTCGAACAGCACCTCGACGCTGGGCTTGTGACGGTTGACGGGCTCGCCGTCGACCACCCGGGCCACGTAGTTGGCGCCGGAGCGCTCGACGCTGAGGTGGAAGCCACCCGGCGCGATGTAGGCATGGCCGGGCAGCACGCGCTCGCCGTCGCGGGCCTCGGCCACGCGGATGCGGCACAGGCCGTCCAGGCGTGCCGCGTAGCTCTTGGTGAAGCCGGGCGGCATGTGCTGCGTGATCATCACCGCCGGGCAATCCGCAGGCAGTTCGGCGAGCACCTCGCGCGTGGCTTCGGTGCCGCCGGTGCTGGCGCCGAGGAAGATGATCTTCTCGGTCGACAGGCGGCCGAGTGACGCCATCGGCGACGGCTTGGCCGCCATGGCACTGCCGTTGCCCGTGCCGGCGGCAGGCGCCGCGGCCAGGCGCGACACGCGGGCGCGGGCCGCCGTGCGGATCTTCTCGGTGATGTCGGCGCCCAGCTGGCGCAGGCCGTCGGCGACACCGATCTTCGGCTTGGCGACGAAGTCCACCGCGCCGAGCTCCAGCGCCTTCAGCGTGACATCGGCGCCGCGCTCGGTGAGCGTGCTCACCATCACCACCGGCATCGGCCGCAGGCGCATCAGGCGCGAGAGGAAATCCAGCCCGTCCATGCGCGGCATCTCGATGTCGAGCGTGATGACGTCGGGGTTGAGGTTGCGGATCATCTCGCGCGCCACCAGCGGGTCGGCAGCGGCGCCGACGCAGCACATGTCGGGCTGGCGATCGATGATCTCGGCGAGCAGTCCGCGCACGAGCGCGGAATCGTCGACGACGACGACACGGGTCTTGGGGCCGGCCATGGGTGCTTGTCGGATGAGGTTCAGAACAGGTCGACGCTGCCGCCGGACGTGGCCGCCGGTGCCGCGCGCTGCGCCAAGGCGCGCTCTTGCGCTGCCAGTGCTTCGGTGTTGGCGCTGGCCAGCCGCTTGACCATGGCCTTGCCGCTGGCCGGCAGGTAGCAGACCTTGCGCGGGTAGATGTCCATCACGTCCTTGCTGACCACGGTGATGCGTTCGGTGCGCAGGTAGTCCAGCACGAAGGCGGTGTTGCGCTCGCCGACGTTGATGGTGTTCATGCCGCTGATGACCGCGCCCCCGCCGAAGACCTTGGCCTCCATCGTGGAGCGCGTGGCGCCTCGCTTGACGAGTTCGCCGATCAGCAGGTCCATCGCGTAGCTGCCGTAGCGGCCGCCGTCGGCGCCGCCGCCGCTGCCGCCCGAGCCTGAATCAGGCAACAGGAAGTGGTTCATGCCGCCCACGCGCTTTTCGCGGTCCCAGATGCAGGCGGCGATGCACGAGCCCAGCGTCGTCATGACGAGGATGTCTTCGTCGTGAACGAAGAACTCGCCCGGCAGCACCTTGACGGCATCGTTCTTGAAGTGCGCGTCCCAGAAGAAGAAGCTGGCCTCGCCCGGCTTGCGCGAATGCGCCTTCAGGCGCTCGAGGCGGGTCGGCGCAGCGGCCGTGGAAGGCGGCGCGCCGGGGGACGGCATGGCGGTTCGGAGGGCGGTGTACATGGCGTGGCAAAGGGGTTATCGGCGCATGCCGGACGCGGCTTGAGCCGCACAGCGCGGCGGCTTTCGGCCCGCGTCGGGCGCGCGCCTGTCAGACACGCTCGTAGATGGTCTTGCCGCGCAGCCGGAACAGGTCGCGCGAGTCGGTGAAGTTCTCCGAATGGCCCACGTACAGCAGCGCGCCGGGCCGCGTGACGCCGTGGATGCGCTCCAGCACCTTGCGCTGGGTCGGGCCGTCGAAGTAGATCATCACGTTGCGGCAGAACACCATGTCGAAGGGGTCGCCCAGCGCCGACCAGCTGGCGTTCATCAGGTTGAACGGGCGGAACTCGATCAGCCTGGCCAGCTCGGGCTTGACGCGGATCGAGCCGCTGTTGGCGCCCGTGCCGCGCAGGAAGTGGCGCTTCAGGCGCTCGGGGCTCAGACCGCGCGAGTCGGCAGCGTAGACGCCGCGCTGCGCGGTGGCCAGCACCTTGGTGTCGATGTCGCTGCACACCAGCTTGGCCGGGGCCGACACGCCCAACGTCTCGATCACCGTCATGGCCAGCGAGTACGGCTCTTCGCCCGTGCTGGCGGCGTTGCACCAGATGCGCAGCGGCTTGCCGCCGTTGCGGCCGGCCAGCGCGCGCAGGTCGTCGACCATCGCATGGAAGTGGTGCTCTTCGCGGAAGAAGGCCGTGAGGTTCGTCGTCAGGCAATTCACGAACTCCTGCCATTCGGCATCGCCGCCGGCGCCGCGTTCCAGGCCCTCGAGGTAGGCCGCGAACGAAGGCTGGCGCGTCTCTCGCAATCGTCGCGACAGGCGGCTGTACACCATCGCCTGTTTGCCCGCATGCAGGCTGATGCCGGCGCGGTCGTAGATGAGGCGCCGGATGCGCTCGAAGTCAGCCGGCGTCAGCGTGTACTCGGCGTCCGCGGGAACCGGGGAGGCCAGAGTTTGGGGGGGCAGGGCGGCATGTGTCACCCGGCCAGTGTGGCCCGCCGGCGAGCGGGCGTTGCCCCGAAATGGGGCCGGGATGGGGTTCAAATGCCACCCCGGCCCGAGAAGAGGCCGCTGCTAGACTGCCCGCACCCGTTACAAACCGGTGACCCGCCGCCACCCCGGGCGAGCGCACCGTCGAGGCCTTGTCGCGTACCCGCCCCCCCGTGCCTGCTGCTGCACCCACGCTCCTGTTCGAGCAGGCCCTGCAGTTGCTGGCGCACGCCGGTCAGGCGCCACCACCGGGCGATCCGGGTACGCTGGCCTGGCAGCAGGCCATGGTCGACAAGCTCGTCGAGCTGTCCAGCCGCGATGCGCTCACGGGCCTGGCCAACCGCCGGGCCTCCGAGATGGCGCTGGAGCGCGAGGTCGACCGCGTGGCCCGCAGCGGCGAGCCCGCGCTGCTGCTGGCGCTGGACATCGACCACTTCAAGCGCGTCAACGACACCCACGGCCACGCCGCCGGCGACCAGGTGATCCGGGCCGTGGCCGCGGCGCTGATGGACAGCGTGCGCCCGATGGACCTGGTGGCGCGGGTGGGCGGCGAGGAGTTCGCCATCATCCTGCCCAACTGCGCCAGCACCTTTGGCCAGACGGTGGCCGAGCGCATCCGCCGCCGCGTCGAGCGCATGCCGATCCTGCTGAATCCGTCGCAGCAGGAACTGGGCGTCACCATCAGCGTGGGCGGTGCCTTCGCGCCGCAATGGGTGCGCTCGACCCCGGCGCTGTGGAAGGAGCGGGCCGACCAGCAGCTCTACCTGGCCAAGACGCAGGGCCGCAACCTGGTGCGACTCGAGCCTTCGGCGATGTCGGTGGTCAGCAACGAAGAAAAGCGGCTGCTGTTCGACAGCTTCCAGATCCAGGACCCCGAATGACATCCGCCCCTTCATCGGCAAACGCACCGGCAAACGCACCGGCAAACGCACCGGCCAACGCCCCCGTGGTGACGCCGCCGTCGAGCCCGAAGCCGCACATCATGGCCATCACCAGCGGCAAGGGCGGCGTTGGCAAGACCTTCGTCTCGGCCAACCTGGCCGCGGCGCTGGCGCGCAATGGCCGCCGCGTGCTGGTGCTCGATGCCGACCTGGGCCTGGCCAACCTCGACGTGGTGCTGAACCTGTTCCCGAAGATCACGCTGCACGACGTGTTCACCGGCAAGGCCTCGCTGCCCGAGGCGGTGCTGCCCGCGCCGGGCGGGTTCCACGTGCTGCTGGCCGGTTCGGGCATGGTCGAGTACTCGCGCATGACGCCCGAGGTGCGCGAGAAGCTGCAGCACGTGATCGACGAGGTCGCGCCGCGCTTCGACCATGTGCTGCTCGACACCGGCGCCGGCATCTCCGATGTCGTGCTGTACACCGTCAGCCTGGCCGGCCAGGTGCTGGTGGTGGTGACGCCGGAGCCGACTTCGCTGACCGACGCCTACGCCACCATCAAGGTGCTGGCCACGACGCAGGGCCGCCGGCACATCCGGCTGCTGGTGAACCAGACCCGCCGCGCCGGCGAAGGCCGCGCCGTGCGCCAGCAACTGCAGCAGGTCGTGGACCGCTACGTGAACCCGAATCTCGACAGCCCGGTGCGCCTGGAACTGCTCGGCGAGGTGCCCACCGACCCCGCCGTGCGCGACGCCGTGCTGCGCCGCCAACTGCTGCTCGAGATGCTGCCCGGCACGCCGCCGGCGCTGGCCTTGCTGAACGTGGCGCAGCGCATGCTCGCGCCGTGAGCAGCAGCGACGAAGCCGCGCCCGCGGCCGGCCCCAGCCCGTTCGAACGCCTGGGTGGCGAGCCCGGCGTGCGCGCCATCGTCGACCGCTTCTACGACCTGATGGACCTGGAGCCGCGCTTTGCGGCGCTGCGCGCCTTGCACCCCACCGAACTGGACGGCGCCCGCGACAAGCTCAACTGGTTCCTCTGCGGCTGGCTCGGCGGCCCGCAGCACTACACCGAGCGCTTCGGCCACCCGATGCTGCGCGCCCGCCATCTGCCCTACCCCATTGGCAGCGTCGAGCGCGACCAGTGGATGGGCTGCATGCTGCAGGCGCTGGAAGACGAGGCCGTGGAGCCAGCGTTGGCCCAGCGCCTGGGCGAGGCGCTCTACGGCACGGCCGACTGGATGCGCAACAAGCGCGACTGAGTGCCGCGCAGGGCCTGCGTGGCTCAGTCGCGACGGCGGTGCGCGGCCCAGCCCAGGGCCAGCAGACCGCTGAGCATCAGTGCGTAGGTGCCCGGCTCCGGCACGGGGGTCAGCACGAACAGGCGCGAGTTGCCTGATCCGCTGTCCTCGGCCACGAGGTAGATCGTGCCGAGCTCGTCGATCGTCACGCCCTCGAGCGCCTGCGTCGTGAGCCCGCTGAGATCCAGGCTCGACAGTGTGTTGCCCGCGCGGTCGATCTCGATCAGGCGCTTCGAGTCCAGGCTCAGGATCAGCAAGTTGTCGGCCGCGGCGTGGCCGGCGAGCGCATCGACGCCGCCGAGCGTCTGCACGTCCGACAGCGAGGCCAGGCCGAACAGCGACGTGGCGCCTTCGAACAACGTCGTCATCGTGCTCGTGCCTCCACCGACGGCAAAGCTCAGCGTGCCACCGAGCAGCCGGGCCGGGTTGTCCTGCTTGACGGTGAAGAAGCGGCCGTCGCGCGGATCGACACTGATGCCTTCGGTACCGGCGTTGCCCACGCTCGCCGTCGAGCCGGTGATCGCCACCTTCGGCTGGTTGTTCAGCAGCACCGAGCCGCCGTCAGCGAAGCTGAAGCGGTAGGCGATCTGCGGCCGCTCGTCGACGACGACCAGCGTGCCGCCGCCCAGATAGGCCAGGCCTTCGGCGTCGTTGTGGGTGCTGCCGGTGCCGGCCCAGTCGAAGCTCATGGTGCCGATGAGGCTGCCGGTGCGCGACAGCTCCATCACGCCCAGTCCTTCGTCGCCCACCACGAACAGCGTGCCGCGGTCACGCGCGTACGTCACTGCACTGGCCTCGAGGCCGAGGCCGCCGAGTGCGGGGATGGCGTAGCTGCCTGCGGGCACGTAGCTGCCCAGGTTGATCGAGCCCGTCGCCTGGGCGCCGAACGTGGCCGCGCAGGCTGCCGCAGCGAGCAGGGCCTTCAGCAAGGTGGTGGCCATGGTCAGGCGGCGCGGCGACGGCGCACAGCACCGGCGACGATGCCGGCACCCGCCAGCAGCATCGCCCACGTGCCCGGCTCCGGCACCACGGAAGCCGGCGAGCCGATCTCGTTGCCCGAGGCCGTGAGGAAGGCACCGTTCACGCCAATGGCCGACAGCACCGTCAGGGTCACGCCCGACAGGCCGGCGCTGTTGTCGAAGCTGGCAAACGGCGCGGCGCTTGGCGAGGTGCCGAAGTCGACGCGCGTGACCAGCGTGCCGGCAGCCGTGTACAGGTTGACGGCATCGCCTCCCGTTCCGAGGCCGATGCCCGCGCCCGAGTAGCGGCCGATCTGCAGCCCGGCAGGCGCGCTGGCGCCGAACCAGGTCGACACGAAGTTCGCGTTGGCGCTGGCGCCCTCGATGAAGATGACCGACTCGCCCGCGGCGATGCTGGTGATGCCGACCAGCGCCACCGACGAGGCGAAGCTGTTCGAGGCGTCGTCGATCCGGTAGCCGGTGATGTCGACCGCGCTGCTGCCGAAGTTGGTGAGTTCGAACCAGTCGGCGGCCACGGGCGAGTTGCCGCTGCTCCACGGCGCCACTTCGGTGATGGCGAGTTGGGCCTGCGCGGCGCCGGCGGCCAGCAGGGCCGACAGCGCAGAGAGGGCGAAGGCGCTCGAGGCGCGGCGGTGGGCACGAAGGCGCATGGTGGGCTCGCAGGAGTGGTGTGACGAAGCCGCGAACGCTAGGCGGCGCCGATGACAGGGGCGCGACAATGCGGCCATGGCGCTGCCCCGACCCCCGACTCGCATGGCGCTGGCGGCCGGCCTGCTGCCCCTGCTGACGGCTTGCGTCGTGGTGCCGCAGACCACGCGCGTCTACGACCCCGCCTGTGGCGTGGCCACCAAGCAGGTCGTGCTCGACGTGGCCGTGCTGCCGGGCTTCTACAACTGCCGCGGCCAGGAGTGCGCGGCACTGATGGTGGCGGTGGGCGTGGTGACGGTGGCTTCGGCGGTGGTGTCGGGCAGCGTGGCCGTGATCGGCAACGTGCTCTACTGGGCCGAACGGCGCGGGCAGTGCCCGCCGGGCACCGCCCCGCCACCGGCCTGATCAGCCCTTCAGCAGCACGATCAGCGCGCCCGCGCCGCCTTGCGGCCCGCTGGCCTGCGTGAAGGCCAGCACCTCGGCACTCTGGCCGAGCCAGCGCTGCGCCTTGGCCTTGAGTACCGGCTGGCGGCCCGGCGAGCCATGCCCCTTGCCGTGCACCACGCGCAGGCAGCGCCAGCCGCGCTGGCGGCTTTCGCGCAGGAAGCCGGCCAGCGCGTCGCGGGCTTCGTCGCGGCGCAGGCCGTGCAAGTCGAGCTCGCCCTGGATGGCCCAGTGGCCGCGGCGCAGCCGGTTCACGACGTCGCTGCCCACGCCCTCGCGGCGGAAGCTCAGCCCGTCGTCGGTGAGCAGCAGGCTCTCGATGTCGACCTCGTCGGACATGGCCTCGGCCAGCGCCATGCGCTCGTCGGCCTCGCGCTGGCGCGGCAGCGGCTCGGGGCGCTCGCCCAGCAGCACGGCCGCGGCCAGGCCGTGCGGCGCCAGTGGCGTGACGGGGCCCACGGCGTCGGCAAACTGGCGCCGGGCCCGCTCGGCCGCACGCTGCGCCGCCAGCGCCGCCGCGGCCGCTTCGCGCGCCTGGCGCTGGCGGTCGGCCAGGGTGTCGCGCAGGTGGCGCAGATCGGCCAATGAGTGACCAGGGCGCGTCACAGCAACCCTCGCTCGGCCAGCGAGACCGTCTGGCCGCGCCCGACCACGATGTGGTCGAGCACGCGCACATCCACCAGCTTCAGCGCGCTGGCCAGGCTCTGCGTCAGGTACTCGTCGGCACGCGAGGGCTCGGCCACGCCGCTGGGGTGGTTGTGCGCCAGCACCACAGCCGCGGCGTTGAGCAGCAGCGCGCGGCGCACCACCTCGCGCGGGTAGACGCTGGTCTGCGTCAGCGTGCCGGTGAACATCACCTCGTAGCGCAGCAGCCGGTGCTGGCCGTCGAGGAACATCACGCCGAAGAGCTCCTGGCTGTGGCCGTCGAGCTGCAGCGTGAGGTAGTCCTTCACGCGCTGCGGGCTGTCGAACACGTCGCGCTGGCGCAAGGGCTGCTCGATGGCGCGGCGGGCGATCTCGGCCACCGCCAGCAGCTCGGCCTGCTTGGCCGGGCCCAGGCCCTTGATGGCGGCGAGCGCGGCACGCGATTCGGGCTGCAGCAGGCCGGCAAAGCCACCGCAGCGCTCGATGACCTGCTGCGCCAGCTCGAGCACGCCGGTGCCGGCCGTGCCGGTGCGCAGCAGCAGGGCCAGCAGTTCGGCGTCGGCCAGGGCGGCGGGGCCGCGGCCCAGCAGCTTCTCGCGCGGGCGCTGATCAGCGGGCAGGTCCTTCATGGGGCCTTCTCGGGGGCGGCGTCTAGAATCGAAAGCAGTCTATGCGAGGGGCTCGCCGCCCTTCCTGCCACCTGTGAATGCCCCGCCGTGACTGCCCAGTCCAACCGCGTCCAGCCCGGATCGTTCCTCACTCTGCACTACCGCCTCGCCGGCCCCGACGGCCGCGCGGTCGTGGACACCTTCGCCGACAAGCCGGCGACGCTGTCGCTCGGCAGCGGCCAGCTGGCCCCGGCCATCGAGCAGCGGCTGCTGGGCCTGGAAGAGGGCGCCGAGGCGCAGTTCGAGCTGCCCGCGGGCGCCGCCTTTGGCGAGCGCAACCCCGAGATGCTGCAACGCGTGAAGCTCTCGCTGCTGCACCAGCTGGGCGACCCCGCGGCCGAGTACGCCGTGGGCGACGTGGTCGAGTTCCCCACGCCCGACGGCCAGGGCGCCTACGCCGGCGTCGTGCGCGAGCAGGGCGAGGGCTGGCTGCTGTTCGACTTCAACCACCCGCTGGCCGGCCAGGCCGTGCGCTTCGACGTCAAGCTGCTGGGAGTGATGTGACCATGACGTCCAAGGGATCGCTCGACGAGATCTTCCTGGCCGAGCCGCGCGGCTTCTGCGCCGGGGTCGACCGCGCCATCGAGATCGTCGAGCGCGCGCTGCAGCGCTTCGGCGCGCCGATCTACGTGCGCCACGAGATCGTGCACAACACCTACGTCGTCGACGACCTGCGCGCCAAGGGCGCCATCTTCATCGAAGACCTGAACGATGTGCCCGCCGGCGCCACGCTGGTGTTCAGCGCCCACGGCGTGCCGCAGGCCGTGCGGGCCGAGGCCGCGCGGCGCGGCTTCCAGGTCTTCGACGCCACCTGCCCGCTCGTCACCAAGGTGCACGTCGAGGTCGCCAAGCTGGCCAAGGAAGGCTACGAGTTCATCATGATCGGCCACAAGGGCCACCCCGAGGTCGAGGGCACGATGGGCCAGCTCACGGAGGGCATCTACCTCGTCGAGGAAGCCGCCGACGTGGCCCGGGTGCGGCCCACCAAGAACAAGCTCGCGGTGGTGACCCAGACCACGCTGAGCGTCGACGACGCGGCCGAGATCCTGGCCGAGGTGAAGCGCGTGTTCCCGCACGTGCGCGAGCCCAAGCAGCAGGACATCTGCTATGCCACGCAGAACCGCCAGGACGCCGTCAAGGTGATGGCGCCGGCGGTCGACGTGGTCATCGTGGTCGGCAGCCCCACCAGCAGCAACAGCAACCGCCTGCGCGAGCTGGCCGAGCGGCTGGGCACCGAGGCCCACATGATCGAAGGCGCGCAGGCGCTGCAGCCCGAGTGGTTCGAGGGCCGACAGCGCGTGGGCCTGACGGCCGGTGCCTCGGCGCCCGACGTGCTGGTGCAGGCCGTGATCGCGCGGCTGCGCGAGCTGGGTGCCACCAGCGTGCGCCGCATGGACGGCGTGGTCGAGAACGTGCGCTTCCCGCTGCCGCGCGGGCTGGGCGACCGCAGCATGGCCGAATCGGCTGCATCTGCTGCGGCCTCCGCTGTGTCGGAATCGTCCCGATCCTGACCACCGCCGACTTCGCGACCCCACCCTCGAAGCCGACGGCGCCCCTGATCAGGCGCCGTCGTCGCATGCAGACCGAACACCGCATCAGGACAGCACCATGCTCGACATCAGCCTCCTCCGCCGCGACCTCGACGCCGTCGTCGCGCAACTGCAGCGCCGCAAGCAGCCGCAGCCCTTTCTCGACGTCGATCGCTACCGCGCGCTCGAGGCCGAGCGCAAGCAGATCCAGACCGCCACCGAGGGCCACCAGGCCCGCCGCAACGCGCTGAGCAAACAGATCGGCCAGATGAAGGGCCGCGGCGAAGACACCGCGGCGCTGATGGCTGAAGTGAGCGGCATCGCCGATGCGATGAAGGCCGGCGCCGAGCGGCTCGAGCAGCTGCAGGCCGATCTGCAGTTCATGCTGATGAGCGTGCCCAACCTGCCGCTGCCGGGTGTGCCCGACGGCGCCAACGAGAAGGCCAACCAGGAGATCCGCCGCTGGGGTGAACCTCGCGCCTTCGACTTCACGCCGCGCGACCATGTGGACCTCGGCGCGCCGCTGGGCCTGGAGCCCGACACCGGCGCGCTGCTGGCCGGCAGCCGCTTCACCTTTTTGCGCGGTCCGGTGGCGCGGCTGCACCGGGCGCTGGCGCAGCTGATGCTCGACACGCACACGCTGGAGCACGGCTACACCGAGTGCTACACGCCGTACATCGTCAACGGCGACATCCTCGAAGGCACGGGCCAGCTGCCGAAGTTCAAGCAGGACATGTTCTGGGTCACGCGCGGGGCCGACGACGGCGATGCGCCGCAGGCCGAGCAGTACCTCATCGCCACCAGCGAGATCCCGCTGACGAACACCGTGCGCGGGCAGATCCTCGACGCGACGCAGCTGCCCATCAAGCTGACGGCGCACACGCCGTGTTTCCGCTCGGAAGCCGGCAGCGCCGGGCGCGACACGCGCGGCATGATCCGGCAGCACCAGTTCGACAAGGTCGAGATGGTGCAGATCGTGCACCCCGAGCACAGCGCCGCGGCGCTGGACGAGATGACGGGCCACGCCGAGAAGATCCTTCAGAAGCTCGAGCTGCCCTACCGCGTGGTGGTGCTGTGCACCGGCGACATGGGCTTTGCGGGCTCGCGCACGCACGACCTCGAGGTGTGGATCCCGACGCAGGACACCTACCGCGAGATCAGCTCGGTGAGCAACTGCGACGCCTTCCAGGCGCGGCGCATGCAGGCGCGGTTCCGTCCGGGCGGGGGCAACGCCGCCGGCAAGCCCGAGTACGTGCACACCCTCAACGGCAGCGGCCTGGCCGTGGGCCGCGCGCTGGTGGCGGTGCTCGAGAACCACCAGCAGGCCGATGGCAGCGTGCGCTTGCCGGCGGCGCTGCGGCCCTACCTTGGCGGAGCGGAATTCCTGCGCGCCTGAGGCGACGAAAGCGCGGGCGGAGTCGGCATAGAATGCGCGGCTTCGCTCAGCGCGAGACCACGCATTACCGGAGAGGTGGCAGAGTGGTCGAATGCACCGGATTCGAAATCCGGCGTACGGGTCCTCCCGTACCGAGGGTTCGAATCCCTCCCTCTCCGCCAGGACACTTTCTTCAACTTTCTCCTGTCCCTTGCCGGCTTTCGCAAAGCGTTGATCTGATTGTGATTTTCAGATCCGCGGCGTACCAGGCAGATCAAGGAAGTCACTTCTCATCGGGTCGTCGCTCAAGCTCAGACTGTGCTTGTCTCAGGACCTCCTGACTGAGCAAGTTCGAAAAGAGTGAGACAAGTCAAGCACTTGGATCGACCCGGGGTTCGCTGAAGTTCCGTGCCGAGCCGAGAAGAGTCAGGAGCTTCGATGTGGCCCGAGATGGCGCGCAGGCTTTGGTTGGCTGGTAACCGAGGTCATCGCATTGGGCTTCAGGCGGGTCAATGGCGGGCTCACTTGATCTGCGCACTGCGCTGCCGGGCACGATGCGAAGGCCGCCCACGTCGTTCGTGACCGATCGTCGACAGCTCGTCGCTAAAGCAGTCGACCAAGAGGCGAGGGAAGATGTCTACGGTCAGGGGTACTCACCGCTTGCGCTCCACCGCCATCCGCCTCATCTCGACGATCGCGCGCTCGAGCGGGGCGTCTCGCCCCGCGACTGGAACTACCTCGATGTGAGGTTTCACAGGGCCGAGGTCGGACTCGTCGCCGCTCGCACGGATGAACATCTTCTGGCTGAACGACACGACGATCCGGGAATTCGGCAGCATGAACAGGCCGATATCGCCCAGCGCGTTCGGCACCCCTCCGGTCGGTTGCCCGACCGTGAGCATAAGGTCGTACGTGCGCGCGGCGTCTGCGAGCAGCATGGCACTCGAGAAGGTGCGCTCTCCAATCAGCAGGCTGGTCGGTCCGTCGAAACGCGGTTCGACTCGAGGCCGGCTCGCGGCCTTGATCCCATAGGTTAGGTCCTCCCCGAGCTTGAGCGCGGAGTAATCGGGAAGGAAGAGCGGCAGCGCAAGCATGAGCCATCGCCACATCGGCTTCGTCCCTACGCGAAACAGCTCGTCGGATTCCGCACTCCTGCGCCAGACGATGCGCGACGCCATGCGGTAAGGCTGGTCACTGATGCGCGCGAGAAGCGCATCGCCGAGGGCGCTGTCTCCGCCACTGTTTCCACGGATATCCACGATCAGCCCTGCGGCACCGCGCGCCTGGATCGCGGTGATCGCCTGGTCGAGGAAACTGTTCCACTGTCTGCCGAGCGGGCCGCGCATGCTCGGAAACTCGATCAGCGCGATCGGTACTGCCGCGGGCGGTTCGCCTGGCAGCAGCAGAGCTCGGAAAGGTGGGCTGTCGACGAGCACTTCACGGCGTGGCTCAGCGCGCGTGTTCGCCCAGAGACCGGCTGCCGCGGTGCGCTCGGTCTTGCGCATGTCATCGCCGACGCCTTCGACCGTCACCGTGCGCCGCGATCCGTCAAGGCGGATGACCTCGACTTGCGTCGGCAGGGTGATTCCTGCGGCCCAGGCGAGCGTGCGGAACCGTTCACGAACCTGCGTGTCCCGGGAACGGGCGGTTTCAGAGGGTACCAGCGCACGCAGCCGAGCAAGATGATCGGCTGCGGAGACACCCCCGATTCGCATGATGCTGTCCCCTGGCTCGATGGCTCGTTCGCTGTCTGCGACGGCGACGACGACCAGCCCGTCGTCCTTGGGCTCGGCTCGAAAGGGAAGCAGCCGCTCGCCAAGCGCCAGTGCGGCATCGAGGTCCTCTTTGGGAACACCTTGGATGTAGTGGTCGGACCGGTATCCCGCCTGAAGTTCCATCACCAGGGGAAGGAACTGGCGCCGCGTCATCGGCCGGTCGATCGAAGCCTTCAGCTTGTCGGCGAGCCCTCGGATCGATTCCTTCGAGACGCGAAGATAGGGATTCGGGTTGGTCCGCTCGTGCAGCGCGACGATCGCGTCGAGGTCGGCGCGTAGCGCCTCTGGAGGGTGAACCTGCGCGATCTGCGCCAGGGTGGAACTTGGGAACGCCTCGTAGGGGTTCTGTACGAATGTCGACCGGGAGCAGCCGCTGGACAACGCGATCGCGGCCGTGGCGGTGAGGGCCGTGACGGCTCTCCATGCAGCGATCTTGTACATGGCCTGATCAGTGGTTGTTAACCCAGTTCTCTACAACCAGCCCGGCATAGCCGTGGAAATCGGCCTCGTTGTTGGTGACCAGGGTGACGCCGAGGGAGAGGGCGTGAGCGGCAATCAGCTTGTCCAGCGCGTCCTTGTTGCGGGCCCGATAGCCAAGGCGCAGCGGACCATAGGCCCTCGCTGCCCGGGCTTCGAACGGCTCGACGGGTATGTCTTCGAGCAGGCTGTCCAGCAGCGCCTGGTTGTGGGCTCGGGCGTCGCCCGAGCAGGCCACTCCGTACTCCAGTTCGGCGAGGGTGACGGCTGAGATCACCACATCACCGACGAAGCACTCGGCAAACCTTGCCCGCACCGCCGCAGGCTGGTACTTCATCAGGTAGACGCAGATGTTGGTGTCGAGCATGTACTTGGGATTCATAGGGCCTCGCGCTTGCCCTCCCGGTTGACGCCCCGGCCCTCGGCCATGAAATCTGGTGAGAACTTCGCCAGCTTGCCCAGCACGTCTCCCATGCGGCGGCGCGCCGGCCGAATGCGCAGTTCATCGCCTTTGCGCTCGATGACCAGATCGATGTCCCAGCTGCTGTAGGCGAGCTCGGCTGGAATGCGCACCGCCTGGGAGTTGCCGTTCTTGAAGAGCTTGGTGTTGGCCATGGGGGAGTCTCATTCGGGATGTACGTGTACATCTTACCCCATATCGTCAAGATCGCATGCGCCTTGCTAGGGCGGCGAAGTGGTCCGGCTGCATGGTGCCAAGTCGGCTTGTCTGATGCGTTACGCCCGACGTGTCCTTCAAGGAGGTCCCGACGGGGAAGGCGCGGAATGGCTCCGTCCAGTTCGAATCCCTTCCCTGACCAGCTCGGAAAAGCTCTTGACCGAAGGCTGTTTGGAACTCCATCCCTTCCGCCCCGCCAGTACAAGACCTTCGAACCTGCTGAGCGGCCTCAGGCAGCTTGCAGTTCGAAGTGCACCTCCCGCCCCATCGCGGTCGCGATGTTGACCAGCGCGTCCAGCGAAAAGCGCGACACCCGGCCTCGCAGGAGGTCGTTGATGCGCGGCTGGGTCACCCCACATCGCTGCGCGGCTTCCGTCTGGGTCCGGTTGCTCTCCTTGACGATGGCAGTGATCTGCCGCATCAACTCCGAACGTGCGCGCAGGTTGGCCGCCTGCTCGGGCGTGTCGGCCAGCGCGTCCCAGACGCTGGCGAAGGACTCCACCGCGGGCGCAGGCCTCTTGCTCGTGTTGCTCTTTGCGGTCTTCATCTATCGCTCCTTGGCCAACGCGGTCCATCGGGTCCGGGCCAAGTCAATGTCGCGAGGGCTCGTCGTCTGGGTCTTCTTCTGGAACGCGTGCAACACAGCCACACAGTCCTTCAGGCGTGCGGTGTAGATCACGCGGTAGGTCCCTGACTCGTCCCAGATTCGAAGTTCCTCCACGCCCTTGCCGATGGCGGGCATCGGCTTGAAGTCGTCGGGCTGCTCACCGCGCTGGACCTTCTCCATGGCGGCGGCAGCCGCACTGATTTCAGGCCGTGGCCACCGGCAAGTTGGCCACCGAGCGCAAGTACGGGTCGGTCTGCCACTGCGGCGTGCCCGCCAGCTTGAGCACCGGCAACTCCCTCAGCAGCACGTTCAGCGCCGTCGGCGCCACACGGAGCACCAGCGGTTCACCCAGGCAGACGTGGATGCCGTCGCCGAAGCCGATCTGCGCCGCGTTGTCGCGGTGGATGTCGAAGCGGTCGGGGTGCTTCCAGCGGGTGTCGTCGCGGTTGGCCGAGCCGATGACGGCCGTGACGGCATCGCCACGGCGGATCTGCACGCCGCCCAGTTTGCAGTCGCGCGCGGCGTAGCGGTCCACCAGCTGCGCCGGGGCGTCGTGGCGCAGCATCTC
>Ga0315901_10004512_pt1 | contig 17333 bp, 30 predicted proteins | sample LakEriMetagenome_10_FD_203761 | JGI IMG/M metagenome (GOLD analysis project Ga0315901, IMG submission 203761) | Freshwater fungal communities from buoy surface, Lake Erie, Ohio, United States - Buoy 2 MA116 | ecosystem: Environmental > Aquatic > Freshwater > Lake | place: USA: Lake Erie, Ohio...
GAGTCTTTTATAAAATGAAAAAACTTATATATATTTTGGTCACAGTGAGTGTCAAAATAAACAGAATCATATTTCATACTGTTTATTGAATCTAACACAGTTGTCCAATCACCAAAAATTATGTTAATATTTTTTTTATCTTGAGACCAAATTTTTAATTTTTCATATACCTGAGGATGTCCCTCAACTATTGTGTGAGTTTTTGGGTTTCTTTTTTGAGCATAACTCGCAAATATACCCATTCCAAAACCCACTTCTAACAAATCATCACCTTCGTGAACTAAAACCTCAGCAGTTCTTTGCATCAAAGAATCTTCACAAGAATCCATAACAATATTAATTTTTTCATTAAAAGTGAAAAAAAGACTATTGTCCGTAAAGGTTAAATTTTTTTTTAAAAAAGAATTATTATTCATCATCCTCAAATCCTTTATTTTTTTTGTTGTTTTTATTGGAAGATTTGTTTTTACTTTGATTCCCTTTGTTTTTTTGTTTTGGCGAATCGTTTTTTGTATTACGATAAGTTTTACCCATAATTATTATCCTACTATTCCTTTGATTTCATCTGTATGGTGGTCGAATTCCATATCAGACACGACTTCACGCTTTCTCATAATTGGAACAATCTCACGAATTAAGTTGTAAGGACGAAATTCTTCTGAACCATCCATACCAACATCCATCTTTTTACCTTTACCAAATTTCTTATCATTTGGTAGGTGAACGTGACCGTGAAGGTGGATTACTCCTTTGTTCAAACCATTCCAAGAAGAAAGTGGATAGTGCATCAATACGAATTTTGCAACATCAGGTATAGTAAGTTCCAAATAGTCACTTACACTTTTAAACAACCCCTGCGAACCATCTCTGTTTCGTTCAATATGGTGGTCGTGGTTGCCCAAAACAAGATGAATGTTCTTACATACTATTTGGTCCCAAAATTTACGAATGTTCTCAAACCCACCAAATGACCAGTCACCAAGATGTATAAAAATATCGTCTTGACCAATAACCTCGTTGATGTTATTAAGAATTGCTGAATTCATTTTTTCAACACTCAAAAAATCTCTCGTTTGGTCCACAGGTATAGAACCATCAGGTAGACGCCAATCTGTGACGCCACGGCAAATGTTTTTGTGTCCGTAATGGGTGTCTGATGTTATCCAAATCTTGGATGAACTATCAAGTTTCAAAACACTCATAAAGATTTTTTTACTGAATTTAAATATTTGTATTTTTTTACTTTGGTTGCAACAACAAATCCATCTTTTTTGACGAGATTATCCATATGGTCAATTTGTAAGTAATCAAAAAAGACAACCCTTCTTACCGTATCTCTTGTTAAGTCAAAATGAACTACAACAACATCAGTTTGATATAAAGTTCTATTATGAGTTATCGGTCTTGAGCAGGTTTGTGCCGTTACAAAAAACGTGAAGATAATCCCCGTCAAAAAGATGTATTTGAAAATTTTATCTAGCATGTGCGATAAACTCAAATATTGCGATTATGGACCCTAGTCCCACTGCTGCAAATATTCCCATCTGGATAAGTATTGCTAAAGTTGAAAGTTCATTCGGATTTGATTTAAAAAAGAAAGTTTTCATAGGGTTTATTTTTAAGAGTTGGACAAAATTAACAAACATTTCTGATTCTGACAAATTAAATCTCAAAATTTTGAAAACTTTTGAAATTGTTCAAATACGATAATATGTTTTGTGCACCAACAGGATTCATTGAGTGAATTACGTATTTAGGTAATTTTTCCGAACGGTCAATACAATAATCTACTAACCATTTAGCACAATCCATACCTGTTTTTTCTTTAAAGTTTTTCGCAACGTCATCATAATTACCACTATACATAGATGGGTCGTAATGCTCATCAGCCAAGTCGTGGTCAAAAGAAATTAAATACGGTAATCCGTTATTTGTTATGTAATTAACAAACTCTTCATAGTTTCTAACCACAATCCACTTTTCACGACTATACATAACAGAATCATCAACCCTCAAACGCATATAATTTATACAGTCCATAGGATTTCTGAAATCGTCCAAAAACAAGTAAGTTTTCATTCTACAAATATAGTAAATTTTTACAAAAAAAAACTAATAATCTATTTCAAAAGGGTTATAAACTTCAACCATCAATCCTTTTTTTTCCGCAAGGTTAATCATATGTTGAGTCCCTTTACTTTTACCATCCCAAAATGCAATTAACATATGAGAGTAGTCAGCCATTTGTGAGTTTCTTTTATAACCCGCTGACTTACCGTATTTATCCCACTCAGCGGGAAAAATTGTAAGTGGTAGGTTTCGTTCTCTTGCATACCTTTCTCCCAAACTATCGGCACCTTTTGCACCACCACTTACAATTTCAATATCGTCTTTGATACCAAATATTCGGTCACACATTATACTCAAATAATGGTAATCATCAAAGGTTCTACTTCCTGCAATAATGACTTTCATAGTATTAACCACCGAATCCAACAACAGGAACGTGCTTTGGTTTAGATTGGGTCTCTAACATAAGTTCAGTTACCTCGTCTTTTGATAACCATCCTTGGACATCGTCTTGCCAAGAAGCCCAAGCCTCAAAAGAACTTACTCCGTTACCGTATAGACCTACACCACCTCCAACAACGGAGATAGAATGTCCGTTTTCAAAATCCATAACGGCTTGAACCGCACCTACATTCCAAGTGTTAGCATGTGGTTTGAAAACCAAATCATCGAATGTTTTTACTTTGTTCTTTTTAAGAAATTCCATAACAATTTATTTTTTTAAAAATAGGAAAATAGAAGATGGGCGTGTGGACATCTATTTTTACGATTAGCGTTACTTAATTCACCTCCGTCATAAGACATTCCCTAATCAACCTATTGAGTTTCTAATTAATCTTCGGGGTAAAAATATTCCCCATCATCATTATACGACTTTAAGTTGGCAAGTTCAATATTCAACCTCTTTATTTCATCATTTAAGATTTTCATCTCATCTAATCTTTCTCGAAGTAAATCGAACCCGTAAGTGATAATCTCTTTCTCGGTATCCGTCAAATCCTCTTCTTTGATTAGAAGATGATTTAGCACTCCTTCAGTATATTTTTGTCTTGGTGTTTTAAATATTTTATCGAAGTCCATAATCGTCCTTTTGTTTTACAAAGATAAAAAGAAAATCGATTAAAAAAATTTTTTCTTAAAAAATTGCGTGGTCTCCGAAACTATTATCCCAATTAACAGTGTTGGGTTGTCCATTATTGGAACGAGTTGGTTGGATAATATCAGAGATTTCAGATAGCAGTTGTAAGCCTTCTTCCTGAGCAGTGTCTGATTGAAAAATGGTTTCTCCATAAGGATATTTCTTAAAATAAATATCAAGTAGATTCAATACTTCTTTTTGTTTTTCTGATGTCCAATTAATTTTATACATATTCAATTTCATTTTGTGGACCTTGTTGGGCTCGAACCAACGACCCACGGATTATGAGTCCGTTGCTCTAACCGACTGAGCTAAAAGTCCAATGGTGTTCCCGACAGGACTCGAACCTGTAACCTACACATTAGCTTACCACTATGATTTTCATCACCATCTCTGTTTGTGGTCTGGACTATCTCTTCACCATAAAAAAATAAGGTGGTTGCCGTTTAGTCTCTGCACTTTTTTCGAACTTCGATATATTTATATATAAATAAATAAAGTTCGAAACTTAGCTCACGATTGGCAATTATGGAATGTTTAATATGTAAAAAAGAAACTAAAAACCCTAAATACTGTAGTAGAAGTTGTGCTGCGATACACACAAACAAGTTATACCCTAAACGTAAAACAAAAAAAATTTGTAACGTGTGTGGTGAACCTGTTATGAGTTACAGACATAACTTCTGTGAAATTCATCAGAAAGAATATTTAGAAAATCGATTCGAATATCTAAAAGAACTTCCACTGAAAGAATTTTGGAATAAAAAGTATCTCAAAGATTTACATAAATCTTCGAAAAACTCACATATCCGAGTTTTAGCGAGGTCACATTTCAAACACTTGAGACAAAAACCTTGTTACAATTGTGGTTATGATAAACACGTTGAATTGTGTCATATCAAACCAATATCGTCATTCGGTGAAGACGCAAAGTTGTCAGAAGTAAATTGTGAAAACAATTTGATACAACTTTGCCCCAACTGTCACTGGGAATTTGATAATGGATTACTCAACATCCATAAGTAGCGTTTCCTGAATTTGACAACATCCAATGGTAAGTTTCCTATACCATCGCTCCTAAATCAAAGTGTGTTGCTCTGTCCAATTGAGCTACGGGAACAATAAATAAAGAACTATTTTATATTATATTTTTTTAACTTCGTAACGGTATCCACTATCAGAGTTTGCCTCCATCAAATCTCTCATCTTTTCGGCTTCTTCAAATGTCTCAAACTCTAACACCTCATTATGAGTATCTATAATTATCACAGGCATCTCTTTTCCCTGTTGATTTTTGATGAACTTTATGATAACGAAATGTCCCATTTTTTACAAAGATAATAGTTTTGTTTTTAACAGACAAACTTTTTTTAATTTTTTTTGTAGTCCCGACGGGAATCGAACCCGTGTTCCAAGAATGAAAATCTTGTGTCCTAACCCCTAGACGACGGGACCAATTGTGATTACAAACTTATGAAACTTTTCGATACAAAACAAATCTTTCGAAAAATTATTTCAACATATCGAAACATTTTATGAAATAACCAGGGTCAGTCATTTTATATACATATATATTATCAGTCACCCTATTTTCTATTTTGATTTTGTTGATTGCGTATTTTGATAACATAATCTGTTGTTCATCAGTTAATCTATACCACATATCTATTCTACAACTTATTCTTGGTCTAATATTCCACATCTTTATAGAATCATTAGCCAAATAAATTGTAAGACGAGTAGAATCACTACAATAGTGTAAATCCTTGTAAGTCATCCTAAACTCTTGGATATACCAATATTTTTTCGGTTCATCTATGTTGTCAATTATTGGTTGAAACATAAATAACGAATCAGTATGAATATACTCTTTTGGTTGTTTGGGACTTAATTCAACCCTTGTATCATACTTTGTTACAAAGTCGCAGTGTGAACACACCAGACCTTCTTCTACTGGTCTAAAAGATAATAGCAGCATTAAAAATAATGCTGACAGTACGGAAGTTCTCATACCTATAAATATTTTGAAATGAGATACTCTTTACTTTTTACATAAATTTATTATTACTAAAAATTTGCCTTTTATTACATACCAACCATATATTTATTAATATGGACCAATCTGTTTCATATAATCTTTTAACCGAATTAGTATTTGGAATGAAAAATTCTGCACGGATGTAATATGTGACTTTCCTAACCTTACACTATATTAAGAGGGTCACTGTAACAGGTGACCTTTTTTTGTTTATAAGAAATTTGATTAATTAAAATAAATTTGTTAAACTAAAGAAAAATGGAAAAAGTATTAGTTTTAAATGCCGATTACAGCCCTCTTAATGTGACCTCACTAATTAGAGGATTTAACCTTGTTAGTAAAGGTAAGGCAGAGATTTTGAAACAAGGTGAAAGACCGATTGATGCTGGTTCATTCAAATTTGCCCGTCCATTAATTATTAGATTATTAAACTATGTTAAATACAGAGTTAAGAATTTAAAAGTTAATCGGGCAAGAATTTATAAACGAGATGGTTTTCAGTGTGTGTATTGTGGTTTGAATAAAAATTTAACGATTGACCACGTTCTACCCAAATCTCGAGGAGGTTCAAATAGATGGACTAACTTGGTTACATGCTGCGGAAACTGTAATAGAAAAAAAGGTGATAAAACTCCACACGAAGCAGGAATGACATTAAGGAAAAAACCTTATGAACCATCTTTGTTTTCGGAGATATTTCACAATTCAGTAGAAACATTATGGAAAGAATTTCAAGAGTCTATGGGAATCAAATAAAAAGTTTATTTGTATCTTTATTTTTAATTTTATCAACTATCGGGTTCTCACAAAATGATTGTATGGGAACCCAAAGTGTTGTTGTCAATCCTCTTCCTGCGGGTGGAGGATATGAACCAGGTCAAGTGGTAGAATTTTGTGTTACATTCAATAATTGGAACACAGGTATCGGAACTAATTGGTTAGAAGGTTTTGATATAACGGTAGGACCAGGTTGGGATTTAACAACACTTACACCCACCACCTACCCACCAAATCAAGGTGGTAATGGTTCAGGAGGACAATGGTTATGGATAGCAAACCCATTTAACGGTAATCCTACATCTGCGGGAGGAGCAGGAAATCAATTTGGTCCTGGTTTTTTCTTTGATTTAAATACCGATGGGCAAACATCTGATGATTGGGGGGATTTTGGAACAGGTCCTTGGACATTTTGTTTTGAGGCGACGGTGGGTAATACGGCAGGGGCTTCGCTTTCGATGCAAGTATCTCCTGTAAGTGATGGGTTTGCGGGAAGTTGGGGGACAAATGGATGTAATGGATTTTATCAATTTCAGTTATCACCAAATACCGTAGTTTTAGGATGTTTAACACCACCTGTAATTAGTTTGGTGTCAGTTACAGATGCCACTTGTAGTGGATTTAATGATGGAGAAATAGATGTAAGTGTAAATCAAGGAACCGCACCATACCAATTCTTTTTAGATGGTAATCCTGTTAATTTTCCTGTTACAAATTTATCACCAGGTCCTTATGTGGTCACTTGCGTCGATGATGATGCCTGTAATTCAAACGTATTGAATGTAGTTGTCGGTGAAAATACCCCCGTTGTAAATAACACAATCAATCAAATAGATAACGTGTGTTTTGGTGAATCAAACGGGTCATTTGAAATTGTTTCAAACGGTGGACAAGTTCCATACACCTATACGTTTAATGGAGTGTCTCAACCAACAGGTGTTTTTTCTAATATGTTAGCAGGAAATCACCTTATTATAATTGAGGATGATAATGGATGTACGTACAATCATAATGTTATTATTTCAGAACCAAGCGATATCACAAACACTCCTCCTGTTGTAACAAATCTTTTATGTTTTGGTGACAACGATGGAACAATTACGATAGGTGCAAATGGTGGAACTCCTCCTTATCTTTTTGAGTTAAATGGTGTTGTAAATAACACAGGGATTTTCGATAATCTACCGGCAAACGCTTACTCAGCACTTATTACCGATGATGAAGGCTGTGAACACATTGTTCCAAACATATTTGTTTTAGGTCCTGCTCAACCTTTGGGTGGAACAATATCTATGACCGAACCCACTTGTTTTGGGTATTCAGATGGAACTGTGACTATCGATTTAAATGGGGGAACTCAACCATATTCTTTTTTATGGAACATACCGCCACCAAATAACACACAAAATCTTACAAACGTGACTGCTGGGTATTATCAAGTCACCGTAACAGATGTCAATTTATGTGATATTACTTTGGGTATCACTATTGGACAACCTAATAACATTATATTACAAGGTCAGTTAGCAGAAGAAGTATGTTTTGGGTATCCTGCTAATTTATTTGTATCTGAACAAAATGCGGTCCAACCATATAATATTGTTTGGACAAATCCGTTTGATGCAACGCAATATCTTAATAATTCAAACGTTGTTCCACCCGCATCGGGACAATATACCGCGACTTTAACAGACGCCAATGGATGTCAACAGACCTTTGTGAAAAACATAACTGTAAATCCACTTCCTGACCCCAATTTTACTGAAAGTGATGTAACTGGTTGTCATCCGAAATGTATTGATTTTGATATACTTAATCCCCAAATAAATTATACATATCAGTGGAGTATTGGAGAACCAAATTGGATTACTCAAACAAGTTTCACAAATTGTTATGATAACGAAGGGGTTTTTACATTAAAAGTAATCGCAACATCAGATAAGGGTTGTGTGGACTCACTTATAAAACCAAATCACATAATAATAAATAAAACTCCTGTAGCATCATTTACAACATTGGGTGGAAATATAACAGATATATTAAAACCTACATTTGATTTTTTTAATTTATCGCAGGATGGTCAATCTTATATTTGGGATTTCGGTGATGGAGACTCATCTCAGACTGACAACCCATCACATACATATTTGGGGCCAGGAAATTATTGTATCAAGTTAGAAACAAAGGCTTATTATACAACAGGTATTCCTACTTGTGTTGATTCCGCTGAAAACTGCGTATTGATTTATCCACTATCAGTTTTATATGTTCCAAACACATTTACACCAAATGGGGATTTTAATAATGAGTTTTTTGCCGTAGCATCATCTCGTATTGAGGAGTTTTATATGGTTATATATAATAGGTGGAATGAAGTATTATATAGGTCTTATGATGTTACTATGAGTTGGGATGGTAAATATGGAGGTAAAGAGGTTCCAACAGGTGTGTATTACTATGAAATAACTTATAGAGATGTAAAACAACAATACCACGAACAAAAAGGTATTGTTAATGTATTGAGGTAAAAAACAAAAGAGAGTCCGAAAACTCTCTTTTGCTAGATTTGGAACACCCCCTTTTTTTAGATGTTTATACAGAACAGGACGTTAGTCCCGTAAAGTCAATTTTAATCTTTACTCAACATTTTTTTTTTCATTTTAGAAAATTTGTTTTCCATTTTTGTTTGTAAATCATCCATCTCAGGACAAATAATCAATTTTAGTTCCAATTTAATTGATTTTGTAATTGTTTCTCTTCGATTGGTGTCTTTGATTCCAAAATAATTAACAATTTCTTGTGCAACCTTATTACAAAACTCATCACAATCTGAAAATATTTCAGATACACTTTCAGTCGGTTGGTCCTTGAATACTTTCACGATACAATTCGATAAAAGACCATTAGTTTCTAAATTTAACTTTTTGATTAGGTCTTCTGATGCGGTATCTTTGATAGAATCAATAATTTTAACACCTTTTTCATCTTTATAAAAAACTTTAATCAAATCCATCAAATTTTCTTTGATAACTTTTTTTGGTAATCCGATTTTTCTCAGTTTTTTTTCTTCGGACAAAACATCGAAAATAAGTTGGACTCTATTTTCTGATTCAGAAACAATTTTATTGAAACGATTCTCAACTATTTTGGAATCTATCAATTCAACTTTCTTAGTTTCTTTAACCTCTAAAAGATTTTTGCGTATTGTATTTTTTAAAGTTTTCATTATTATCGTTTTATCCTCGGTTATTTTAATGCACAACCCTGTTTTATGTCTATGGTTTCTCCTCTTTTATTTACCAATAAACCTCTTTGTAGTTGTAAAAACATATTATGATATCTTTGCGATAATAATTTACTAAACTTGTTTTGAGTATTACAACCTATTAAATAAGCTTTTCTTTGTGGAAATTCTCTAGTTTGACAATAATTTGGTGCTGCTCTGAAATCAGTAGTTGCTGAATAATAATATTGTTCCAAATCATCTTGACAAGTTTTCTTATCGATAACTTTATTTTCATAAGTAATTCCAGTGTTTGGTTGATTATTTTCGAATGCGGTTTTAGCCCCCAATTTATTTAATTGTTTCGGTCTAAATACTGAATATTTGAAAAAACCGGTCAAGGTTGGTGGTAAATCGGTATAAAAACCATATTGGTCGATTTCACCCTGAGTTGGATTTTTCAAAGCTTTACCACCCTCATCAGTTTGAATCTCATTATATATACCCATAATTTCATCGTATTGGTCAGTTTTCGCTTCATCGGAACCCTCCAAACCTGATTTTCCTGGCACACTCATAGATAAAAATTTTATTGCTTCAAATAAAAATCTGAACATTACCCCCCTGTATCCCTCGTCGATAAGTGATTTAACTTGTGATACTATATCTGATAGATAAACTGTGTTAGCCCAACTTTGGAAATCAGCATTTTCTTGCGGACTTGTTTTGAAATACGTACTATACATTTGTGTTTTTTGCTCAATCTGTTGTGGACTGAGTCCTTGAGCGGGATTCTTTTTTTTCGGAGTAGGTGCAGGCGCTGTTGGGTCCGTTGGTTCTTCTTCCTCATCTTCATCAGGAGTTTGTTCTTTTATCAATTTAGAAACAATTTTATCTGTTATATGAATTTTCCTTATTTCTTTAAGTAATGAAATGACTCTCAAATCTCTATTTTTGGATTCCAAAATTCGATTTCTTTTGTTGAGAGATTCAAAAATTTCAGATGGTAGAACCGATGTTTTTTTATACTCTTGTCTTATTACGTCATCTGTTTCTGGGTCAACTACCTGTAATAAGACCTTTCCACTATCATCAGGAGTGTAATATCTAAATAACAATTTATAACCTTCATAGTCATATTTTGTTTTTTCGTAATAATCACCTGTAGCACCTGATACTCCACCAGTAAAAGGAGATATTTTCTTTTCTACGTATTTTGCCAAAATTTCTTTTTTTGTAGGTTTTTTTACAGGTTCAGGCACCGGTGCTGGTTTACAAATATCTATAGCTTTACCCCAAGTAGCTTGGTCATTCGAATCATTTACCAAGTCACAGGCAAACATTTTTGTAAAAGCATCAAATGTATCTGGGTAATCAAATTTGTCTCTCATGAGGTCATAAAAAACCTCAAAATCTTTTACTTTCGTAAAATATGTTTTCTCGAATTTTTCATATTTCGGGAAATCAAGTTTCTTTTCTTTGAGTTTTTCCTTATTATCATTCCAAAATTTATATCTATTTTTATACATTTTTTATCAATTTTATTAGTTAATTACTTTTTACTTTGGGGCATATTCACTCCAATCTATATCTTTACCATCTGATTTGGAATCAGATGATTTGGAATCACCCGTTTCTCTTGGTCCGGTTTTATTATAAGGGGCGCCATCATCACCACCTGAACCCGAAACTGAAGATTTGATTTTATCAAAATTTATATAAATTAAAGTGCCTGAGACAGCTAAAATAGATAAAAGGATTGCCCAATTCAATATTTTTCCACCAAATTTGCCTGCCCCTGACTTTTTGAATTGCTGCCACCATCTTTTGAATCCATTTCCCTCAGGTAACTGATTTACCCTTTTCTGAATCTTAGCGGTCTGCTCAACTACTTCCGTAGGGGTCAAGTCTCTCGAGGCTTTTGCCTGTAAATCCTCTATTTCTTTTAATATTTGCTCTAATAATCCCTTCTTGGTGTTGTCACCAACAGAGGTTGATATTTCTAATTGTATCTTATTTTTTAAATCTTCGTAGCCTTTCTTAACCGCATCGTCTATCTGAGAATCTGTTTTTCCGACCATTGAATTGAACAAACTTGCGTAGTCGTCGGCAGTTCCTCCTCCAGAAGGTGTTGTTTTCTTTATAAATGTTTTGAGATAATCAAACACTAAGTCAATAGTATCAGGGTCAGCATCTTTCATCAAACCGGCATTCCTGTCGGCCAATAACCTTCTAAGTTTCGTTTCATCTATTTTTCCGGTTGAAGCCAGAATTTCAATATCGTCAACATTTTTTTTGATTGCTGGTTCCAAACCATTAATATATTTACCCGCAAACTGATTTACCCAATCATCTCCGAATTCTTTACTATTTGTTTTAACAAATCCTATTAAGATATCAAGTTTTTCAGTATCATCAGCCGCTTTACGTAAAAGAGTATCCAAATTGTTTTTCAAGGCGGATTTTCCCGCTAAGGTCAATTTTTTTGTTGCCATTTTAATCAAATCATCAATTACACCGATGAAACCTTCCTTTATTAATATGGATTTCAGTCCCATTAATTCTCTATTTCTACTTATTTCTTCTAATAAAATTTTTTTCATTTTTTACTTTACTTAATAATTTATTGTGTTGAGGTTGTATCAACCCCTTGGTCTTCCATTACCTTTAATAATTCTTCCATATTGAAATCATTATTGAATTGTTGGTTAAAAGCCTCTTGGATTTTCGGGTCTTCCATTTGCTTCAATAATTGTTTATTAATATCTTGTCTAGCATTTGCGGACTTTACTTCCATAGAACCACCTTTGTAGTGTTTGTTAATCAAATCCCACAATTTTTTAACTTTATTAATATTTACAGCTCTTTCAATTGTATTACCGAAAAATAGGTAATATGCGGCATCCGCAGCTATTACTGTAGTACCTATTTTTACAGTCAAAACTGTCAAAAATTTCATCGATTTCAATATGAATAAAATTACGTATAATGAAGATGCTACAGGAATTTTGGCGAGTAGATTAGGTAACTTTTTTATTAACTTATTAGCCGCCGAGTAAGTAAATATTTTTCCAACTTCATCTGATTTTTTTGTAAAAGTATCAAAATATTTCTTTAGTTGACTTTTTTCATATTTAGTCAGGGTTTCAAAACCTTCTTTTGCTTTTTTGATTAAAGTTTTGAACGGTCCGAGGGGAAGAGTATTTTTAAATATTTTAATAAATTCGCCTCCTGGTATTACCGATAATGCTAACATTATTGTTCCCATATGAGTGTCACCTTCATTAAAATATAAAACAGCATCTGCAACATCGGCTGCAGTACCCAAAGCTAATAGAATTGGTGATGCCGGAGAAGGAATAGCTCCCAAAATAGTTAAACCAATAGATAATGCGGTTAACACTTTGTGAGGGTCTTTTAGGAAGTCCCTCATTGACTGTACATCAATCATACCTTGATTTGGTGCACCAATTACTTGCTCTAATAGATTTTCATTAAAGGTCTTACTTCTGTCGTATTTTGCTAAATACGATATTCGTGATACCTCTTCTTTAAATAACACCCTCATTTAGAAACTTTTTACAATAAATACGCAGATTCTGTAAAAAAATTTGGATTTCAAAAAATAATCTTATATTTGTGGTATGGAAAATATCATAGGAAAAAAATATGTCAAGATTGATTATGAATCTCGTTATCCTTCATTCAATGAAGTTACAATTTGTGATTCCGAATTAATAGCTGGTAAAGAAATTGTTTATACCACTGATGGTAGGAGTTTCTGTTCGGACGACTTACAACTTAGTGATTTAGATGATTTGAAAAAAATTATAATGGAAATGACTCAAGATATTTCCCTTAAAGGTGCTTTCAATAAAAAATTCAATAAAGATTTTGATTTGAATCATTTTTTTCATCTTAAATCAATTCAACCAAAAACAAAAACCTTCAAAATCTTTGGTTGGACGATAGCCTTCTCAAAATCAAAGTAGGGTGTTTGCCTTACCTCTATTCAGTTTTACAACGTCTCTCCATTTAGATAAAGCAATTTGGTTAGCGGGGCCTCTAGTAAGTCCCGTTTCCCACTTTGTTACAGTAGGATATGCTGGTTTTGCTCCTCCACCTGAAGAACTACCTCCTGCGGCCGCATCTTGTTCACCCAACTCAGAGTCAACAGAGTTTTCGCCTTTCATTAAACTAATCAGATTGTCAATATCAAAATTCATATCAATAAATATTTGTATTTGTCAAAATAAATTATAACTTTGTTATATGAAAACGATGGAACTATATCAAAGTCCCAATTTTGACAAAAATGAAGAGTTGTCAAAAGTTGGATATTCTGAAAGATGTGTTTGTTGTAACAAACCTATGAAATCAGAACAGATTAAATATATGGTTCATATGACAACAGATTGGTTGATGATTGATACTGATGACGCAACTTTTATAGATAACTCACAAGGACTATTTCCTGTTGGTTCTGAATGTAAAAAACATCTACCGAAAGAATTTGTTTTTAAGGTTTAAAACAATTCTTTTTTTGGAAGTAACTGAGGGTAAACTAAATAGTATTCATTTAAAAAAGACATCAAATCGTGAGTATCCAAAGATTCATCTTTTATTAAAGAAGTTTCTTCATAAAATTCATCGTCGCCTTCATCATCATCGAAAATATCTAGTATTTGAGAATCATTTTTTATGAAGTCGTATCCAAATGCAATGATTTCTACAACAGGTATTTCAGCATTACGCAACTCACTATCAGAGTCATCTATTGTTCTGAAACTTACCTCCAAGATATCATTAGAGAAATTAACGTAATGATTTACAATTTCTTTGATTTCCATATTAGTTATACTTCAAAAATCTTTTAAACCAATCCAATGATTCCTGAACGTTTTTTTCAACTTTTTCACTATCTTCTTGGTCCAAACCTTCATCTTTGAATTCAACATCGATTTCGTATGATGGTTTTTCATCTTTTTCTAAATCGATATCTTCATCCTCATAAATTTCTTCGTCAAATACACCGGCTTCGAAATCCATAGGACCATCACCAATCATATCTAATTCCATTTCGTCAATATTTTCGTTGATACCCATATTGGTGTATCTTTTAACAACACCTTTATTACTTACCGTAATCCCGTCTTTGTCGTTTGCGAAATCCTGAACATACAAAGGTTGTTCACTAGGTTTTGCATAATTTGTAACATAACCATCATAAACATTTTTATGTTGGTTCAATATATTTTCTCTTTCTTCGTTTGGAACATTCAAAAAGTATGCTTTCATAGTTAATAATTTATCAATAAATATATTGATATCGGAAAGAAATTAGGTTATGATTTTAATATGGATATTAATTTAGAAGAATTACCCGATGGTGTAGTATTATTACATGGTTTAGAAAAAGCAGTAGTCGGTATTACCGAAGAATTTGGTGGTATATTTAGAATAATGTATTCTAAATCGAAAATTATGGAAATTCTTCAAGACAGAGATGAAATGACCGAAGATGAAGCATATGAGTTTTACACCTATAATATATTAGGTATGCATGTCTGTGAGCAAAATCCGATTTTTTTGGTTGATTAATATACTTGTTGGAGTAAGGAAACTATTTGTCTTGCCTTTCTTTCGGCAACTCTTTTTACGTTTTCCAAAGTAACTTCTTTTCCTTCTCTTTCCAAAGTTTTTAAAGCCCCACTTATAAGAATATTTTTAATATCATCCGCTGATTCCAAAACCTCCTCAAATGCTTCTGATTGTTCATCACTCATATCAGTATAAAAATGTTCGTGGGCGATTCTGTCTTTACCCATCCAAAAGTAAGGAGCTGAACCAAACATATTAACAACACTACTTTTTCTTAAGGCTTCGTAAAATTTACGCATTTTTACTATCTGAAAATCTCGAATCAAATTCATATTTTTTCTTGCGAAATCAGCATCAATACTCTCATCAACTTTTTTTCTTTTTCTTTCTCTGAGTTTTGTCCAATCTTCTTCTTTCATCCATTTATCAACATCAGATAATAGTTGTAAAGAAGACCCATTATCCCATTTAACTTCATATTGTGTGATACCGAAAACTTTTGTTATTCTTTTGACCTCACCACCCATACCAGGTTTGATACCGGATTCACCACTCATATCCATTATGACAACTCTATCACCAACATTCAATTCAGGATTTAATAAACTCATAATATTTTTTAACAATAAATATATTGTAAGTATTTATTAGTGATGAAAATGAATATTTTAATAAACGAGAACCAAAAAAGATTTTTAATCGTGGAGGGTTTGTCTGACAATCTTGCCAAAGATACCAAGAAGTTGTTCGATATGACTAAAAAAGTTTTATCGGATTCATCAAAACAATTAAAAATGAATTTGGAGTTTTTGTTAACTTGGGGAGCATCTATCGGTGGATTTATGGGACCTCTCAATCAGTTCTTGGAAGGAAAATATCCTGAATTATCTACAACTGATTCCGCACTTATTTTAACAGGAGTAATCTCTTTATTATATTACGATAATAAATCAACTATAAAAGAAATCCTTGAAAAAATAAAAGAAAAAGGATTATCAAAAGAATTTATGTCAGCAATTACAAAAGGTAAGGAGTTAAAACAAGTATTTTTTGATTTTGTTAGTTCTTTGAATTTAACAACACACAAAATAAGTAATATAATGTCTTATACCTTTATTGTTCCATTATTACCTATGATTTATGATATGGCGCAATCAGGAACATTAACTTTTGATGATGGGGAAAAAATTGCTCAGAGATTACTTGGTTTTGGTTTTTTAACAATTGGTGGAAACGCTCTTAAAGAGTTTATTGAAAATATTATTAAGAAGTTTTCAAATTAAAGGTTGCCAGCACCTTCTACCGCAATCGTTTCGTAATCAATATTGATATGTAAAGTTATCATACCCCCATCTAATTCAATCATACTTACAAATATTCCAGCGTTATATAGACTAGCATCGGGTTTCTTAACAAACTCCATAAATTGATTTATACCTGTGGTTTTAAATGTTCTATCAAGATTTTTTTCTATTTGATTGAGCAAGTAGGATATTTCAGATAATATTGGGTCAACCTCTGTTTTTACATCAATAAAAAATTCTACGCTCCAAACATCGACAAATCTATCAACACCTTCCGATTTTTGAGTGCGATGTAACATCGGTCGTATATCAATACTGACATTATCTTTAGGGAGACCTATGTTCTCAAACAAAAGATATTTTAACTGATTTACCCTCTTTTCTAAGTAGGAATCATCATTAATTTTTTTTATTCTATCCTCAAAGTCCATTTTCTTCTAAATGTATTTCATTTAATGTTACCCAAAATTCCTGCGAAAAACCTAATTTTTGCATCACCTCATTTAATTTATATTCCAATACAAACCTAAAACTATCGGTGTTATATAACCTATTAAATAACTTAGAGAACATACCTTGATAATTTCTGATGAATACATCTACAACTAAATAGTCCTTCCACTCACCGACACGTATCATTTGTTTTTGCTTAACAATTTTAAGTGTGTAGTCAAACTCTATTTCATTATCAGAACCTGAATATGCCACAATAGGACCAACATAATGAAAGGTCTTTTTTTCAAAAACTCTATTTAAAGATTTTATTAATCCTTCTGGTATCACAATAATAAATACTCTTTACTTCTTTTTAGTTGCAGGAGTATCGTCACTTATTTCAAAATAAAACTCATCCAAACAATAATACAATCGTTTAGCCTTCCTATCTTTTATAAGATAACTTACCTCAACCAACTTTTGATGATTGGACATCGGAACTGAAATAATTTTTGTCTTTGCCATATCGCAAATATACAAAAAAAATTCTTATCTGCCTTGTCCCCTATATTTTTTTGGTCTTGCCGCTTTTGGTCCAAATTTCTTTTTTGCCTTACCTGTTCTTTTAGCACCGAAAGAAATTCTTCCTACATTAGCATTTGATTTTGTTTTACTAGCCATAATAATGTTTATTTATAAATATGGCGTAATAAAAAAAGGGACAGTAGCGAATTGTCCCTTTTAACT
>Ga0315901_10004513_pt1 | contig 17331 bp, 28 predicted proteins | sample LakEriMetagenome_10_FD_203761 | JGI IMG/M metagenome (GOLD analysis project Ga0315901, IMG submission 203761) | Freshwater fungal communities from buoy surface, Lake Erie, Ohio, United States - Buoy 2 MA116 | ecosystem: Environmental > Aquatic > Freshwater > Lake | place: USA: Lake Erie, Ohio...
ATTATGTTTCCATTCAGCCACTTGTGTAGTAGTGTTTGCTTCAAAAACTTGAATCGCTGCTGGATCGCTTCCTGTGCCTAAACTAGGGTCTAACGCAACTACATAAATGTTTCCTGCTACAGGCTTTTTATACCAACGTATTTGGCCATGTTTAAAAATAGGTTCAACGCCTTCTAATTCAAATAGTGCTACAGGATTAATTAATGTTTCATCAGCAATAATGAATTCACAATCCATTTCACGACGAAAACGTTCTTCACCAAGTTGTGCCCGCATTTCACGTGCCCATGTTTCGCTACGTTCAGGGTGTTCATTCCAATATGCACGATATGCACGGAAACCATTAACACCAACTTCAGTTTGATTTCCAAACTCATCTTCTGTTTTGTTAGCTTGTTTCCAAATCAATGCAAATTGATCTTCATCACTATTTGGTGTACTTGTGATAATTGCTTTACCACCAGTTGATAATGTTGGTGTGATAGAAGTCCAAAACTCTTGCGCAATCGTAGGTCTAACGAATGCAAATTCATCAAGATATAGTAATGAGATAGATAGACCACGACCTGTGTTTTCAGTTGTTGTAGCACTTATGATGCGGCTACCATTGTCAAAGTCTAATGATCCTTTGTTATATGTTACAACACCTGCTTTTATATGATCAGGACAGTTCTCATACGCATAACGAATACGCTGCATGATTTCTTGTGCACCTGCATACTTGTGTGCTGCAATTAGAATCGTACTGTCTGGCACAAACATAGCATACCAAAGTAGGTATCCTGCAGCACTGGTTGATTTACCTGTTTGTCGTGGCATTAAACTGATACTGAAACGATATTTGTGGTATGTTTCAATCAATCGTGTTTGATAATCCCAGGGATGATACTGCATTGCACCTCTAGTTGGATGCTGTATCATAAAGAAGTTGTCCATAAAATAATAGTATCCATCAACAGGATTACTGCATTTTATAAAATCATTTAATTGATCGTCATTTGCAAATACTGTCTTTGCATATGGTGTTTTAACTAAGGTAGAGATGCTCATGCCGTTATTTATTAATAACTTAAACTGGGTTTAGGTTAATTCTTGCCAGCCTAGCTCAGCCAACACATCAGCATTGTTTGCAGTTGCAGCGATTGCTAATGTCACTATATCGCTAACTCCTGTTACTGTTCTGCCTAACTGAAACTGAAAATAATCTACAGCACTTAATATTTGAACTTCTCTAGCAGACGCATAGCCTGACTGTATCTCTATCCCGCCGGATAGAGCTGTAGCTGCAAGGTCAATATCCACTGTGCCAGTTGGACTTGTAGTAGCAAAAGTAGCACCTGTTAAAGTTGAGTTTAGAAACAATACCCAACGATAATAGTTTACGCTTGGACTCAACACATCAATCTGTCTAGGAAAAACTATACTATCTAACCTACTAGAATTTAATCTAATACTAACAATGGGATAGTATGTGCCTGAATTAGACAATCGTATTGGTGTAGTGCCAGTGCCAGCACTTTGTGTTGTTCCAAAATCATTATAGCCACCTTCTGAAATAACTGTACTACAAATCTGTGTCATCATACTAGCATTAGCAGTAGCACCGGTATTGGTTATCTCATAGCGAACAGGCAATGTAGCAGTGGTCATATATACCTTTGTATTACCAACCTGATTGGCATGATGAAATGTATGACAAAGAATATATACACCATTCATTACGAATCCTGTACGAACACTTCCTACACCTAACCACTCTACATCAGCATAAAAAATTTGTGCGCGGTCGGGGAATAATGTTATACCTGAAGGATTATTTACACCCCCTAGTCCATTAAGTCTGTCACCGTTCCATGCATCCTGTCTCACTCTTTCTTCTACACCAGTAGATCCTGAACGGATAACCATGTAATTATATGTACCGTCATTTTCAAAAAACACACCGTCATTAGCGCCAAACAAACCCACACGCTGACGAAGGTTTGTTTTTGGTGTATTCATACAAAATGTATTAAGTGTGAGTTGGCTTTTGCCTGGCTGATATGGGAATACTTTTTTGCTTTCTCGTATTACTGAATCACCGTTGGCTGTACCCACATTGAGTTGAAATGAGCTTTGGTTAGCTACATACACCACATTAGCTGTACCAACATTGACATTTGAAAATTGACCATGATCATAATAACGGCTGTTAGTATCAAATAATGTATATGGTTCACTTACCCTTAAACGACCAAAGGCGTCTGAAACTGCACCTTGGAACCCCGAAATAGCAATATTAGCATTACTGTTGAGAGTAGCGTTAACATTACCACTAATTGACCAAGGCGTGGTACCTTGAGTGACTGTTACATTACCACCGGTTATATTAGCATTAACATTAGGCATAGTGCCAATGTTAACATTTCCAGTAATACCCACATTGCCATCTACTGTAATACTTCCACCGCCGTCAACTATTGTTACATTACTTGTAATACCTGCAATATTACCTGTAATGCTAACATTGCCACCAGTAATATTTGCATTAACACTACCTGATACTGACCAAGGTGTTGTGCCTTGAGTGACTGTTACATTACCACCGGTTATATTAGCATTAATATTTCCACTTGCTACTATTATGTTTCCTGATACAGGCAATGTGTTACCTGATATATCAACATTACCTAATTCAATTACATGTACATCTAAATTTGCAGGTATATTAACATTACCCTCTATGATAATGTTTCCTGTAAAGCCGGTGCGTACATAAACATTACCACTAGCCTCATCAAGTGCTAATGCTTCTGTTATGTTTCTAAGGTACCATGGCTTTACATTGGCTGGATCTGGTACTGATGGCATATTATGGTCCTGGTGGTGTGTCTACCCAAGGTCTGCCTTCTATTAGCCCACCTGGGTTTGGATTATCTACGACAACATTACCACTATAATATGTAGGTAATTCTGAAATGTCGTAGTAAGGTCTGCTATTACCTAATTCTAATCGTTCTAATTCAGACAAATCAAGTTTGCCAACTTGTCTATCTTCTAGTGTGGGCAATCTTGCTATTTTGTTTGCAGTACGCAATGATGAATCTTCTACTATATTATAACTTAGTAAGGTATTTGCTGTGTTTAATTCTTCATCATTAAACACTAAACTAAACCAACTTACATTGCAACTAGTTGATGATTCAATTACATCCTTTAAATCACCTACAGTGTTACCATCATCTATTGAGTATGGATCATACTGTGCAGCATTTAATAAACTTTGAACTGTGATATTTATAGTGGTCATTATTCACCCCTATATTGTAAATTTGGATATAATGGGAAGGTAGAAGATTTTAAGTCTGCAGGGTGTTTAGGACCATTGACTCCGCCGCCTGCATCTTTAGTAACCATATCAACAGTTGCTATGACTGTATCAGGGCTATTTGCTAATGGACTTTGGTAGTCATCGTCACAACCACAGTCGCTTGATATTTCATCTGCGAAATCTGATTTGTTTTCGTCTTGCCCATCAAGATTATCTATTAAATCAAGTAGGTTTCTTAATATTTCTGTAGCTCTCATCTTTATATTTATCTACCCTACCGTTCCTAAGTCAGGGTCTGTGTCCCATGGATCAGACTGTCCCGGAAGAAATTTAGGCCTCTTTAGTTTATCAATGTCTAGTGGAACTGCATTTGGATCGTCCTTCGTTGGATCGTATAATTTTGGTTGTTTTGGTAGTTGACCAAAAGTTTTTACATGTCGTTTGTAATCATCCCATGTATCCCCTATTTCTTCAGGGTCACCCTTTAAGTCATCTTGTGTTCTACCGTAAAATTCTTTACGCTTTTGCATTTTGTCAAATGCACCCTTCATCTGCTGAAATCTAGAATCATTGTCCTCAGTTAGTATTTCATGTATTCTCATAGTGGTTTTTCTCCTGTCATATAAGGGAGACTGAACCATAACTTGAACCATTCAGGTGTTCCTGGTTGTATGTTATTCTTCTTCATCATTTCTCCCTTCTCCGTGCCAGTCACACTCATGTTCATGCCTGCTAACGGTGACATGTTTGGTATACCTGCAAGTTTTTTTAAATCTTTAATCTCAGTATCTTCAGATTCAGGCAAGGAAACGGACTTGAGTTGTTCAAATCCGTTCATTAATTTTGCTTGTTTCCATACATCAAAGGTCATGATGTATTTAGCTTGATTTACTTAACGTCTAATGGTCTACGTTTAGTAGCTAGAATTGAATAGTACTTTTCTCTTGCTTTAATCGGCTCGCCTTCGTCATCTTGGCCAACAGTGAGATCAAATTCAAGATTGTTAAATTTTTCAATATCAAACCCAGTGCGAACTAATAATGCTGCAAGTTGAGTTGATCCTAAAATACTGTAATGATTAGGATTGTTTTCGTGCTTTCTGTCACAATCAGGGGCAGGAACTTCAATATAGATTGAAGCATTTTGTTTCAATACTCTGTTGTATTCCATTAAACTGAATATAGGATAGGGGCTATGTTCTAGTGCATGACGTAAGAAAATAAAATCTACACTTTCATCATAATATCCATCTTTTTGTGGAATAAAACTTAGATCATACTGTTTAATTGTGTGACCTTTATCCTGACAGAGTTTAATATCTTCAGGGCTTAGGGTAACACCCACTACATTTGTAAATCCGCGTGATTTCATTTCATCTAAAAAGTATCCAGGACCACACCCCAAATCCAATATAGCCGCGTCTTTTTGCAAGTTTAAAGGATCAACGTATGCTTCTACTACTTGAGTTGTTAATTGCTTATGGAAACCGCTTTCACCTTCAGCGTAGATATGACTGGCATATAGCCATTCATTGTAAAATTTTAATTTGATTAAATCAAGGGTGTTGTTTATGTCTATCATTATAAGTCCTAAAATAATATATCTTTACTTATTCTAGGATTTACTTTAATTTTTATTTTCCAAAACCTTTGAATGACTGGATTGGGCTTGATTTGTTAGTGGTATCTAATTCCATGCTTCTTAGATTACCATGATTTGCATCTCTGAGTTTGGTACCAATAGCTTTTGCAGCTTGCTTCATCATATCCTGTTCTAATTTAGTATATGGCTGAGCAGAATTATCTTTACCTATCCAGCTTTCAGAATCAATATTAATTGGGATGCCAGTTCCGTCAGCGCAGGCAACTGCCATCATCATACGATTTAGTTCGTATGTTCTATCGTAACCGTCTGGATCACGAAACAAATCAACACCAACTGTTGCTTGTTTTTGGCGCTTTGTCATTTTGCCTCTGCGCTTTGCTTCACTAATAAACTCTTTTGCTCTCATTTTATGATTTTATATGGTATGTAATGTAATGTGTTATTTCGGAACTTAGAAACGGAGTCACAATTAATCTTACATTGCTATTAAATATATCCATTGAATAATTTGTGACTGCATTACCATTAAACAATACATTATGTGCTGTATATGAAACTGCATCACCTTGATTATTTATAGATGCTGCAATCGTAGCTGTTTGACTGTTATTACTGCTGGATTCTCTGCTCGTAATATTAAATGTTGCGGAGCTAAATTGACTAATAGGAACAGAATATATGGTTACGGGGAAAGTAGTTTCAGTAACAACAGATGTTGTGCTATTTTTTACAGGATTAGAGTTTCCATAAGTTACACCACCTACATCAATTTGTCCTTTAAATGAAGGGAAAACTGCAACATTAAAACTTAGAACATTTCCTGTTTCTGTTACATTAATGTTCCCGATATTAAGTGCATTTTGTCCTAAAAATATATTTCCTACAAGTAATGTAGGATCCCCAATAGTCATTGCTTCATTATCAAGAGGAATTATATTTGCACCAACATTAAAATTGTTAGTGTTTGCGTTATAATTAAGATTTGGAGACGATGAGAAAGACTCCGTAGTTACGTTTCCATTCGTAGTTACTAATTTAAACTGCAAATCTCCTGAATTTCCAGCAGGTGCTAAATTACTAGTTAGAGCAAAATTGTTGTTAATTTTGATGTATGCTACTCTAAGCGGGTCGCCGGATCCATCATTTGGCAAGCTACCAACATTAATAATTTCGTAATCCATGGTTTGTCCTAATATATTGTATTTATCGCCCAGATAAATAATAGACTATGAAAAAATATCTTACTTTAATCTTATTAACATTATCTGCACAAACATTTGCAGCAAAAACTCCTCAGGGCGTTACCTATGACGCACAAATCCTAAGAGTAAGCGACGGGGACACGATTGTGATTTCCGCTCCCTTTCTACCGCAGCCCCTAAAACCTGAACTAGCTGTCAGAATTTATGGAGTTGATACCCCTGAAAAGGGATTTAGGGCACAGTGCCCGCAAGAGAATGAGAGGGGTCAACTAGCAACTAAATTCACAACTAACGCTGTAGCAAAGTCAACTAAACGTCAAGTTACGCTTTACGGTTGGGACAAGTTCGGCGGTCGTGTATTAGGAGATATTATACTAGACGGGCAAAGCCTGCGTAGTATGCTAATTACTAATGGATTTGCTAGAGAGTATTTTGGTGAAGCGAAACAAAGCTGGTGTAATTAATTACTTCCCAGCGTTTTCGTAAATATTCTTTTGTATTTGATACCAGTCTTGCCAACCCCTAGCTATAACTGCACATTCGTAATATAATGTGTAGTTATTTGCTACAGAAGTAGCAATTTCACTTAACTTAGCATCTTCTTTAACCTGTGACAATGCAGGGCATTTAGTCATTAGCATGTCAGGAGCTTCAGGAAATTTAGCTTTTACAGGTACTACTGTAGAGCAACCTGTTAATAACATAGAAATTAGTAAAATCTTTTTCATTTTGTTGGCTCCTGAGCCGCATCATTTAACGCTTTATAGAATTCTTTAGGAATTTCACACTGTCCTCCGGGCATAAACTTTGTATCATATTTGACTATTTCCTTGTCAATGTATTTTACAATATCACGACCGCGAGTTTTAATATATTCTTTCTTTACTACTATCTTTTCAACTAATTTAACGTTTTCTTGTGCTGATTTAGCTTCTGCTTCAGCCATTTTCTGCTCCATTTCAGCGACTTTTAACTTCCAAGTTTGCTCGTTTAGAATAGCACCCTCCATAAATATACCAAAAGTGAGTAGAACTAAACTTATAATTTGTATAGCTAACTTATACTTATTAACTAATGGTATGAAGGCTAATAGAAATCCTGCTATTATTCCTATAACCCCTGCTAATGTAATTGAATGAAAAACCCAGTCGGGCGTAAATGATAGAATCCACATGACATTATTTATGCCTGAAATATACCACTAAGGTACATGACAATCATAATAAGATTTAATGTCCACATGCTGGGCTGCCTCCAAAGAATGCCCAACCAACCCCAAAGAACAGCAGCAACTAAACCAAAATACTTGTTAATCGGGATGTAATCGTGACTAGTAAGATAGACTGTAGCCAGTGCTAAGAAAGTTGCAGACCATTTAACGTAGAAGTCAATAGGCTTACCAAAAAGAATTGGCTTCCCGTCATACATTATTGAAATAAGGATCTACGATGAACCAATCGTAGTATTTTTTAAATCCTTCCTCTACATTTACTTTAGGACTATACCCAAAGTCTTTGATAGCTTTCTCAATAGATAAACGACCGCGTTTAGGAAAGCTTAGGTCTCTAGGACCTACAATCAACTCGCCCTTACCTGACAATTGTAGTGCGAGTGCTGCTGCATGTTTAAGAGTCCAAAGACGGTCTGCACTACGTGTAATATTGTAAATTTGATTTGTTGCATTAGGACTTAATGCTGCTTGAACTATGCCCTCTGCTGCATCGTCTACATACGTAAAATCAAGTATCTCATCTGGTCCGTTAACCTTTAATGTTTGTCCTCGTATGGCGCCTAGAACAAATTTGCTAACAACCCTGTCTTCCACATCAAGTTCGCCGTATACAGCACTAGGGCGAACAATAACGTGTTCAATACCAGTCCTGCGACTATAATCTTGTACAAGTTTCTCTCCCATTAGTTTAAAGATACCATACTGCCCAATGGGATTACATACACTATCTTCTGTTACATCATGTTCAAAATCTCCATAAACCATACTTGAACTGATATATAAAAATCTTTTTGTTTTATTTCTTACTGAGGCTTCTAATAAGTTAGTAAGCCCTTCGCACATAACTTTTGCACCCATTGCAGGGTCTGCTTCAACTGCCTTCTGTCGTGGATAACTAGCACAGTGTATCACTAAATCAGGTTGAAAGTTGTCAAAAACTATATTGAGATTCTGAGAATCTACTATACTAATAGGATAGTTTTTGTAATTGTTTATTTTCTTTCTACGCTGATTTATAAGATAATCAATTTGAGACTGAGGAATAAATCCATAGTTAGTGTGGTTATCTACAATAACAATGTCATGCTCATGTTCTAATTTACTTACTATGTTATGTCCTATTAGGCCCATACCACCTGTGACAAGTATCTTCATTCGTATTTTAGTTTATAGTACGTGAGTTGTTCTTCGGACATTTCAGCAGTTATTGTATATTGCCAACCGTATTCATAAAAACATCTATGCCAAGTAGGTTCTATAGCATTTTTCATTACCCAATGACCTTTTTCTGATTTTTCCCACTCAATCAACGTTTGTGCTGCCCATAAATCAGGATCTTCAACATCGCTCATATTAAATTTATGAACAATAACTTTAATCATACTGCCATTGTAGCCTTTAATGAACCATGACTTTGATAATTATCTAAGTAAATATCGTTCATAGTAAAGTGCGTTATATCTTTTATACCATGTGTTAACATAAGTGTTGGTAAAGGATACTCTTGCCTAGTTAATTGTTCTTTAACTTGTTCAACATGATCTTTATAGATATGCGTATCACCTGTGCTTATAATTAATTCACCAACCTTTAGACCACACACTTGTGCTATCATATGAGTTAGTAATGCATAACTTGCAATGTTGAATGGTAGTCCTAAAAACACATCCACACTGCGTTGATACATATGACAACTAAGTTCTTTGTTTTTGTTTACATAGAATTGACTCATCACATGACATGGAGGCAATGCCATTTGATCTAATTCGCCTACATTCCATGCGCTAAGAATATGTCTGCGACTGTTAGGATCGTTTTTAATACCTTCAATTAGTTGTCTTAATTGATCAACTTCTTTAATCTCTACATCATTACCTATACGACGGTATGCAGAACCAAAACTATCTTTGAATGACCCGTCTTGTTCCCGTTTTTTAACACTCCTCCAATGTCTCCATTGTACTCCGTACACACGCCCTAGATCACCGTCAAACTTTGCTTTGTGTTTCCAGTAACCTGCTTGTGCGTTAGGAGTCCAAATAGTTACAGTGCCATCTTTTGTACCATGTGTAATTTGTGCTAATCTACGTTCATCACTTGATCCTTCAATGAACCAAAGTAATTCACCTACGCAAGATTTCCAAGCCAACTTCTTAGTTGTGATGGCTGGAAAGCCCCTACGCAAATCAAAGCGAAGCTGATGTCCAAACACACTAATAGTGCCAACGCCAGTTCTATCATCTTTCTCTTCTCCGTTTTTTAAAATATAATCTAATAAATCATGATATTGCTTCATATTGTATCCATTACAAATAAAATTTCATTTCCTACTTTTAAAGATGAGTTATAACCTAAATTTATTACATAATCATATAGTTCTTGTTGACTATAACCATAGTCAACGTTATGATTTAATATTTCAAATGATAGCAAAGGTTTGCACTTTTTAATAGTGTTTTCGGCTCCCTGTATTGCATACAGTTCGTAACCCTCAATATCTAAATGGATGATACTAACATCATCCAAATTTAAATCATCAATTTTTAATGTAGGGATTTTACCTGAACCTTTAACTTTCCACGCACCGCATTGTTTGTCAGCAGTTTCATTTACTACGTTAATGGGTTTATTATCATTACCTAGTGCTGCTTTATATAAAAATATATTCTCTACCATAGCACAATTGAGAGCTAGGGCAGAAAAATTTTCATCAGCAGGTTCAAACACATAAACATTTTCACATTCTTTTGCGAACTCTAATGCATAGATTCCCATATTACCACCGGCATGAATTACATTTTTAACTGATTGATTGAACTGCCTTCTAGAATCCATCAAAAGTTTAGGTAAATGTATTTCTGCCATAGTCCAGTCATAACAAGTTTGCCCTGTTGATGGACACCACAAACCGCTAGGTTGTTGAAAAAGTTTACTCAAATCCACTTAAAATTTTATCCGTATGTGGTTGAACTGTTTCAGCTATAACCTGTATATTCAGAACAAACTCAACAGTAACAATAGTGTCATCTAATTCAAATAATTTTTTATTGATCAAATCTTCAATTTGATCCGGATCTAGTCCTTGCTTTAATAAAATTTGAATATTGATTGTATGTTGTCGTTTGCCCTTTAATTTTAATACAAGTTTTTTTAAAAAAGGGATAGGGATTTTATTTTTTTCAACTCCCTCTAAAATAGTCTCCCACTTTTGGAAAAAGTTAGGCGACATGTTTTACTTTTTTAGCCTTTGTTGGTTTTTTATTTACCGATGGATTTAATGATGTAGCTTCATCACGTAAACGTTTAGCTTCTGCTATTAGTCCATTAGCTTCACGTTCCATTTTTTCAGCTTGATCCAATCTTTGTTGAGCCAATAAAGCATCATCTAATGCACCTGATTGTGCAGTAGGACCGCGCATTCTACGTGCCACATCTACAGGATCTTGTAACCCTTGACTTGCATCTAATTCAGCCAAACGTCTGACCGCTTCCTCACCTTGTTTCATCTCATCCAAAATTTTGTTCAATTCGCTTAACTTAATTTTAGTTGTAGGTGTTGGTGTCATCACAACAAGTTCAGTTTGCATTTTCTTTAACAAATTTTCGCTGTGCAACACATGTAAAATAATTTTTCCCTCTTGTGTATAACTGCGGTGAAGAGCATCTGCTAAATTTTCACTACTCTGTCCTATATCACTTTCAATGCAATTCATTAATGCATCGTGTATGTGTCTGTTTAATAGTTCAGTATATACAATTAAACACATATGAGATTCCCCTGGAACCTCTCTAAAGATTATAGCAACTTTACGATCACCCACTTTTCCGACATGTCTTATAAAACTCATATTTTTTCTCCTAATGGCCAAAGCATTAATATTTAATTAAAAATACTTGCTTATTTTTTTTATTCGGAAGAACCTGCCCAAATCAGTTCATATAATGTAACATCTTTTTGATCCTCAAAGTAAACATTTTGTGTTGTTCGCAGGAGATCGCTGGTATCTATTCCATCAGCAAAGGCATATCTACCCGAAATATTATTTTGAACCCATTGTTTACTCTTAAGAGTTAGTTGAGTTGGACACTTGATGAAATGGTGCGGAACGTAGTTTAATTGACGTTCCGCAAACCATATTATGGGATTTACAATCACGTAATTACTCTTTTTTGAGTATCGGTTACTCTGTCACTATACAATTGACTGCCATGCTTACGCACCCAATCTGCCATGTGTTGAGGGTCAGCCTCAAATGCTTCTCTAATTGAATGTTCGGTTACATCGTCATCAGCATTGAACGTATATATTTCGTAATTACGTTGTGGATTATATCTAGCCCGTAACATCAACTCATTTAATGGAATGTATGGTTGAGGTAGTTCCATTAATGCATTATAGGTTGATTTAGCTGACCAATCAGTAATATTGAAAAGACTTTCTAATCCATAACAATCCCAAACTACAAGATATGCATTAGTCTTGTTCGTCATCATTGCCTACCATTTTAACAATGGCATAACCAAACAAACCTATACATGCCAATAGAAATAAACCTACCGTCAATACAATATAAAACTCATCCATGTTATTCTCCTTTATTTTTCATCATAAATTGCAAAAGTACCAAACGGGGGATTAGGATCCTTGTCACCGTGAATAATCCACGTAGTATCACAATAGTCACCATCACCCCAACTGCCACAAGGATAACCATCAGTGAATACGATCAAACGTTTCGGCACGTTACCGATTTCTTTCAAGTAATCAAAGATAGCATCAAAATCAGTACCGCCTCCACCTTGTGGTTCATACTCATCAATCGTATCAAGATTTTCACTTGTAAAATCTTTTGGGTTGTAGATTTCAGTGTCAAAACAGAATACATGCACTTTATAACCATCAAATGCATCCATCATGCCTGCGATTTCACCTAAGAATGCTTTTGCTTGGCGGTCACTAATAGAGCCACTCATATCAAGTGCAACAACAACATCAATTTCTTCACCAGGGGTCATACCAGGCATTACTGCATCCATATGCCAGCCTCTACGACTAGGGCGCATCCAGCTGTAATCAGTACGAATTGCACTAGTCAAGTTTGTTTGAATCAATTCACGCCAGGGCATGACAGGATTAGTAACATCTTTAATAAGACGTTCAACACCTTTAGGTACACTGCCTGCTTCAGCACTTTGTGCAGCAGCAAGAATAGCCTGTTTCATTTCTTGACGGGCTTGCTCACGTTCCTCTGCACTCATCTTCGGGCGCTTACCTTTACCACTACTATTGCCTTCGCAATCACTTTCAGCGCCTTCATCACCGTCATACTCGCCGTCGCCGTCCATATGATCGTCAAGCATTTTATCAATCAGTTCATCAATACTAATTTTCTGAATGTTCTTCATGAGGTCATCATAGATAGCCTCAGCAGCCATGCCTTCATATTTACTTTCATACAAGCAAGGCACACTTGTGATGAACTCACCTACCTTATGACGTTTCAGGTCTGCGTTAACAGCATAGTCATCTGCAATGTTCCAGATTTGCGGATCACGATTACCTCTACGACCCATGTGATCATAGACTACGTGCAACACCTCATGACCAACTAAAAATTCAACCTCTTTAGTTTTGAGTTTAGTAATGAAACGTGAATTATAATAGAATCGTTTGCCGTCAGTAGCAGCGGTGCTGCACCATTCATCTGCGTTAATTAGTTGAAGGCGTGTTGCAAGATTACCGAAAAAACTATGACGCAATAGCAAACCTACACGTGCAGTCACTAACCGTTCACGTGCGATAGCATCAACTTTAGGATCCATTGGACCTACTAGGTCATCAAATTTTCTACTACGCTTTGATTTTTTAGCTGGGGCGATAACATCACTCATAATTTGCTCCTATCTGATTAGTTTTATTATTATAACTCATGTATGATTTATTGTCAATGCAGTGTGCGATTTTCACTTTGTATAAGTGATTTTATAGCATCTTCCATTGCTTCGGCGAGTTCTGGGTCATCTTCAAAATCAATAGGATCAGCCATTTCTTCCAATTCACCTGACTCAGCCAAACGTTGAATTTCCGCTACCATTTCATCTAATTCTTCCTGAGTACCTTCAAAATCATCAAGTGAGCCGGGTGCAAATACAATTTTTACTGGTTTTTTTTCTTCGGTCATATCATATCCTTTAAAAAAAGGGTGAGAATAGTTCACTACTCTCACCCAAATGGTATATCTCTATACCATGGAGCTACTTAAGAACCTGCTTCAACAATGTACTTACCATACTTCTTGTGGAAGTCATCAAAGTTTTTCAACTGACTAGGCTCAATAGGAAGCTTGTATGTCTTAAGTGCAATCTTTGCACTAACAACAACTAGTTCAGTTTCAAAGTTATTCATTGCATACGCAAAGAAATTGTCAGCCATTTCGTGGAACTTCTTCATGTCCACTTTCTTGCTATCAACCGATTCTTTCAGTTCATAGCACATACTAATTGCAAGTGAATACATTGCAGATACTTCTTTAACTGCGAGGTCTTTAACCTTACCATTTAGAATATCGCTGGGTTCAGGCATTTTACCTGCAAGTTTACGGTGTGCTGCAAACTTAACTGCAAGACCTTCACCAATTGCACCACTGATAAGATTGAATTGCGTATCAGTGTCCATTGTTTCATCTTCTAGCAAATCGCTTACGAACACCCAGCTACGCGGCGTAGCAAATGCACGGCTACTAGACTTGTTATCAAAATCATATAAATCTTGTTTTGCGAATGACAAGTAACCAACAACATCTTTGTGAATTTTCTTGTCAACTGCCCAGCCTTGCCAGCTAGCAAAGTCTGCCTTCATTTCAAGGTGAATGAAACGATTCGCAAGGGGCATCGGCATACGATAAGTAACACCTTTGTCACTATCACGATTACCTGCTGCAACAATCACAACATTGTCAGGGAGTTTATACTTGCCGACTTGACGATTCAATACTAACTGATAGCCTGCTGCCTGTACTGCTGGAGGCGCACTATTCATTTCATCAAGGAAAAGTACGATGAGTGGGTACTTGCTTGCAAGTTCCTCATCAGGTAGATCGACGGGCGGTGCCCAGTCCATCTTATTGAGTTCTTTATTGAAATACGGGATACCACGAATATCAGTAGGCTCCATCTGTGCCATACGGAGATCAATCATAAGACCGCCGAGTTCTTTTGCTACCTCAGCAACGACTTCAGACTTACCGATACCGGGCGGACCCCATAGAAAGATAGGGCGTTTTACTTTGAATGCGGTCAATAGTGCTTTGCGAGTTTGCACACTAGTGATCGTCAAGTTATCTGAAACTTTAGACATTATAGCTCCTAAAAAAAATTGTTTACACTTAATACTACAAAACGAATTGTAATACAAACCTGAATTATTGTCAATTCAGTTTTGGGCAAGTTGTTCCAACTCTACAATCTGATTGAAAAGTTTGCGGCGCTGGTCATCAATAAAACGGTTAGTTACTTCATCAAAGCAGCCAGCCTGCTCATCAAGCATGACCAGTTCTTCGTACAGACAATCTAATAGGGTAGTGTCCATATTAACTCCTTAAGCCCATTCCAATACTTTTGCAGGAAATTCAATCTTGCCTTCGTACTCAAGTTGGTCACGCTCAAACTGCGTGAGGTAGTCATTGTCAACCAACTCCCAATCAACGATAGTTTCAGTATAGTAATCGTTGGCTTTTTCGATTTGCTCACGCAGAACCATTACAGCGGTAGTGGCTTCTTCTTGATCCCAAATACCAGTGACTACGTATTCATCACCGCCCTTAGCTTTCCAATAAGCGTCCTTACCTGTACCGATAGAACCATCTTCGTTCCATGCATAGTTTTCGTAAACTTGGGTGTAAATGACTACTTTCATGTTAGTTCCCCTTAATTACCAAACTTCACCAATTGTAACAAATGACTGTGAGCCATACACTTCTTGCACAACCATTTCGGGCTGCACAACAATTTCGCGGGTCTCTGTGCTGAATGATACAACAGCCTCAGGGCGCATTGTTTGTAATACTGTAATTAATTCTTGAACTGTCATTTTGTGCTCCTGTTGTTTGACTATACCGTTATTATAGTACCATTTGGATTTATTGTCAACCAAAAATTGTTATCAATCTAGCAACGTCATGTAAGCTTCAGGGTTATTACTTGCAAACCATGCAAGACCTTTGCGAACACTATTGTAGTCACCCAACATCTCGCTACCCTTCAGGTAGTCATAGACTGCGAGTTCCTCAGGGGTCAGTACACAAGTCTCGCCCGAGAACGGATTTCGCACTTCGGTAGGCTGTGAGTCCATAATCTTGATGCCCGGAAACAGTTGAAAAATTGACTTAGACATTTATCGCTCCTTGTTATTGACTATACACATATTATAGCGCCAAACGGATTTATTGTCAAACTTTGGATATTTGTTGCTTTTATGTAAACAATTGCTATTTTGACAACATATTTGTCAACCACAGCCCAATAAGTCTAGCACTAAATACATAGATGAGGACTAATAAATGAGTTGGCCAGTATCGCCTTCGAACGGGCAACAGGTAGAAATTAACGGTATTTTATATGAATACGATTTAGCAAACACGGTTTGGAATCGCATAGGCTACGTTCCAACAGGGATTTCAATACCCTTTCTACAAACACCAAATTTAGTAGTTACTGAAAGTGCAGACTTAGGTGATATCGGAAATGTCACAATTACGGGAGGTTCTGCAAATTATGTAATTATAACAGACGGTGCAGGAAATCTAAGTTTTGTTCCGCAAGCATTACAATCTGCTGCTGGAAATGCATCAGAGATACAGTTTAACACTGGTGGCGTATTTGCTGCAGATAGTAATTTAAAATATTACACAGCTAATAGTACATTAGTGACAAGTAATGTTGAAGCAACAATTACAGCAACTAATCAACCCTATATCACTACTGTAGGAACTCTTAATGGTCTTGCAGTTTCAGGTAACACGGATACAGGAATACTAAACGCATCTGGTAATGTCAATGCTGGAAATGCAGATTTAGGTAACACCGCAACTGCGAATTACTTTACGGGAGTTTTAACTACTGCTGTACAACCCAATATAACAGGATTAGGAGTACTATCTGAATTAAGTCTTGGTGGCAACATTATTGGAAACATATTACCTAATGCAAATGTATTGTACAACTTAGGATCAAGTACTCAAAGATTTAATCAGACATTTTTATCAAGCAATGGTTTAGTAATTGGTGCTACCAGTCTAACATCAAATGGAGCCAATTTAGTAAGTAATGTAAATGTTGAAACAGGTGCACAATTTGTAAGCACAGTAATTACAGGAACAGCACCATTCATAGTTAGTAGTAATACAATGGTGTCAAACTTAAACGCTAATTTACTGCAAGGGTTAACAGTTTCCAGTGCCAATACAGCAAACACAATTGTTATTAGAGATGCGAGTAGAAACTTTGCAGCAAATACGATTACTGCAAATTTAATAGGTAGAGCCACAACTGCAAACACAGTAGCAAACGCGGCTCAGCCTAATATTACTAGTGTAGGGACATTAACAAGTTTGAGTGTTACTGGTAATATAGCATCTGGTAACGCTAATTTAGGAAATTTAGCAATAGCCAATTTTGTCACAGGCACGTTAACTACAAATGCCCAACCAAACATAACAAGTGTTGGTCCATTAACAAGTCTTAGTGTAGTTGGTAATACAAATACAGGAAATGTCAATACTAGTATAGTTAGTGCAAGTGGTAATATCACAGGTGCTAATGTATTAACCGGAGGTTTAATAAGTGCCACTGGCAATTTGGATAGTGGTAACATTAATACTGGAATCGTTAGCGCATCAGGTAATGGTACCTTTGCAAATATAACTACTGGTATAATAAGTGCTACAGGAAATCTTTCTGCAGCAAATGCAACATTAGGTAATGTA
>Ga0315901_10004516_pt1 | contig 17324 bp, 15 predicted proteins | sample LakEriMetagenome_10_FD_203761 | JGI IMG/M metagenome (GOLD analysis project Ga0315901, IMG submission 203761) | Freshwater fungal communities from buoy surface, Lake Erie, Ohio, United States - Buoy 2 MA116 | ecosystem: Environmental > Aquatic > Freshwater > Lake | place: USA: Lake Erie, Ohio...
TAGGTCATCGTGCTGGCCGGCCGCAAGCACAGCTACGAAACCGGCGCGGCCGACGGCATGAAGGGCGTCATCCGCACGCTCGCGGCCCTGGGCGTGCAGGTGCTGGTGCAGACCAACGCCGCCGGCAGCCTGGACGCCACCATGCCGCCCGGCAGCGTGATGCTGATCGAGGACCACCTCAACGTCGTGCAGATGAGCCCGCTGGTGGGCGAGAAGGGTGACAGCCGCTTCGTCGACATGGGCGCGGCCTACTGCCCCACCTTGCGCGCACAGGCGCAGGCCGCGGCCGTGGCCGCCACCGGGCAGGCGATGCCGCGCGGCGTGTACGCCTGGGTGCTGGGTCCGCAGTTCGAGACGCCGGCCGAGATCCGCATGCTCCAGGCCTTCGGCGCGCAGGCCGTGGGCATGAGCACGGTACCCGAGACCATCCTGGCGCGCCATGCCGGCCTGCGTGTGCTGGCGCTGTCGATGATGACGAACATGGCCGCCGGCCTGAGCAGCGAGACGCTCAGCCACGGCCACACCATGGCCACCGCGCAGGCCGCGAGCGCCCGCGCGGTGCAGCTGCTGGTGGCCGTGGTGCAGGGGCTGGAGACCACGGCATGACGACTGTCACGAGCGACCTCGACGCCACCGCGCGCACCGCACTCGCCTGCCTCGACCTCACCAGCCTGGCCGACGGGCACGACGTGGCCGGTGGCGAGGCCGAGATCGAGGCGCTGTGCGCCAAGGCCATCGGCGCCCGCGGTGGCGAAGCCGCCGCCTTCGGGGCTTCAGGCCGCGGCGCCACCGCCGCCGTCTGCGTGTGGCCGCGGCTGGCCGCCTTTGCGCGTGCGCGGCTGCCGGCGCACATCGCCGTGGCCGCGGTGGCCAACTTCCCCGATGGCGGCAGCGACATCGAGCGCGCCGTGCGCGACACGCGCGCCATCGTCGACGCCGGTGCGCAGGAGGTCGACGTGGTGCTGCCCTACCGCGACCTGGCCGCCGCGCCCGCGCTGCTGGCCGCCGTGCGCCGCGCCTGCGACGGCCTCGTGCTGAAGGTGATCCTCGAAACCGGCGAGATGGCCGACACGGCCACCATCGACACCGCCTGCCGCATCGCGCTCGACGCCGGGGCCGACTTCCTGAAGACGAGCACCGGCAAAAAACCCATCAGCGCCACGCCTGCGGCGGCCGAGCGGCTGCTCGCCGCGATCGTGGCGCATGAAGCGGGTGATGCGGCCGCGCGCAGCCGTGTCGGCTTCAAGCCCGCGGGCGGCATCCGCACCGTGGCCGACGCCGCGCTCTACATCGGGCTCACGGCACAGGCCCTGGGCGCCGAGGCCGTGAACCCGCGCCGTTTCCGCATCGGCGCCAGCGGCCTGCTCACCGACATCGAAGCCGTGCTTGCCGGCACGCACCGCCCGGCCCCGGGCGCCAGCTACTGAAGAAGACCCCGCCATGAACCTGATCCGCCATTCCGCCCTGGCCCTGGCCGCCACCACCGCGCTGCTGGCCGGCTGCGCCACCGCGCCCGCGCCGAAGGAGCCCGTCACGCTGCGCGTGGTGGCCTTCAACGACCTGCACGGCCACCTGCAGACCGCGGCGCTGAACCTGCCGCACCCCAACCCCGCCAGCACGGCCGCCAACCCGGCGCCGCCGCTGCGCGTGAACGTCGGCGGCACGGCCGAGCTCGCCGGCCTCGTGAAGGAACTGCGCAAGGGCGCGCCGCACAGCGTGGTGGTGAGCAGCGGCGACGCCATCGGCGGCACGCCACTCATCAGCGCCATCTTCTTCCACGAGGCCACGATCGACGTGATGAACCGCATCGGCGTCGACGTGGCTGCCCTCGGCAACCACGAGTTCGATGCCGGCGCGACCGAGCTGCAGCGCGTGCTGGCCGGCGGCTGCCGCCCGGCCCAGCCCGGCGACATCGCGATGTCCTGTGCGCTCGGCCGCCACGAAGGCGCGAAGTTCCCGCACCTCGCGGCCAACGTGCTCAAGGCCGACGGCACGCCGCTGGTGGCGCCTTCGGTGATCAAGACCTATGGCGGCATCAAGGTCGGCTTCATCGGCGCCGTCACGCGCGGCACGCCGATGATCGTGGTGCCCTCGGGCGTGGCCGGGCTGCGCTTCACCGACGAGGCCGATGCCATCAACGCCGAGGCCGCGCGGCTGCAGGCGCAGGGCGTGCAGGCCATCGTCGCCACCATCCACGAAGGCGGCTTCAACGACGCCGCGCAGATGGAGTGGAACGCCAACAGCTGCCCCGGCCGCCGCGGCGAGATCTTCGAGATCGAGAAGCGCCTGTCGGCTGCTGTCGACGTGGTGCTGTCGGCGCACACGCACCAGGGCTACGCCTGCGTGATGGACGGTGCTTCCAAGGGCCGTCCGGTGATGCAGGCGCTGAGCTTTGCCCGTGGCGTGAGCGTGCTCGACCTCGTGCTCGACCCCGCCACGGGCGATGTCGACCGCAGCAAGAGCGTCTGGCGCAACCTGCCGGTGTTCAACGCCCGCACCGAAGCCGCGCACCGCGAGCTGATCATCGGCCAGGAGCCGGCACCCTTTGCCGCCGCGCTGCGCGCCGCTCAGCCCGATGCCGACGTGGCGCAGCGCGTGGCCGCCTACGCCGAGAAGGCCAAGCCGCTGGCCGACCGCGTGGTGGGCCGAATCGGCGGCGCTTTCGACACCGCCGCCAACCGCGGCAGCAGCAGCGCGGGCCGGCTGATCGCCGACGCACAGCACGCGGCCACGAGGGCGCCCGACCGCGGCGGCGCCCGCTTCGCGCTGATGAACCCCGGCGGCGTGCGCGCCCCGCTGCCCTGCCGCGGCACACCGCCCTGCGAGGTGACCTATGGCGACGTGTTCACGATGCAGCCCTTCGGCAACAGCCTGGTGGTGATGACGCTCACCGGCGCCGAGATCAAGCAGATGCTCGAAGACCAGCAGCGCGCCGGCCGCACGAACCCGAGCTTCCTGCTGCCGTCGAAGTCGCTCAGCTACCGCTGGATCGCCAAGGCGCCCTACGGCCAGCGTGTGCAGGACCTGCGCATCGACGGCCAGCCGGTGGACCCGGCCGCCGCCATTCGCTTCACCGTCAACAGCTTCATGGCCGATGGGGGCGACGGCCTGAGCCTGTTGCGCCAGGGCCGCGAACGCCTGGGCGGCGAGCTCGACATCGACGCGCTGGTGAGCTTTCTCAAGACCACGCCGAGCCCGAGCGCCGACGAGCGCATCGCCATCGTCAACGACTGAGGATCCGTGCGGGTGGTGCCCACCTCCGTTCGGGCTGAGCCTGTCGAAGCCCAGGCCCACCACCAGGCCCTTCGACAAGCTCAGGGCGAACGGGTGGGGGAAGATCGGGCTGAGCCCCACCTCCGTTCGGGCTGAGCCTGTCGAAGCCCCCGAGCACCTCCATGCCCCCACCCGCCGAGATCATCCGCAGCAAACGTGACGGCGCCGCGCTGAGCAGCGCTGACATCGACGGCTTCGTGCAAGGCCTCGTCGACGGCAGCTGGTCCGACGCGCAGGCCGCCGCCCTGGCCATGGCCATCGTCTGGCGCGGCATGGACGAGCGCGAAACCACCGCGCTCACCCGCGCCATGACGCACTCCGGCCAGGTGCTGCACTGGCAGGCCGAGGCCTTCGGCAAGCCCGCGATCGACAAGCACAGCACCGGCGGCGTCGGCGACAAGCTCAGCCTGATGCTCGCGCCCATGCTGGCCGCCTGCGGCGCCGTGGTGCCCATGATCAGCGGCCGAGGCCTCGGCCACACCGGCGGCACGCTCGACAAGCTCCAGGCGCTGCCCGGCTACCGCGTGCAGGTCGAGCCGGATGAGTTCGCGCGTGTGCTGCACGCGGCCGGCTGCGCCATCGTCAGCGCCGGGCCGCAGCTGGCGCCGGCCGACCGGCGCCTCTATGCGCTGCGCGACGTCACGGCCACGGTGGAGAGCGTGCCGCTCATCACCGCCAGCATCCTGAGCAAGAAGCTTGCGGCCGGCCTCGACGCGCTGGTGCTCGACGTGAAGTGCGGCGCCGGCGCCTTTGCGCCCACGCCGGCCGCGGCGCGTGCCTTGGCCGAAAGCCTGGTGCGTGTCGGCAACGCCGCCGGCCTGCCGACCCGCGCTCTGATCACCGACCAGGACGCCGTGCTCGGCCACACCGCCGGCAACGCGCTCGAGGTACAGGAGGCGCTCGACTTCCTCACTGGCCGCGACGGCGGCGCCGGCCGCGACGCCGAGCCGGTGCAGCGCACCGTGACGCTGGCGCTCGGCGCGCAGCTGCTGGTGCTGGCCGGCCTGGCACCCGACGAGCCCGAGGCACTGGCGATGCTGCAGCACAGCCTGGTCAGCGGCCGTGCAGCCGAGCACTTCGCGCGCATGGTGCGCGCGCTCGGCGGCCCGGCCGATGTGCTGGCCGATGCGCAGCTGACGCAGGCGCCGGTGCAGCGGCCCGTGCCGGCGCCCCGCGCGGGTGTCGTCAGCGCCATGGACACCCGCGCACTCGGCCTGGCCGTGGTGGCGCTGGGCGGCGGCCGGCTCAAGCCCGGCGACACGGTGGACCCGCGCGTCGGCCTGTCGCAAGTACGACCCCGCGGCACGGCGTTGGCCGCCGGCGAGCCACTGGCCCTGGTGCACGCCGCCAGCGAAGCCGCCGCCGCCGAGGCCGTGCGCGCCGTGCAGGCGGCCTTCACGCTGGCCGACACCGCGCCGCCGCGGCCGGCCGCCGTGCAGCACCTCGTCGGTTGAACGTGGCGGTGCGCGTCAAGATCTGCTGCATCGCCGACGAGGCCGAGGCGCAGCTCGCCATCGCCCACGGCGCCGCCGCCATCGGCCTGGTCTCGGCCATGCCCAGCGGCCCGGGCGTGATCGATGACGCCACCGTGGCGCGCGTGGCCGCCGCGGTGCATGGCCAGCCGGTGCGCAGCTTCCTGCTCACCGCACGCACACGCGCCGACGACATCGCCGCGCAGCACGCCGCCGCCGGCACGACGACGCTGCAGCTCGTCGACCACGTGCCGCTGCCCGAGCTGCAGCGCCTGCGCGCGCGGGTGCCGGGCGTGGAGCTGGTGCAGGTGGTGCACGTCACCGGCGAGACCGCGCTGCACGAGGCGCTGGCGGTGGCGCCGTTCGTCGACGCGCTGCTGCTCGACAGCGGCAACCCGCAGGCCGCCGTCAAGCAGCTCGGCGGCACCGGCCGCACGCACGACTGGGCGCTGGCCCGCCGCATCCGCGACGCCGTGTTCCCGCTGCCGCTGTGGCTGGCCGGTGGCCTGCGCGTGCACAACGTGGCCGAGGCCATCGCCACGGTGCAGCCGCACGGGCTGGACTTGTGCACCGGCGTGCGCCTGGGCGGCCGCCTGCATGCCCCCACGCTGGCGGCGTTCATGGCCGCCGTGTCAGCCTAGGCGCATGGACTCCCTTTCCCAAGCCGCGCTCGGCGCGGCCGTGGCCGTGGCCGTGATGCAGCGGCGCACCGCCCTCTGGAAGGCCGCCGCCTTCGGCGCCGTGGCCGGCACGCTGCCCGACCTGGACGTGTTCATCGACCACGGCGACCCCATCCTCAACATGGTGCTGCACCGGGCCGAGACCCACGCGCTGTTCTGGCTCACGCTGTTCTCGCTGCCGCTGGGCTGGGCGATGGCGGCGCTGGCCCGAGAACGCCACCAGTGGCGCCCGTGGTGGCTGGCCTCGTGGGCAGTGCTCATCACGCACCCGCTGCTCGACGCCTTCACGGTGTATGGCACGCAGCTGTTCCTGCCCTTCAGCAACGAGCCCGTGGGCCTGGGCAGCATGTTCATCATCGACCCCGCCTACACGCTGCCGCTGCTGCTGGGCGTGCTGGCGGCGCTGGCCTTCGCGCAGCGCGCGGCAGCGCTCAAGCTCAACGCCGCCGGCCTGGTGCTCAGCACCGCCTACCTGGGCTGGAGCGCGCTGGCCCAGGCGCACGTGGCCGACGTGGCACGCGAGTCGCTCGCCGCGCAGGGGCTGAAGGCCGACCGGCTGCTGGTCACGCCCTCGCCCTTCAACACCGTGCTGTGGCGCGTGGTGGCGGTCGACGAAGCCGGCAGCACCTACCGCGAAGGCTTCTACTCGCTGCTCGATGCGCCCATGCCGCCTGCCGAGCGCATCCGCTTCGACCGCTTCGAGCGTGGCAACACGCTGGCGGCCGAACTCGCCGGCGACGCCGGCGTGCAGCGCATCCAGGCCTTCAGCGGCGGCCTGTGGGCCCTGAGCGAGCAAGGCGGCCGCGTCCGCATCAGCGACCTGCGCATGGGCCAGGAGCCCACGTACGTCTTCGCCTTCGAGGTCGCCACGCGGCACAGCGCACCGGTGGCACTGGCGCCGACCGTGCACGTGGGCCGCCGCGCCGACCCCGGGCGTGCGCTGCCCTGGATCTGGCGCCGCCTGCAGGGCGAGCCACTGCCGCCGCCGCGCTGAAACCGCCGCTCGTCCGTGCCGGGGCGCGCTTCGTCGCCTGGGGATGGGCAGCCGGCAGGCAGTGGCTAGCATCGCCGGCTTTCCGATGCCCGAGGTGATGACATGACCCAACCCGACACGCGGCGCCGCACGCTGCTCGTTTCCGCCGGTCTGGCCGGCAGCCTGCCGGCGTCGCTGCTGTTCACGCGCCACGCGCTGGCGCAGGCCGCTGCCGCCACCTCGTCGCAGCCGCCGGGCCTGCCCGTGGCCGCGGTGCGCAACGTGCGCGAGAGCTTCTTCGGCACGCCCGTCGACGACCCCTACCGCCACTTCGAGGACGCCAAGGCCGCCGAGGTGGCGCCGTGGATGAAGGCGCACAGCGACCACGCCCACGCCACGCTCAAGCGCATCGGCGGCCGCGCGGCGCTGCGCAAGAAGCTCGAGGAGATCGACTCCAGCGCCTCGGCGCGCGTGGGCGAGGTGCAGCGCCGCACCGGCGAGCTGTTCTTCTACCAGCGCCGCGGCGCGACCGAGGACCAGTTCAAGCTCTGCGTCCGGCAAGGCCTGCAAGGCACCGAGCGCGTGCTGTTCGACCCCGAGGAGCTGAAGAAGAAGACCGGCACGCCGCACGCCATCAACTGGTACTCGGCCTCGCCCGATGGCAGCAAGGTGGCGCTGGGCGTGTCGGCCGGCGGCAGCGAAGACGCCTCGATGCGCATGCTCGACGTCAAGACCGGCAAGCAGCTCGGCCCGATCATCGAGCGCGCGCAGTTCGGCGGCATCAGCTGGTCGCGCGACGGCCGGGACGTCTACTTCCACCGCATGCAGGCGCTGAAGAAGGGCGCGCCGCCGACCGACAAGTACCAGCGCAGCACCGCCTGCGTCATGCCTGCGGGCGGGCGCGAATCCAGCATCAAGGTGCTGCTGCGCGCCGGCGACAAGGGCGGCGTCGAGATCCCGGCCACCGAGTTCCCGTTCATCGAGATCCTGCCCGACGGCCGCGCCATCGCCACGGTCTTCGACGGCGTGTCGCCGGAGTTTGCGGCCTGGCACAGCACCGAAGCCGCACTGAAGGCTGGCCGGCCGGCCTGGAAGAGGCTGTTCACGAAGGCCGATGCCATCACGTCGATGGCGGTGGCGGGCGATCGGCTCTACGCCACCACGCACCGCGGCGCGCCACGCTACAAGCTCATCGGCGGCCCGCTCGCCGGCTTCGACCCGGCCAGCGCGCCCACGCTGGTGGCCGAAAGCAGCCGTGTGCTGGGCACCCTGGCCACCGCCGCCGACGCGGTGTACTTCGACGTGCGCGACGGCAACGTCAAGAAGCTGTTCAAGCTGGCACCCACGGCAGGCGCGCAGCCCCAGGAAGTGACGCTGCCGGTGCTGGGCTCGTTCAGCCTCGCCGGTGTCGAGCCCACGTTGCCGGGGGTGTTGATGGACCTGCAGAGCTGGACGCGCGCGCGCCAGATCTTCAGCATCGCTGCCAACGGCACGGTGGCCAACACCGGCCTGCAGCCGGCCGGGCCGCTCGATGCGCCGGCCAACGTCACCGCCACCGAGGTGGTGGTGAAGAGCCACGATGGCGCGATGGTGCCGATGAGCATCATCCACCGCACCGGCACCCGGCTCGACGGCGCCAACCCGACCATCCTCTACGGCTACGCCAGCTACGGCATCACCGAAGAGCCCTTCTTCAGCCCCAGCCGCCTGGCCTGGATGGACGCCGGCGGCGTGTTTGCCGTCGCCAACCCGCGCGGCAGCGCGGTGTTCGGCAAGGACTGGCACCTCGCCGGCAAGCAGACCACCAAGCCCAACACCTGGAAGGACTTCATCGCCTGCGCCGAGTACCTGGTGGGCGAGAAGTGGACGCGCCCCTCACGCCTGGCCATCTGGGGCGGCAGCGCCGGCGGCATCCTCGTGGGCATGGCGATGTGCGAGCGGCCCGACCTGTTCGCCGCGGTGATGCCGGCCGTGGGCTGCATGGACATGGTGCGCGCCGAGACCACGCCCAACGGCATCCCCAACATCCCGGAGTTCGGCAGCCGCAAGACGGAGCCGGGCTTCCGCGCGCTGCTCGCCATGAGCACCTACCACCAGATCAAGGACGGCGTGAAGTACCCGGCCGTGCTGTTCACCCACGGCGTCAACGACCCGCGCGTGGAGGTGTGGAACACCACCAAGGCCGCGGCGCGCCTGATGGCCGCCAGCACCAGCGGCAAGCCGGTGCTGGTGCGGCTGGACTACGAGGCCGGCCACGGCATCGGCGACACCAAGGCGCAGGTGCTCGACGAGCGGGCCGACACCTTTGCCTTCGTGATGTGGCAGACGGGCATGCCGGGGTGGGAGCTCAGCTGAGGGCCTACCAGTCGTAGGCCGCGAGCGCGCTCTCGCGCAGGTGCACCACCTGAGCGCCCATCAGCAGGGCACGCTCTTCGCCCAGCCAGCCCGCGCCGGTGCCGTCGTTGGCGCCCTTCAGATCGCGCAGCACCAGGCTGCGCGCGGCGGTGTCGACCTCGAAGGTCTGCAAGCCGCGCTGGAAGCCGCTGAAGGGCCCCTGGCTCAGCACCACCGGCAGCGCCAGCCGGGCCACGGCGCCGCCGGGCGCGGCGTCCAGGCGCATCGCCAGGCCATGGCGTGACTGCTCCAGCGCGCTGGCACTGCCGGCCTCGCCGAGCGTGAGCGAGCGCAGCACGCGTGGCGCGGTGGCGTCGGCCACGTCGAACAGCGTCAGCTGCAGGCCCTGCACGCGGCCCTCGGTGTCGGCCGCGCGGCCCAGGCCCAGCAGCAGGCCCTCGGGCAGCGGCAGCAGCGTTTCGGCGTAGCCGGGCAGCTCGACCTCGCCGGCCACGCGCGGGTCGGTGGCATCGGCCAGGTCGAGCACGTACAGCGGGTCGATGCGGCGGAAGGTGACGACGTAGCCTCGCGCACCGGCGAAGCGCACCGCATACACCTGCTCGCCCGGCTTGCCGATGGCGGCCGGCCGGCGCGCGTTGGGCAGCACGCTCACCGTGGCCAGCGTGCGGCCGTCGGCACTGGCCGCGGCGCTGTCGGCGCGCAGCACCGTCAGGCGTGCCGGCGAGGGCCGGCGCGCACCGGCATCGGCAGGCGACGCCCAGCCCTCGCCGCCGGTGTAGGTGAGCACGCGCAGATGGCCCTCGTGCTCGCTCAGGCGGTAGCTCATGCGCGTGCTGTCCCAGCCGAGATGGCCTTCGACATCGGCCGAGCCGCGCCAGGCCAGGCCGCCGGTGCCCGTGGGGTCGAGCGCGAACTGGTGCACGTCGGTGCGCGGCGGCGCCGCCGCCACGAGGCTGAGGCTCTCCATCAGCGGCGTGCTGCGGGTCGTCGCCAGCCAGAGGTTGCGTGGCGTCAGGTACACGGCCTCGGTGCCGCCGGCAAAGCAGCGCGTGCTCTGCGGCAGATCGGGGCTGCGCAGGTCGACCAGCGTCACCGTGGTCAGCTGCACCGCGAGCGAACCGTTGTCGGGCTGCAGCCAGCAGTCGGTGTCGCGCAGCAGCGGCTGCGCGGCGCCGCCGTTGCGGCGCAGGCGTGGCAGCAACTCGTCGGCGCTCAGGCGGGCGATGGCCGCGGTGCGCTCGCCCGGCGTGGCCGTGGCCGGCAGGGCCTGCGCCTGCAGCATAGGCCGGTGCACGGCCACCACGACCAGCGTGTCGCCGACGCGGCGCGCATCGACCAGCGAGCCCTCGAAGGACAGGCGCGCACCGGCCACAGGGCGCGCGGCGTCGCGGGTGTCGATGTGCTGCAGCTGCACGCCCTGTTTCAGCCACATCGGCGGGATCGACACGCAATCGGGGCACAACGCGGCGCCGGGCACGGCCTCCTGGCGGCGCGACACGGCCACCAGCGCCTGCCCGTCGCTGCGCGCCATCAGCCCTTCGGGCTGCTGCCAGGCGTCGTCGCGAGCCAGCGGCACGCGCAGGGCCTCGCCAAGGCGCCCGGCAGCGCCCATCGGCTGCGCGATCAGCACCAGGCCGCCGGCGTCGTCACGCGACAGCGCATGCAGCGTGCTGCCGGTGCTGCGCAGCAGGTCGGCCTCGTCGACCCCGTCTTCCTGCACCAGCGTGCGGCTGCTCGGCGGCGCGGCGGCCAAGGCGCCGCTGATCGGCGCCGCTGCGCCGATGCCGGCGCCGAAGCTGCCGCCACCGGCCAGCCGGCCCTGGGCGTCGAGTGCGCGCAGTCGGCCCTGGGCCCAGCTGGCCAGCTCACCCGGCCGGGCGGCGGCCAGCGCGCCGGCGCGGCCTTCAGAGGCGGGCGGCGTGGGTTCACCGCCACCGCCACCGCAGGCGGCCAGCAGCAGCGCCAGCAGCGCGGCCAGTGCCGGGCGCGGACTCGCCGGCAGCGCGCCCGGGCATCGAGCGAATCTTGAAGCACTCATGAACTCTCCTCGTCGGGTAAGAGGGGCGGGGGAGCCGCCGATCTGCATCGTTGTCCTTGCGCCCGTCTCAAGCGCGTGGGACAATATCCCACATACCCCGCCGCTGCGTCAACGCCGCCAACCCTTGCGACTGTTTCAGAGCGTGACCACGCCCACTCCCACTCTGGTGCTCGACCGCGTGCTCGCGTTGCTGGGCCCGCTGGTGCGGCTGCTGCTGCGCCACGGCGTCACCTACCCGGTGTTCACCGCGGCGCTCAAGCGCGTGTTCCTGGCCCAGGCGCAGGCCGAGCTGGCGCAGCGTGGCATGGCCGCCACCGACAGCGCGGTGTCCCTGCTGTCGGGCGTGCACCGGCGCGACGTGCGCACGCTGACGCGCGGCGCCGCCGCCGAGCCCGCCAGCGCGCCGCCGCCCACGCTGGGCCTGGCGGCGCAGGTGGTGGCGCGCTGGATGCATGACGCCGCCTTCCGCCACGCCGACGGCTCGCTGCGCGTGCTGCCGCGCGACAGCCGGGCCGGCGTCGTCGGCTTCGATGCCTTGGTGGAGGGCGTCAGCCGCGACGTGCGGCCCAAAGCCGTGCTCGACGAACTGCTGCGCCTGGGCGTGCTCGAAGAAGGCGCCGAGGGCCTCGTGCTCGCGCGCAGCGGCTTCGCCCCGCAGGCCGGCTTCGACGAGGCCCTGTGGCTCAGCGCGCAGAACCTGCACGACCACGCCGCGGCCGCGGTGGCCAACCTGTCGGGCACGCGCACACGGCCCGGTGGCTACCTCGAGCAGGCGGTGTTCGTCGACGAGATCACGGCCGCCTCGGCCGAGCGGCTGCACGACGTGTCGGTCGAGGCCTGGAAGCGCGCCTTTGCCCTCGTCATGGCCGAGGCGCAGACGCGTTTCGATGCCGACGCCGCCGAGGCGCCAGCCAACACCCGCCGCCACCGCGCGCGCTTCGGTGTCTATTTCTACAGCGAACAGGAATCACCATGAACCACGCTCCATGCGCGGGTAGGCGCCGCTGGCTGCTGCTGGCCGGCAGCGCGGGTGCCGCTGCGCTGGCCGGTTGCGGGCCGGGCGTGGGCGGATCGGGCACCGGGCTCGAGCCCCCGCCCGCGCTCACGGCCGCGCTGCCGACGCCGTCTCTGCACGCCGATGGCATCGATGGCCGCCACGTGCAGGCCGTGCTCGAAGGCTCGCGGCTGCGCGTCACCCGGGCCTGCCCGCTGCTGCAGTTCAGCGGCCGGTGGAACGGCCTGCCGGGCAGCCCGCTGCACTTCGAAGGCGAGCTCGACGGCAACCCCGCGCGGCCGGCGCGCGCCGAGGTGCAGGTGAGCGGCAGCACGCTGGTGGTGACGCTGCGCGACGGCACCGGCACGGTGCTGCTGGGGCCGCTGGCACTGGGCAGTGTGATGACGCTGCCACCGCTGCAGAGCTGCGGCTGAAGCCCTGGCACGGCCCTCGCTAGCATCGGGTGCATGAGCTCCCCGATGCCCGCTGGCGGCCCCGACGCCGCTGAATTCGCCCGCCAAGTCCCCAAGGTGTTGCTGCACGAGCACCTCGACGGCGGCCTGCGCGTGGCCACGCTGCGCGAACTGGCCCTGGCGCGCAGCCTGCCACTGCCGGCCGACACCGAGGCCGGCCTCGCGGCCTGGTTCAACGCCAACGCCCATGCCGGCAGCCTGCTGAAGTACCTCGAAGGCTTTGCCCTCACCGTGGCCGCGATGGCCTCGCCCGAGGCGATGCGCCGCGTGGCCCGCGAGGCCGCCGACGATGCCGCCGCCGACGGCGTGGTGCTGGGCGAGTTCCGCATCGCGCCGCTGCTCTTCGAGCCACACGGCACGCCGGGCGACGCCGCGGTGGAGGCGATGCTGCAGGGCCTGGCCGAGAGCCGGCTGCCGCTGCTCAGCCACAGCGGCCTGATCGTCTGCGCCATGCGCCACGAAGACGAGGCCGCCACGCGCCGCGCCGCCGAACTGGCCTTGCGCTGGATGGGCCGCGGCGTCGTCGGCTTCGACCTTGCCGGCGCCGAGGTCGGCCACCCGCCCAGCAAACACGCCCGCACGCTGGCCCTGGTGCGCGAGGCGGGCTTGGCCGTCACGCTGCATGCCGGCGAGGCCGACAGCGCCGAGCGCGTGCTCGAAGCCGGCCGCCTGGGCGCGCGGCGCATCGGCCACGGCGTGCGCCTGGTCGACGCGCTCACCGGCGCCGCACCCGCCGCGCTGCTGGACGAAACGCGCGCGCTGGGCCTGCACCTGGAGGTCTGCCCCACCAGCAACGTGCACACCGGCGCGGCCGCCAGCGTGGCCACGCACCCGATCACGGCGCTGTGGCGGGCCGGCGTCTCGCTGAGCTACCACACCGACAACCGGCTGATGAGCTGCGTCACGCCCAGCTCCGAGGCCGAGGCGCTGCTGCGCGAGACACCGCTCACGCGCGACGACTTGCGCGCGATGGCCCGCCAGGCCGCCGCCGCGAGCTTCCTGCCCGAGGCAGCCCGTCAGCGCGCCATGGCGCTGATCGACGCAAGCCCATAACCCGCACCGGCCCAGCCACCTGCGCGGATCCGGCTCCGCCGGGCCGCCGCGGGGCCTCCCCCTCGGGGGGCTGCGAGCCAGAGCGAGCTGGGGGGCACCCTTACGCGCTCGCGCGCACCACCAGCTCGAAGCCCAGGTCCACGGCCGGCGTCTCCACCGCCTCGCCGCGCATCAGCTTCAGCAGCATCGTGGCAGCGGCGCGGCCGATCTCGCCGCGGGGCGTGCGCACCGTCGTCAGCGGCGGCTGCATCTGCTCGCTGCCGGTCAGGTCGTTGAAGCCGGCCACCGCGATGCGCCCGGGCACGGCCACGCCCAGCCGCAGCGCCGCCAGCAGCGCGCCCTGGGCGAGGTCGTCGTTGCAGAAGAACACGGCGTCGACCGCCGGCGTCTGGCCGAGGATCTGCTCGAACATCGTGCCGCCCAGCGCCAGTGAGGACGGCGCAGGGTTCAGCCACTCCAGCGTCGGCGCGTGCAGCCCGGCGTCGCGCAGCGTGCGACGCCAGCCCTCCAGGCGCTGCAGCGTGCGCGGGTCCAGTTGCGCCGCGGCAAAGGCGATGCGGCGGTGGCCGCGCGCCAGCAGGTGCCGCGTCAACGCCGCCGCGGCATCGGCCTGCGACAGGCCCACGCTGTGCACGCCAGGCGCGCCGCTCGTTTCCATCAGGTGCACGCAGGGCACGCCGCTGGTGGCGATGAGCTCGCGCGCGGCCTCGCTGCGGTCGAAGCCCGTCACCAGCAGGCCCGCCGGCCGGTGCAGCAGCTGCTCGCGCAGCAGCTGCTCTTCCTCGGCGGCGTCGTAGTGGGTGATGCCGATCAGCGTCTGGTAGCCGGCCGGCCGCAGCGTGCGCTGCACGGCCTCGAGCACGTCGACGAAGAGCGCGTTGGTCAACAGCGGGATCAGCAGCGCGACGTGCGCGCTGCGCGCCGAGGCCAGCGCCCGCGCCGCCGGGTCGGGCACGTAGCCCAGCGTGCGCGCGGCAGCCTGCACGCGCAGCACCAGCTCGGGCGCCACGGCGCGCTCGCCGCGCAGCGCGCGCGACACGGTGATCGGGCTCACCTCGGCCAGGCGCGCCACGTCGGCGAGCGTGACGCGTCCGGACGCACGGGATCGGCCAGCAGTGGACATCGGGATGTACGGGAAAGCACGGACGCCGAACGGCTCGGCGATCCATAGGATAGCGCTATCTCCATCGGAGTACCAGCCCGGAAAGACACCACGTCTGCCGGGCACAGGAACTCCGATTTTCTTGGACCTATTCGGATAGCGCTATCCAAGCATGTCGTCGATCGTCGTCATGGGTGTGGCCGGTTGCGGCAAGTCCAGCCTCGGGGCCGTGCTGGCCGACACCGAGGCCTTGCCGCTGATCGAGGGCGACGACTTCCACAGCGCCGCCAACCGCAGCAAGATGGCCGAGGGCACGCCGCTGACCGACGCCGACCGCGACGGCTGGCTCGACACGCTGGCCGCCGAGCTGGCACGCCACCCGGCCGGCGCGGTGCTCACCTGCTCGGCGCTGAAGCGCCGCTACCGCGACCGGCTGCGCTCGGCCGTGCCGGGCCTGGGCTTCGTGTACCTGGCCATCACGCCGGACGAGGCCGCGCTGCGCGTGGCCGCCCGCGCCGGCACGCACTTCTTCCACCGCTCGCTGGTGGCCAGCCAATTCGAGGCGCTCGAGCCCCCGCTGGACGAACCCCGCGTGCTGCGGCTGGACGCGACGCTGCCCACCGCACTGCTGCAGATCCAGGTGGCCGGGTGGCTGCACGGTCAGCCGACGAAGGCCCGCCGATGAAATCGCTGCGCCGCACCCTGCACGCCGCCATGGCCGCCTGCCTGGCGCTGATGGCGTTGCTGGTGTTCGTGAACGTCGTGCTGCGCTACGGCTTCGGCAGCGGCATCGCCGCCAGCGAGGAGCTCTCGCGGCTGCTCTTCGTGTGGATGGTGTTCATCGGCGCTACCGCCGCCTACCCGGCCGGCGAGCACATGGCGTTCACGAGTCTGGCCGCGAGACTGCGCCAACGCCCCGCCGCGCTGGCGGTGTGGACGGCGCTGATCCGCCTGCTGGTGCTGCTGGCCGCCGCGATGGTCGCCTGGGGCGCATGGCAGCAGGTGCAGGTGGGCCTGGGCAGCCGCTCGGTGGTGCTGGGCTACCCGACCGCGCTGCTGCCGCTGCCGGCGCTGCTGTGCAGCGCCACCATCGCCGTGGCCGCGCTGGTCGAACTCGTGACGCGGCGGCCGCTGGCCCTGGGCCCCGCCCTGGACGCCGAGTGAACAGGACCCCGTCATGAGCCCGGAAACACAAGCCCTGTGGGTGTTCATCGTCGGCATGCTGGTGCTCATCGCCACCGGCATGAACATGGCGCTGGCGCTCGTGCTCACCGGCGCCGGCATGGCCTGGGTGCTGGGCTTCTTCGACACCCAGCTGCTGGCGCAGAACCTCGTGGCCGGCGTCGACAGCTTCCCGCTGCTGGCCGTGCCGTTCTTCGTGCTCGCCGGCGAGCTGATGAACGCCGGCGGCATCAGCCGTCGCATCATCGAGATGGCGCGGGCCTGGGTCGGCCACATCAAGGGCGGCCTGGGCTACGTGGCCATCGGCGCCGCGGTGCTGATGGCCAGCATGAGTGGCAGCGCGCTGGCCGACACCGCGGCCCTGGCCACCATCCTGCTGCCGATGATGCGCCAGCAGGGCTACCCGATCGGCACCTCGGGCGGGCTCATCGCGGCCGGCGGCATCATCGCGCCGATCATCCCGCCGTCGATGCCGTTCGTGATCTACGGCGTCACCACCAACACCTCGATCTCGGCGCTGTTCCTCTCGGGCATCGTGCCCGGGCTGATGATGGGCGCGGCGCTCGTCGTCACCTGGCGGCTCATGCTGCGCGGCATGGCGCTGCCGGCCGGCGAGCCGCTGCCGATGCGCCAGCGGCTGCGCGCCACCGCACGCGCCGGCTGGGCGCTGCTGATGCCGGTCATCATCATCGGCGGCATGAAGACGGGCGTGTTCACGCCCACCGAGGCCGCCGTGGTGGCCGCCTTCTACGCGCTGGTGGTGGCCTTCCTCGTGCACCGCGAGATGCGTGTGGCCGAACTCGGCCCGGTGCTCGTGAACGCCGCGCGCACCACCGCCGTGGTGATGTTCCTGTGCGCCGGCGCGCAGGTGGCCAGCTACATGATCACGCTGGCCGATCTGCCCGGCACGCTGGGCGGCTGGCTCGGCCCGCTGATCGACAACCCCAGGCTGCTGATGGTGGTGATGATGCTGGTGCTGGTGCTCGTGGGCACGGCGCTGGACCTCACGCCGACCATCCTGATCTTCGCGCCGGTGCTGCTGCCCATCGCCGTGAAGGCCGGCATCGACCCCGTCTACTTCGGCCTGATGTTCGTGCTCAACGGCGCCATCGGGCTGATCACGCCGCCGGTGGGCACCGTGCTCAACGTCGTGGCCGGCGTCGGCCGCATGTCGCTGATGCAGGTGATCCGCGGCGTGAACCCTTTCCTGGCCGCCTACCTCGTCGTGCTCGCGCTGCTGGTGGCCTTCCCGCAGCTCGTCACGGTGCCCGTGGCCTGGATGCGCTGAGCCCGGAACCCGTTCGCGCCTCTCTCTTTCCGCCCCAAAACCCAACGTCAACCGGAGACCCCCATGACGATCTTCCGCCGCACCTTCATCGCCAGCGCACTCGCCAGCGCGCTGCTGGCCGCGCCCTTCGCGGCACTGGCCCAGGACATCAAGCCGCGCCTCATCCGCTTCGGCTATGGCCTCGTGGAGAACAGCAACCAGGGCCGCGCGGTGAAGTTCTTCGCCGACCACGTGGAAAAGGCCTCGGGCGGCAAGATGCGCGTGCGCGCCATCGGCGCCGCCGCGCTGGGCCCCGACACGCAGATGCAGCAGGCGCTGATCGGTGGCGCGCAGGAGATGATGGTCGGCTCCACGGCCACGCTCGTGGGCATCACCAAGGAAATGGCGCTGTGGGACACGCCCTTCCTCTTCAACAACGCCCGCGAGGCCGACGCGGTGCTC
>Ga0315901_10004517_pt1 | contig 17321 bp, 17 predicted proteins | sample LakEriMetagenome_10_FD_203761 | JGI IMG/M metagenome (GOLD analysis project Ga0315901, IMG submission 203761) | Freshwater fungal communities from buoy surface, Lake Erie, Ohio, United States - Buoy 2 MA116 | ecosystem: Environmental > Aquatic > Freshwater > Lake | place: USA: Lake Erie, Ohio...
TTCTCTCTTGGCGCTTATCTGAAATCGCAATATTGGCGGCGCTTACTCCAGCTTTAGAAATTGCCACTAAGAGCGCCTCACCCATGATTCCGGCCCCAATGATGCCGATTTCAAATCGGGTGTCTGCAGTCATGGAAGAAGATTACCGAATAGCGGCCCACGCTTTAGCACTCGCAACTTCACACTGCCTCTTCAAAACGGCCAGTACATCGAAGTTGTCTGCCCACTAGATCACCCAGCGACAGAGCAAACTCCTTGGGGCAAAGCTGTTAGCAAGAAAGCACAAGAAGGCGGAGGCTGGCTCACTTGGGTTTTTGCAACTGAAGATATTTCAAAGGTTGAAGAGAAGTTCGGACGCAGCGCAATCGAAGGTCACCGCACACGTCCAGATGGAAGCGATCTAAAGTGGAAGCAAATCGGAGTCAATGAAATCACCGACTCTCGCGAGCTTCCATTCTTTATTCAATGGCTAACCGCTGATCACCCATCACAAGATGGAAAAGCAGTTGCTGCCATTGAGAAGATTACGATCGCTGATACTGATCACCTGTCTGACTCTTGGTTTAAGACAGAGATCCTTGGTGGATTAAATGGCGCAGATGTTGAGTTTGTTGATCCATCAGCAAATGATGGCGAGTATGGAATCGTTGCAGTGCAGCTAACGACTCCGACAGGATCTGTGGTCCTGGATTAAATGAGTTTTCCTCCTCGCACACCTATTGGGGAGAATTGAATAAGTTTGGCATAATTGCCTCATGACTACGTTAATCATTGGATCAGGATTGAGCGCATTAGCGGTAGTTAAAGCATTGTCAGATTCCACTGATGAAAAAATCTATTTGATTGATGCGAATCTTCGCCATCAAATACAAGACAAAGGACCGATCGGGGTATCTGCGAAAAAAACTTTATTCGGCTCGAGCCACATGTATGAAGAAACAGAATTTACGCTACCAGCGGTGAGTTCACTGAGCTTGTCATATGCGGCTGGCGGTCTTTCTACAGTCTGGGGTGCAGGTATTCGGTTATGGGACAAATCATCGGTTTTGGAAATCACAGAAAACACAGATAATTTTTACAAATCCGCAAAATTACTGCTCGATGTTGTTCCATATTTTGGAAACAATGAGACCATGAATATTCCATTAGACACTCCGATTACATCTATAGATGCACCATATGATGAGAATTCTTTTTTCGATGTAATTGATGGAAACCCAAATCTCAATACGAAGATATTTCAAACACCACTAGCTGTCAGAACTACTGGATTCAACTCATGTGTTGGATGTGGGTTATGTCTGACTGGATGTCCGTATGGATCAATTTTTAGCTCCATCGAATACATCGATGACTGCGTGAAGAAGGAAAAAGTTGTAAGAATCCAGGGTAAGGTTTTCAGTTTAAAGCAGTTAATTGCCGGCGTAGAAGTCAGCTACAAAAACGAGTTAAATCAATCCGATATTGTTGTCGTTGATCAAGTTTATATGTGCGCAGGAGCTATAGGGACGCCCGCTATTTTAATGCAGTCTAATTTATTGGGAAGCAAAATAGAAATTAAGGACAGTCAAGTATTTTACTTCGTTGGATTGTATCGCCGGAAAGCAAAAAATCCTGAAAATAAATTTTCTCTGTCAAGGAAGACAATTACCGATCCCAATCATTTTAGTGCCTCACTCTATGAATGTAATTCTGAGGTGAGAGCTAGATTATCGGCAGTAATATCTGAAAAACTTTTTGGCTTACGAGTCAGAATCCCCAAAACATTGGATAGATATCTTTTTCTAGGTATAGGTTTTCTAGATTCCGAAAAGAGTGGTCAAATTGAAATGAAGATATCTGATTCTAACGAAATCGGAATTACAACTTCTCGAAACTCAAAAACTTCAGTAACGGTAAAGCAATCGATGAAAATTATTGCGAAGTATTTGCGAAAAAGTAGACTGTGGGTCTTACCAGTTTTCACTCAAACGCCGCCCGTAGGGGCAGGATTTCATTCCGGTGCTAGCCTCCCAATTGATTCACAATATGTAGATGAATTGGGACGACTACGGTTGGCAAAAAGTATAAAAATTGCTGACGTTAGCTTACTGCCAAAAATTTTTGTTGGATCTCACACCTTTAACTCCATGGCACTAAATCACAGTTTGATAGTTAATAAAAAATTATGAAGATACTGGTGACCGGTGCAACGAGCCGCTTAGGATCTCAAGTTGTGAATGCCCTCAAAGGTGAATTTGCGTTTTACCCTATAGGGCGAAACACCGGTGAATATCCATGGCAGTTAGGGGTTAGATTAGATCCAGAACAATTCCGCGACATAAATGCTATTGTCCATTTCGCTTGGTCACTTCACGACAGAGAGAATGATTTTCACTTGAATGTGGGGGGTACAGCTGAGTTAGCTCGCTTTGCAAAGAGCCTAGGAGTACCTTTCGTTTTCATCTCAAGCATAGCTGCTGGAGGGGAAAGCTTCTATGGGAAATCAAAGTATCAGGCCGAAGTTTATACTCAATGTGTTGGAGGAATAGTTCTGAGGGTTGGATTAGTGCTTAACTCTAATCGATACCTAAAAAGAATGAATAAAAATATTGTTAATTTTGTTCCAAATGTGAAAGGAAATATTTTATTTACTGAGATTAACGATTTATGTCAAGAAATTTGTAGAACTTTGAAGGAGTCCCAACAGAAAAGAAGTGAGGCATCTAGTCTTGTCACTTTGATTTCAGGATCGGTCACTATCGAAGAGGCATTTGGAAATGCAAACGGCATTAATATTAAAATTCCAAGTAGCATCATCAGTCTTGCCCTCATGACTTGCGCCACCTTCTCTCTCAAGGCAAGAAACTATCTCGACGCGTATAAGTCATTAACCTCAACAATAGAAAACGGGTGATGGAAATGCTCACTGAAATAATTTTAAATCTTCTGAGAGAACCAACCAAAAGAAATATAAGTGAAGATCAATCTAAACGGTTAGAAGTTGATAGAAAGATTATGATAAGTAAGCCCGAGTTCTTAAAGGTTGTATCTGACATTCAAAACATGATGGTTAGCAATGCAAGACTTTCAGAATCGAGAAATGATTTGAATCTTGAATTAGGTGCTGGCGTGATACCGATGAAAAGTAATTTTCCAAACATCAAGTCGACTGATATCGTATCCGCATCACACCTTGATGGGATATTAGACGCAACAAATTTGGATTTGAAAGATAATTCAACTCAAACACTTTTCCTTCAAAACACATTCCATCATCTGCCAGACCCACAAAAGTTCTTTGAAGAATCAATTAGAGTTTTGAAAAATGGAGGAAGAATAGTTATTGTTGACCCATTTCATAATATGTTGTCAAGTTTCTTGTATCCAATTTTATTTAGAACAGAGACTTTTGACAAAAAAGGTAGTTGGAATGACGCTAGTAATCATGCGATGATTGGCGCTAATCAGGCTTTGAGTTTTATTGTCTTTAAGCGCGATATTGCTAAATTTAATGCGAGTAATGTCAATCTAAGACTGATTCACGCAGAGCCTCTATCTTCAGGTTTGCGTTACCTATTGACAGGCGGACTAAACTTCAAAAAGTTAATGCCAGATTTTGTGCTTAAAATTGTCTCATGTATTGAGAGGGCGGGGATTTTGCCCAGCTTCTTGAGTATTCATTGGATAGTTGTTTTAGAAAAGTCAGCTGAATCATGACTCTTCCTCTGTTGGGGAAATCGCCTATTTTGTACTCGACACGTATCCAAGAGTTTCAGGAGGAGTCAGGGCAAGTACAGGGATTGACAGTCAATCAACTTGACCATTCTCTGATAGCAATGAAACGTCTCCTTTTGTGGATCTTTACTATAATGGCGTGGTGATAACTTCACCTCCTCCAATAACTATTTGTGTAGTTATTCCTGCATACAAAGTGAAAGTTCATATAAACAAAGTGGTGGGATCTATTGGACCAGAGGTTCAAAAGATTATTGTGGTTGATGACGCCTGTCCAGAACAAAGTGGCAGTCTTGTGCAAGAAAATACAAAAGATCCGAGAGTCGAAGTGATTTTTCATTCCAGAAATATGGGCGTGGGTGGCGCAGTCAAAACAGGTTACCAGCGAGCCATCGACTTGAATTCACAGATTATTGTAAAGATGGATGGTGACGGCCAGATGGATAGCGCAAGAATACAAAACCTCTCCGATCCAATTTTGAGCGGAATTGCAGACTACACAAAAGGAAATCGATTCTTTAATGTAGAAGCAGTCCGAAAAATGCCTAAGATTCGAATTATAGGGAATCTAGGTTTGTCTTTTCTTACGAAACTTTCGTCGGGATACTGGAAAATCTTTGATCCGAGTAATGGCTTTACTGCTATCAGTAAGAACAAACTACTCTCACTTCCACTGGAAAAAATTGATAACAGATATTTTTTCGAATCAGATATGCTGTTTCGATTGAATTTAGCTAATTCGCGAGTATTGGACGTGTCGATACCTGCAATATATGAGACGGAAAAATCGAACCTCAAAATCAGTCGCGTATTATTCGAGTTTCCAATTAAGCATACTAGAAATTTGATTAAACGTGTTTTGTACACATATTACGTAAGAGATTTTAGTCCTGGTTCGATTGAACTTCCAATAGGCATAATCTTAAGCTTTTTTGGAATATTTCTTGGAGTACAAAGCTGGTTTAACAGTTTTGAATCACAAGTTCCTACCCAAATTGGCACACTGTTTCTTATATCAACTACATGTTTAGCTGGCTTACAATTCTTACTGGCTTTTCTTACAAATGATATGAACCGTGAAGTAAAATGAAAAATTCGAGTGCAATAGTAATAAAGAAAAATTCTGAATCACTATTGAATAAATACATATTCCTTCAAATAGTTATGACCCTAATTCTGGTGATTTCATTGTTGTTCTCCGCAGGATTAAACACGTTGTCCCCAGCATTTTTATTTCTCATCTCTTACGCTTGCGTAGTAACTTTTTATTCCAAAAAGAGTTTTGTTGTTCCAATGTCACTCTTACTTTCTTTTGTGCCATTTATTATTGGAAGCTTTTTCCCCCAAACTGCCTGGTATTCAATTTGGATATCTGCCCTCATCATTTGCTGTACGTGTGTTTACTTTAAGAGAAAAAAATATTATCAAGAAACACTCGGCAACTCGATTTACAAATCCAATATTATCTTGATTGTGTTGCAGATTCTAGTTTTCCTAGGAAGCGGAAGAGATGGATTGGATTTGTGGGCTTGGCAATTCCGAGGCGATGGAATCAATTACATCGTCGCAATGCGCAATTTATCTTCTTTTGAAACCCTTGCGGACGGAGTAATCTTAAATGGGGATCAAAGTGGCATATCTCTAGGTCAGACTTTTCTATTCCAGTGGCTCGCTCAAAGCGTGTTGAATGGTAATAACTCAACAAATCTTTCGCTGAATTTTGTTGGTGAGGCCTTTATTGGGGTTCAATTCCTTTTTTTGAGTACTGTCTTAATGACGTTTCTTCACTCTAGAAAATCGAACAGGATATTGAAAGATCTCCCACCCCTCATTGCAATTTTAATGATTTTTCTAGGTCCTTTGGTGCTTGGACTTTCAATGAGCAATGGTTTCTTGACGATCCCCATGACGATTGTATTTCTAGTCTTAATTTTGCAAAATATCCGAGAAGTTCATCTGAATAACAATACAAGAGCTTACCTGGTTGTTCAGATATTCTTGCTAATTCTACTTTTCGCAGTTTGGTCTTTACTCTCAATAGTAGCTTTTCTTTTGATTCTTCATCAATTTAGCAGGCAATTGAAATTAGATTGGAACTCAGTTAAGTTCTTGAGAAGTTTCAAATTTAGTTTGCTGCAGAATGAAAATATACTGACTTTTTTTCTTGGAATTATGGTTTTCACAATCCTCTTTAGTAAAGACTATGTTAAGCAAAATATATTTGTGAGCGGTGGTTTCCCCACGATTCCTTTTGGTCAATACTTTGGTACGTTACTCCTAATCCTTCTAGGATTTCAAATCACAAAGAAATTGACACTGAACAATTATTTCTCCTATTTAGTAATTCCTTTTTCTTTTATTGTTTCGATGATAATTGCTTATATTACGATTTTAGGTTGGAAAGCTTTGCATGAATTTGAATCGAGTTCATGGGTTTCTGACTTCTATTACCTTCAAAAATCATATTGGATACTTTTTGGTTCTTTCACTCTATTGCTAGTGCTTGCGTTGTTAGCGCAAAGATCAGTTCACACATTGTGTATATTGTTTGTAGCAGTCAATTTCATCATCGGGCAGCCAAGTGCGATTTGGAACACTGAAAGCAGAAGATTAGTTTCTTATGAAGGAATAGAGGAGATAATCGCGAGAGATGGCGAACGAGTCATGTTCATTAACTATGATTCTTGGCTGGGCGATTCTTATTTGAATCAGTTATCCGGCCTCCAATTCGAAAGTTACACAGGACATGATGTTGGTGGACAAAAATTCGTGACCACTTTTTACATGCCATCAGAGAGTTTTTCATCTGGAAAGTTCTACACCACGGAACAGAATGCACTTTGCAGAGGCCAGGAAATAGTCGGCACAACAGGGGTCATCATTACGAGTGATCGCGACATTCCTGCCAAATTAGTCAGTCTTTGCGGGCCAGGATCTTTCCCGAGAGTAGAATTTAGATCAAACTAGCATTGATAGAATAGTTGAACCCTCTGAATCAAGAATTGAATTTTATTGACCTTGCCCTGTTTGGCGTTTCATGGTTTAGTAACCGGTTGGTCTACTTAAACGAAAAGTTTAAACAATAAAACAGTAGTATTGGCAAAGTAGGATCTACTTCCCGTAAATGAGGCTTAAATGTTTGATATCAATGAAATGCATAAACTCAGGTTTGGTGCGACCGCCCCGGCATGGGCAGTCGAGAGAAATTCCTTACAGGAAAAGTTGGATGCTCAAGGCGGGTAGTACGAAAACTTTTATTTTGAGAACGGTGCCACCACTAAAGGCAGAAGTCCTAGCCCTAAGAAATTGATGTCATTGGGTTTACCAGCCAACCTCCAAGGAGTTTCAATCCTAGATGTAGGAGCATATGAAGGTTTCTACTCAATTCAGATGGAACAGCGGGGTGCATTAGTTACTGCAAACGATCACTTCGTTTGGAACTGGCCAGGCGACAACAGCAGGAGTAACCTTGAATTGGCTATGGAAATTACAAGTTCAAAAATATCAATTTTGGAAGCCGATCTAGACTCTCTGCCAATTCGTAAACATGACGTAACATTATTTTTAGGTGTGCTGTATCACCTTGAGGATCAAATAGGTGCTTTGAGGCGAATTAGGGAAACTGCAACAAGTGTGATTGTACTTGAAACTTTAGTGGACAACTTGCACGCAAATGGTGCAAGTCTCAAGTACTACCCAGGTATGTCACTAAATAACGACTCAAGCAATCAATTCGGCCCAAATCTTGATGCATTAGCAGGGCTTATCAAAGCTGCCGGTTTCCGAAATTATGAATTCAAAGGAATTTGGGAATTAAATCCTGTAGCTAATCACGCAACTTTGGATGCACCATTGAGCCCATTGACAAGCGGACGCGTTGTATTTTGGCTATATCCTTAATGATCTTTAAATTTCTTGATTTGATTGGCAACGTTAGTATGAAAGCTTTCATTGGAATATTTCTGAGACTCATTAATTAACACTTTCCTGAGATTAGCTTTCACTTCATCTTCTTGACGTGAAAACTCCAAGGTTCCTGCTGCTAATTCTGAAAGTGACTCGAAGACTAAACTAGGATGATTGACTAGTATCTCTGCAGGCCCGGCCGCATTGAAAACAATCGGAATCAGTCCAGAATTCATAGCTTCAACCACAGCTATCCCAAAATGTTCCATTTTTTCTGGTTGATTTTCAGGAATACCAAGCCCGCCGGCATGCCAAAAAAAAGTGGATTTCGAAACAACTTTGTGTTTAGTTGTTGAATCACAATTTGGAAATAATCTAACCTGTCCCGGAGAGCGGACCACCTCTTTCTGAACTTTGTCGAAGTAATCCTGATTAGACTGATCTAAACCGCCAATAAGATTTAATTCCCAAGGCTGGTTTGATAAAGTTACCAGCTCATTAAACGCTTCAATAAGTTCAATCTGATTCTTTGAGTGACCCCGTTTCGGGGACATAAAACGCCCTACGCTCACTATCTGATAAGGATTACGAATACTCTCTGAACTGTCAGAAAAAACTGAAGGCGGATAGACGACCTCACTCTGGACGTTCCATCGGTCTTGAATGTGCATTCTTGTAAACAAGGAATTGGCCCATACTTCGGTATATGATTGAGCAAAATTGGGAATCCCAGATTTGCTATGCAAGAACAGTTCAATTAATGATGTACTTTTTCTTTCACGTGAGATTCTTAAAACCGAAATCATCCCACCTCTAGATTTAACGCCCAAAGTACCTCTTGGACAAGCGATGCTTAATTCAGAACCCTCCTCTAACACATGTGACTTGTCATTACTGAGAAGAATCTCTACAGTTCCAGATGAGCAAATAATGTTTAAGTTTTGTGGGCGTTTCACTTTTATGGAGCCAGAACCAACGAGTAAACCAAGACCTGCATGAAATTGGATAAGATTAAAATTCTCATCCACTATTGAGGTCGTCTGAAAATTCTCCAGCAGATCTAAGATTTTCTGACTTAAATTCCGAGTTGGGAAATGACATACATAGATACTATTTTCTGCAAGCGCCGCTAATTCGCTCCCAAAACTGGCATTAATGAACAAATCGTTCTTACGTACAATTTGTTTCAAATCACTTTCCGACTTCAGTTTTATGTACTTGTATCCAGTCATCACCAAGCCTAAACGAGATTCTAAATCTGACAAGGGAGAATCATGGACCCCGACCATTACGACTTCGAAACCCTCTTTTTGGCAAACTTGCGCTAGCCGCGCTGCATATACTTCGCCTCCACCCAAAGTTGCCCAGTGTGCATTCCAGATAATTGCTCTCATTTAGCCCTCAAGTATCGATTAGCCGGTCTTACTTTTAGTGACTTTACAAGTCCCAAAAAATTAAAGAAAATTTCTGGAAGGAAAAACTTTACAAAATGTCGGAAAGTCGTTTTTCTTCGAAGCAGAATTGAGGTGTAGCGCAGAACTTTGTAGCAAAATAGTGCAAAAGTTGGGACAACACCATTTTTTCTAGAAGAAAAAATGAATTGGGACCTCCAAATTTCTTTCTGTCGGAGTTTAGGATATTGTCCAGTAATTCCTGAATGCTGATGTGTGACTCGCAATTGAGTAACTAATTGTGGAAAGATTCCTGCCTTCCACCCCCGCAGGGAAAACTCAGTATCTTCATAATATAGAAAAAAAGTTTCATCGAAACCTTTCAATGAGATTATGTAGTCTCGAGGCAACAATACAGCTGCGCCGCACCAGGCTTCACGTTGACCTCCGAGGGAAGAAGAAGAAGCCGAAGCTAGCCATCCCATATTCCTATCACCGGCAGAAAACGGAGAACTAAGGTAACTTCCCGCATTTTGAACCAATTGATCTTCATTTACATGTTCTTCAGTTATTCGCAAGGATTCTAAGGATTGTTCACTATTTCGAAAAAAGAAAATTTCTTTCGGTACGGCACGATCATGTCTCAGTACGAGAAAGTCTCTGGAGTACACTCTTTTGCGCAGGGAATCTTCAGAGTTTACAGATGCTCCATGTTGCTCAAAAACCACAAAATCATCATCTAAGTCGATGATTGTTACTATTTCATTGAATTCATTGAAAAGTGAGTCAAGGTCTATCCTATGTACTTTGTAATCGTATGAAATCAAAGGCATGATCGGCCAAGTGACTTTTTCTGTCTGTTTCCCCAAATACTCCTTAAGATTCATAAAAAAATTAGTGTCAACATAAGCATCAGGATTGAGAAGAAAAACGAAATCGAAATCCATATTGTGGATCAACAGTGAAATTCCAGCATTGCACGCTGCACCAAAACCCGGATTATGAGGCAGGGAAATATAATGGTCCGAAAGGTCCGAGTAGATGTGATCCACAAACTCGGGATGGTTATCAACTAAGACTACCGATAAGGTCATTTTTGCTTCATGGCCTGCAGTTCGAACACTTTCGATAGCCTTGTCAACCGAAATACCACCCGCGTATGTTGGGATAACTACACCAATTTTGGGGGCATTCATATTTCAAATTTTAGCGCTGAAAATGATAATTTCCCACCAATGACTATCCATAACTTTAGAAGTGTTACGACGAGATTTCTCATGAGTGACCAAAGAAGCTCATTAGAATGACTTTATGGTCGGCCAACTTAATTATCCATCTGTCGCAATCTTGATGACAACATATAACGGTGGGCAATTCCTTGAGGAGCAGATTCAAAGTTTGGTTTCTCAAAAACAAGTGGTGATTCAAATTTACGTAAATGATGATGGCTCGACCGACAACACGCTGGATATTTTACAGAAATGGAAAGATAAAGGATTTGTAGCCAACATTTCTCGAAGTGACCGGATTGGGCCTAGTTCTGCCTTCCAAAAATTATTACAAGAAAACTTAAATAAAGAATATATTGCGTTTTGTGATCAAGATGATATCTGGAGTCCAAACAAATTAACTGAACAAATTCGTTTGATGACTTCCAAAGTTCCTACTCTTGTCTTTACAGATCGAGAGCTCTTTACGAAACATCAAGTTAATTCTAAAAAAAACAAAAGCAGAGCATTCAAACCTAGTTTTCGGAACGCCTTATTAGAAAATGTTGCTCCAGGAAATACAATTTTGATCAATAAGGAGGCAGCCCATATGCTCAGCGCATTTGCTGAACCGCGGGTTGCACACTATGACGCTTGGTTCTATTTGATTATAAGTTCTGTAGGTCAAGTTCAATATGTAAAGGATAAACTTGTCAAGTATCGTTTACATGACAATAACCTCGTGGGAATTCGGTCGGGTGAGGATTTTTCACCATTCAATTCACTAAGAAATTATTTTGATAATGCTCAATTTTTTCACGATTTCAAAACAGGAAGTTTGGGCCAGAACGACGAAGAGTATTTTTCTAGATTTATTAGCTTAATTCATGAAAGAAATAGATTCGTGCGACTATCGAAAGCCCTTAAGCTCCAAATCCACCGACAAAAACGGCTTCACTCATTGTTTGTGCGTATCTTTCTGCTGGCTGGAATCCTCTTTGGAAAAATCTAGACCCCAATCAAGAGGCTTTTCAGATATTGCCCATATGGATTTGAACCATAACCCTTTGCAACATCTAACAATTGCTCATCTGTAATCCAACCATTACGCCAAGAAATTTCTTCCAAGCAAGATATTTTGTTTCCTTGACGCTCTTCGATGATCTGTACATAGGTGGAAGCGGCATGCAACGTCTGAATAGTGCCTGTATCTAACCAAGTGGTACCACGTTCAAGAGTTTTTACTTTGAGTTTTCCTTGTCTCAAATATTCGGAGTTTATTGAGGTGATTTCAAGCTCTCCTCGTGAACTTGGTTTGATCTCCTTTGCAATTTCAATAACGTTGTTATTGTAGAAATACAATCCCGGAATTGCATAATTCGATTTTGGGGCCGTAGGTTTTTCTTCTATTGAAATTACTCTACCTTCCGACGAAAACTCGACAACACCATACCGCTCAGGGTCTGAAACTTTGTAAGCAAAAATTGTCGCTTCGTTTTCTGAATCGATTCTTTTAAGTTGTTTGCCAAGACCAACACCATGAAAAATGTTATCTCCAAGAATCAATGCAACCTTTTGATCACTGATGAAATTTTCCCCGATTATGAAAGCCTCCGCTAATCCATTTGGCTTTTCTTGTGTCGCAAATTCAAAAGAAACGCCATATTGAGAGCCATCCCCTAATAGACGTTTGAAAGATGAAAGGTCTTCCGGGGTCGTGATTATCAAGAATTCGCTTATTCCTGCCAAGAAGAGAGTTCCAAGCGGATAGTGAATTAATGGTTTGTCATAAACTGGTAGCAACTGCTTGCTAACACCTTTTGTGATCGGCCAAAGACGCGACCCAGTGCCTCCTGCTAGAACAATACCTTTCATAAGGAAAGGGTAGCGGGTAAAGTAACTACATTACGTTGAGTCCAAGGGGTGAGTATGCGTGTATTAGTCACAGGTGGTGCTGGTTTCATTGGCTCCAATTTTGTGCGAATGATTGCGCATGGTGAGTTGCAAGATATTTCGAGCGTCCGAGTCTTGGATAAGTTGACATATGCGGGAGTAGCAGAAAATCTGAAAGATGTTTCGAAAATCCCGGACTACTCCTTTGTTCAAGGAGACATCTGTGACTTCAAAAAAGTAAGTGATCTCCTAAATGAGGTGGATGCAGTTATAAATTTTGCAGCCGAATCACACGTGGATCGTTCAATCTCAGGTGCTGAAGATTTTGTACAGACAAATATCGTGGGAGTTCAAGTTCTTCTTGATGCAATTAAGTCTTCAGGCCGAAAGATTCGCTTTGTTCAGGTTTCAACCGATGAGGTGTATGGCTCAATTGATGAAGGATCATGGAACGAAAACTGCCCACTCCTACCTAATTCCCCATACTCCGCTTCCAAAGCCGGTGGAGAACTCTTGGCTCGCTCCTATCACCGCACCCACGGTATGGATGTCGTGATCACTCGATGCAGTAACAATTATGGAACTCACCATTTCCCAGAAAAGTTAATCCCACTATTCATTACAAATTTAATTGAAGGCAAGAAGGTGCCCGTGTATGGAACTGGCCAGAATGTCCGTGACTGGCTGCATGTGGATGATCACTGCCGTGGGATTTATTCTGCATTAATGAATGGGCGTTCCGGTGAGGTTTATAACATTGGTGGTGGTCGCGAGCTAACAAATCTGGAGATTACGCATTTGATTCTTGAAGCAATGGGTGCCGATGAATCTTCAATCGAATTTGTTGAAGATAGAAAAGGCCATGACCTTCGATACAGTGTTGATTGGACCAAGATAAACCGAGAACTTGGTTATGAGCCACAAGTTAAGTTTGAAGACGGCTTAAGGGAAACAATTCAGTGGTACCGAGACAATGAAGCGTGGTGGAAGCCACTTAAGAATCGTTGATTCATAAATGTCTTGGTTAGTTACAGGCGGTTCAGGGCAACTGGGAATTGCAGTCTCACAAGAACTGGACAAAAATGGGATTGCATTTGATGCATGGAGTTCCAAAGATTTAGATATTACGCAAAGCTCAAGTACAAGTGAAGCGATCGAAAAGTTGTCTCCTGTAGTGATTGTAAATTGTGCAGCGTGGACAGATGTGGATGGCGCAGAAAGCCACGAGGTAGATGCATCTAGAGTAAATAGTGATGGCCCAGAAAACCTTGCTATTGCTGCAAAGCGATGCAATTCGAAGTTAATTCATGTCTCAACAGATTATGTCTTTTCAGGAGATAGCCAATCACCGTGGCAGATTGCAGATGAAATCAACCCCCAATCTGCTTACGGACGAACCAAGGCACAAGGTGAGAGTCGGGTTCTAGCAAACTACTCGGAAAACTCTTTTTTAGTTCGCACTGCTTGGCTTTACAGCCCTTGGGGGAAAAACTTTGCGAAGACAATGACCAAACTAGCGATTAAAGGTACAGGTGAAGTCAGAGTTGTAAATGACCAAGTTGGTCAGCCGACATCGGCATCAGATCTTGCAAAACAGTTAGTGCAGCTAGGGCTATCAACTTCTCCTGCTGGTGTTTATCACGGGACTAATTCCGGGCAAGCAACCTGGTATGAATTTGCGCAAGAGATATTTAAACTTGCAGGCGCTGATATGGGTCGAGTTTACCCAGTCTCTTCAAGTGAGTACCCAAGTCCTGCCAAGCGCCCTTCATACTCAGTTCTAAGTCATGATGCATGGGCAAATACTTCAGTTAACTCCTTGAGGGATTGGCGAATCGGGCTCGCTGAAGCGATGCCTGCAATCATTTCCGCAGTGAAAGCGGAAGAATAGAGGCATGAATTTAACCCCACTCGGAATTGAAGGCGCATGGCTTGCTGAGTCACCAGTAAGGAGTGATGATCGCGGATTCTTTCGTGAGTGGTTTAAGGCTGATGAGGTTTATGCCAAAACGGGAATGGACTTTCCGCTCCAACAAGCAAACATTTCTCAAAGTCAAAGAGGTGTAATTCGAGGACTCCATTACAGTGTCGCTCGAGCAGGCCAAGCTAAGTGGGTCACATGTGTTTCAGGTTCACTAACGGATGTAGTAGTCGATATAAGACCGAATTCGCCTACATACAAGAAAATTGCATATATAAACTTAACACCCATGAACGGCTTTTCAGTTTTAATTGGCGCTGGTTTATCGCATGGCTTCGAGACATTAGAAGATTCAACTTCTATCGCCTATCTGTTAACTTCCAAGTACTCTCCAGAGTTTGAGTATGGAATAAATCCATTTGATCAAGATCTCTCTATTAACTGGAGAGTGAGTATGAAAGAGGCAATTGTGAGTAGGAAAGATTTTGAAGCCCCATCTTTGCAAGCCGCACAAGGTAGAAATTTGTTGCCAACATTTAGAAGTGTTGCACCAAATGGAAACGAATTTATAAATTTTAAAGGTTAAACACGATGACGATAGTGAAACATTTATGAACAAGGGATAGGTTTACTCGAAATTGAAAAAGATGAAAGTTGGTATTGTCCATCTCGCCGACGTGCGAAACTATGGGGATGTTTTATTCCCTATGCTTATGGGACAGGAAATTCGTCGGAGACTTCCCAATGCCGAAATTTCATACATCTCAGCTACAGGTTCTACGTGGCCTCCGTTACCAAATGCATTTCGGATAGACCAAATTGATTTAGATGGCTTTGACTTAGTTATCTTGGCAGGTGGAGAAGTGGTGCATCGATACGATCAGATGCTACGAGAGATCTTCGACCGTTTTAATGAGCAGTTTATTCCAAATCCTACAGATTTAATTTTCGTATGGACTAAGTCAAAGGTAAAATTCAAAGCATGGTTAAGCGTTGGAGTGCCCGTCTATGATCAAGATCCCTTATCGGACCTTCGGGGCGCAATTCAGTCCTCTATCAATTCCCTAGATTTTCTAGGAGTAAGGGGCTCCAATTCTTTGTCTAGATTATTTCAATTAGACGTTCAAAAGGTGGAACCTAAATTCACACCAGATCTTGGGTGGATGTTTCCCCGGTTGCTGAACACCCATAAGTATTCTCTGATTCGAAGGCCATCAAAAATTCCTGATTTACCTAAAGGTAATTTTGTTGTAATCCAGTCCATTTGGGATATTCCAAAGGAGGATGTCGAAAAAATCTGTAGCTGGACACTGAGAGAATCTTTAAAAATCGTCTTACTTCCCCTTACGCGCTGCTGGGAAGATGAGAATTCATTGAGTTATTTTCATGAATATGCCAATCAATTAGGTTATAGTCACACATCAATTATCGATACGAATGTATCTGACATATCCAAGCTAGATATACTTTCGAAGTGCGCAATGTATGTTGGAGAGAGTCTGCACGGTTTTGTTTCTGCCGCTTCCTTCGGAATTAGATCAGGTATCGTGGCTAAGCCACAGCCAGATAAATTTGATGAAATTATGAAAGACAATGAAATTGAGGAATTTAGGATTGGAAATTGGTATGAAATTCTTGATTTATTTGAGAATTTGAGTCGAGTAGATCCTCGTCGTTTTACTCAAATAACAAAAAAACATACAAAGGCTTTAGATTACGAACTAAATACAATATGCAGTGGAGCAGCAATGGATTGCTCCCTTCCCTACAAATTGTCTATGTTTATACGCAGAATACTAATTTTGAGTAAGAGAAATTTCTCATTTGTAATATTTGAATTAATAGGACATAGGAAACGTTTGAGGTCAATAAATCTGTAATAAGTTTCAATCGAACGTGAACTTAGATGTAAGTTGTAAAATTTAATGTGCGTGAAGTGGCTTGGGCCGGGATCGAACCGGCGACCTAACGATTTTCAGTCGTTCGCTCGTACCAACTGAGCTACCAAGCCAAACAAGGTTCTGATATCGGCCTTAAACAAGTACGACACCAAAACCTTTGCGACCCGGACGGGACTTAATCCCGCGACCTCCGCCGTGACAGGGCGGCGCGCTAACCAACTGCGCTACTGGGCTTTAAGTGATTGCATCTGAAAAATCGAGTCTTTAAGAGTTCGAGAAACGAGCAATCTAGGCTACTGCCGAGCCTTTTGAGCTCTACCTGTATTTCTCACCTGACTCCACTCATTTCTTCGGACGCTTTAACCCCGGGGGGGTCCATTCGCAGTTTAATTGCCAGGGATAGCAAGTCTCCTCTTCAACTTTTCTCATTTTCTCCTGCACGCCTAAAAGTTGGGATATCTGCGTAAGTGCCTTGTTTGAAACTCTACTTGGTTTCGGTGGCTTAATTGGCTGAGTAGGAACAAACTTGAATTGTTCACTCCGCCTATTTCCTGGTTTATTTCGGCTACTACTCACTTAGAAGCTCCTCGAATTGTCTGCAATATGGGGTATTTCATGAAGTCTGTGGAAACTATCAACTGGATTTGTGCATACAGTTCTAACGAAGTCCAAACTTGAAAACTTAAAGTCACTGTTATCAGGTACTGCACATCGAGTTTCCGCTTTTGAGCGTGCTAAATCTTTCGTTGTTATCATATATGTTCAACTTTTGAAGTTAGTTGCCCAACAAATTCATGAATTTGGTCCATTGTGATTCTGCGAGACCTTCCAATATGGACAGACTCGAGTTGATTGCTATTCATAAGGTTATAAACCTGAGAGCGGCTAATACTCATAATCTCAGCCACTTCTTGAGGGGTGTAGAGCATAGGTACTTTGGTCATGCGGTATCTCCAATCGTTGACACTAGGTTCTCATTCATGTCGACTGATGTCTGGGTGAACTCAAGAGTTCTTTCCTGTTCCACTAATACAACTTCTCCCCTGGCAAAATCCACTTTGATTTTTATGCCGCCGATACTTTCCAGGGGTTGACCTAACAGGAAACCGCATTGTTGTCCGATTTCTCGATATTCCTGAATCTTTCTCGGATTCATGTCTACGGGATAGCCCTTGGCAAGGGATGTGGCCAAGCCAATAAAGGTTTGCAGCCGCACCCCTGAGAGATGCTTTGCTAGTTCTTCTCTTGCCCTGGCTTCGTCTTCTCCTGCACTTATGACGCAGTCCATATTGCTTACTTCCCATCGATGCCAGAGCAGCCCATAAATGGAAGTTTCATTAAGCCCTTCCAAAGTGTTCATTCCTCGACCCTTAAGGCAATGTGT